>OFET01000482.1_pt1 | contig 24577 bp, 23 predicted proteins | sample 1521211 | NCBI WGS metagenome assembly OFET01 (sample SAMN03766358, study PRJEB24113) | microbial mat metagenome | isolation source: enrichment culture HLUCC-A from microbial mat sample contains cyanobacterium...
ACGAGGGGCCGATGCCCACCTTGAAGATGTCGAAGACGGACAGGAACATCGCGCGCACCTCCGGTTGCGTCTCCCCATGCCCCATCAGGTGGGTCGGGGAACGCCCGAATGCGACCATCCGCGAGGGATGGGCGCCGCCCCATCGCGGCGCGCATCCCTCGCGCCCCGCGTCCCTTGGCTCCGGATACGCACCGGCGCATCGGACCCGCCAGCCCGACGGCACTGCCCGTCGCCCCGGGCGCGGCAAAAGCCCGCTCGCAGACCGGTGCGCTTTGCGCTACGAGGCGGGCCACGCCACGAGGAGCCGCCCATGACCTCAGACCTCTCCCCCGTCGAGCGCGCCAAGTTCGTCGCCGCACGCGGGGCCGTCCGGCTGATCGAGACGGGAATGCGCGTCGGGCTCGGCACCGGATCGACGGCGGCGTGGATGGTGCGCCTGCTCGCCGAGCGGGTGCGGGAGGAGGGGCTCGACATCGTCAGCGTGCCCACCTCGACGCGCACCGCGGATCTCGCGCGCGAGCTGGGGCTGCGGGTCGTCTCGCTGGACGAGGCGCAGTGGCTCGACCTGACGATCGACGGCGCCGACGAGTTCGATGGCCGGCTCGATCTCATCAAGGGCGGGGGCGGGGCGCTCCTGCAGGAGAAGATCGTCGCCTGCGCCTCCGACGAGATGGTGGTGATCGCGGACGCAGCCAAGGAGGTCGAGACTCTCGGCGCCTTCCCGCTCCCGGTCGAGACGGTGCCCTTCGGCTGGCGCACGACGCAGGCGCTGATCGAGGAGGCGCTGGTCAGTCTCGACGTGGCGGGGGGCGATACCACGATCCGGATGAACGGCGAGGTGCCCTACATCACCGACGAGGGCAACTACATCCTCGATCTGCACTGCAAGCGGATCGGCAACGCCCGTCAGCTGGCGATGGTGCTCAACCAGATCCCCGGCGTTGTCGAGAACGGTCTCTTCGTCGACATCTGCGACCTCGTGATCGTCGGCCACGAGGACGGCTCGGTGACCGAGCGGCGCGCGGGCGAGGCGCGCGACCCCGACATGCTCGAGGGCAATCTCTTCGCCGACCCCGACTGAGCGCCCGCCGGGCGCGGCAACACAGGGACTGGGAATGGACTTCGACTACGACCTTTTCGTGATCGGCGGCGGCTCTGGCGGCGTGCGCGCGGCGCGCGTCGCCGCCGGGGAATGCGGGGCGAAGGTGGGCCTCGCCGAAGAAAGCCGCATGGGCGGCACCTGCGTCATCCGCGGCTGCGTGCCCAAGAAGCTGATGGTGTTCGCCTCCGAGTTCCGGCAGGCGGTGCACGAGGCCAACGAGTATGGCTGGCAGTTCCCCGAGCCGGACAGTTTCGACTGGCCCCGCTTCCGGGCCCGGCTGGAGGGAGAGCTCGACCGGCTCGAGGGCGTCTATCGCAACCTGCTCGACGGCTCGAAGGTCGAGGTGCATGACACCCGCGCCACCGTGGCCGACCCGCATACCGTGGCCCTCGGCGACGGGCGCACGGTGACGGCCAGGCACATCCTGATCGCCACCGGCGGCTGGCCCGAGCTGCCGCCCCTGCAGGGCGCCGACGGCATCGGGATCACGTCGAACGAGGTGTTCCACCTCGACGAGCTGCCGAAGCGCCTGCTGATCGTGGGCGGGGGCTACATCGCCTGCGAGATGGCCTGCATCTTCAATGGGCTGGGCACGCAGGTGACGCAATACTACCGCGGCGCGCAGATCCTGCGGGGGTTCGACGGCGAGGCGCGCGGCCACATCGCCGAGCACATGGAGCGCCACGGCATCGACATCCATACCGGCACCAACGTGCTGGACATGAAGCGCACCGAGAGCGGCATCCGGGTCAAGTCGACCACCGGCCGGGAGGAGACGTTCGACCAGGTGCTCTTTGCGACCGGCCGCCGCCCCAACACCGCCGGCATGGGGCTCGAGGAGGCGGGCGTCACACTCGGCCGCCGCGGCGAGGTCGTGGTCGACGCCTACAGCCAGACCGCGGTGCCCTCGATCCACGCCATCGGCGACGTGACCAACCGGCTGCAGCTGACGCCCGTGGCGATCCGCGAGGGGATGGCCTTTGTCCGCACCGTCTTTGGCGGCGAGCCGACCGAGCCCGATCACGTTCTCGTGCCCTCGGCCGTCTTCACCCAGCCCGAATACGGCACCGTGGGCCTCAGCGAGGAAGCGGCCCGCGAGATCGAGCCGATCGACGTCTACTGCACCAGCTTCCGGCCGATGCGCACGGCCTTCATCGGGCACGACGATCGTGTCATGATGAAGCTCGTGGTCAGCCAGGAGACGCGGCGCGTGCTCGGCGTGCACATCGTGGCCGACGGGGCGGGCGAGATGATCCAGCTTGCCGGCGTCGCGGTGAAGATGGGCGCCACCAAGGAGGACTTCGATCGCACGGTCGCCGTCCACCCCACGGTTTCGGAAGAGATCGTGACCATGAAAACGCCTGTGCGGAGCGGATGACGCACCGCTTCGCGCTTGAAATGGGGGGGTGTTCCCCCACCTCATCACTCAAGATTCCGAACGACGCGAACCGAGAGGAAGACAACCCGATGGCAGGCAACAGCGGCGGTCCCTGGGGCGGCGGAGGCTCCGGCGGAGGCTCCGGCGGCGGCTCCGGCAACAACGGCAACGGAGGCGGGGGCCGCGGCGGCCCCGGAGGCCCTGGCGGGCCCCGGCGGCCGGGCGACGGCGACGGCCCGCAGATCCCCGAAATCGACGAGATCGTGCGCAAGGGCCAGGAGCAGCTGCGCGTCCTGATGGGCGGCCGCGGCGGCTCGGGCGGCGGCGACGGCGGCGGCGGCTTCCGCGTCACCCGCGGCACCGTGTTCCTCGGCCTCGGCGCGGCGGTGATCCTCTGGGGGCTCGCGAGCTTCTACACCGTGCGACCCGAGGAGCGGTCTGTCGAGTTGTTCTTCGGCCAGTATTACAGCACCGGCAATCCCGGTCTCAACTTCGCGCCCTGGCCGTTCGTCACTGCCGAGGTGCTGCCGGTGACGCGGGAGCAGAACGAGCAGCTCGGGCAGGGCAGCGGGTCCGACAACGGTCTCACGCTGACCACGGACGCCAACATCATCGACATCGACTTCGGGGTGGTCTGGAACATCACGGACCCGGCGCTGTTTCTGTTCAACCTCGCCGATCCGAACCTGACGATCCGGGCCGTGAGCGAGGCGGCGATGCGCGAAGTCGTGGCGCGGCGCGAGCTTGCACCATTGCTGAACCGGGACCGCGAGATCGTCGCGACCGAGGTGCGCCAGCTCATCCAGGAAACGCTCGACCAGTACGACAGCGGCGTCAACATCATCCGCGTCAACCTCGACAAGGCCGACCCGCCTGCCGACGTGATCGACGCCTTCCGCGAGGTGCAGGCCGCCGAGCAGGAGCGCGACCGGCTCGAGCGTCAGGCCGACGCCTATGCAAACCGCGTACTCGCCGGCGCCCGAGGCGAGGCCGCGCAGATCCTCGAGGAGGCCGAGGCCTACCGCGCCCAGGTGGTCAACGAGGCCCAGGGTCAGTCGTCGCGCTTCACCGCGGTGCTCGAGGAATACGCCAAGGCCCCGGACGTGACCCGCACCCGCCTCTACCTCGAGACGATGGAACGCGTGCTCGGCGACGTCGAGAAGGTGATCCTCGACGAGAGCGCGAATGGCAATGGCGGCGGTCAGGGCGTGGTGCCCTACCTGCCCCTGAACGAGTTGCGCCGCTCGACGACCGCGCAGGTCGGTGAGAACGCTGATCCGAACAATTGATCCGGAGATCAAAGAGATGAAAAAACTCGGCTTTATTCTCCCGATCGTCGTGATCGCGATCGTCGGGTTCCTGTCGTCGATCTTCATCGTCGACGAGCGCGAGAAGGCCATCGTGCTGCAGTTCGGCCAGATCAAGCAGGTGAAGGAGGATCCGGGCCTCGGCTTCAAGATCCCCCTGATCCAAGAGGTCGTGCGCTATGACGATCGGATCCTCGCGCTCGACACCCAGCCAACCGAGGTGACGCCCTCGGACGACCGGCGCCTCGTGGTGGACGCGTTCGCGCGCTACCGGGTGGATGACGTGGTGCAGTTGCGCCAGGCCGTCGGCGTCGGCGGTCTGCGCGCCGCGGAGCAGCGGCTGGAGGGGATTATCAACCCGCAGATCCGCGCCGTGCTCGGCAGCGAGGGCGTGACGTCGGACACCATCCTGTCTCCCGCGCGGGCGGAACTGATGCTCGAGATCACCGAACAGGTGGGCCAGCGGGCCGCCGTGCTCGGGATCGACGTGGTCGACGTCCGCCTGAAGCGAACCGATCTGCCGGCCCAGAACCTCGAAGCGACTTATGCACGGATGCGCGCCGAGCGGGAGCGTGAGGCGGCCGACGAGATCGCCCGCGGCGAAGAGGCCGCCCAGCGGGTGCGCGCCCAGGCCGACCGGACGGTGGTGGAGCTGACCTCCGACGCCAACCGCGAGGCCGACATCATCCGCGGTGAGGCGGACGCCGAGCGCAACGGGATCTTCGCCCAGGCGTTTGGCGCCGACCCGGAGTTCTTCGAGTTCTACCGCTCGCTCGCAGCCTACGAGCAGGCGATCCAGGGGTCCAACTCGACGATGGTCATCAGCCCCGACGGCGAGTTCTTCCGGTATCTCGACAGCTCTTCGGGCCTCATGCCCGGCAGCTCGTCCGGCGGCTCTCCCGGCGGGGGCGCAAGCGGCCCCCTGGGGGCCGTCACGCCGGAATGATCGCGGAATGACGACGGTTCTGCTGGCTCTCGGGCTGGTCTTCATCCTGGAGGGGCTGGTGCTCGCACTGGCCCCTTCGCGTCTGGAAGAGGCGCTGCGCCTGCTCGCCACCCTGCCGCCGGAGACGGTGCGCCTGATCGGCCTGCTCGCCATGACGGGCGGCGCCATATTCGTCTGGCTCGCGGGCTGGCTCGGCGGCTGAGCCGGGCGCCCGGGCCGTCTCCACCGACGCACAGCCCCTGTGCCGCGCCGCGGGGTTTCGCCGCTGCGAGGAACATCTAGCTCATTGCACGAGTTGAGTTTCGTGCGAAAGGAGCACCCGAGATGTCCGAGGCCAGACTGGCGATCGTCTTCTACTCCACCTACGGCACCAATCATGCCATGGCGCAGATCGCGGCCGAGGCGGCGCGTGAGGCGGGGGCCGAGGTGCGTCTGCTCAACGTTGCAGAGACCGCGCCCAAGGAGGTGGTCGAGGGGCAGGAGGGCTGGAAGGCTCAGGCCGACAAGATGGCCGACATCCCCGTGGCCACGCCCGACGACCTCGTCTGGGCCAACGCCTATCTCTTCTCGGCGCCAACGCGCTACGGCGTCGTGGCGAGCCAGTTGCGCGCCTTCATCGACACGCTCGGTCCCATCTGGCAGGAGGGCAAGCTCGCCGACAAGCCAGTTTCGGCGATGTCCTCGGCGATGAACGTGCATGGCGGGCAGGAGGCGACGCTCCTGTCGCTCTACACCACCTTCATGCACTGGGGCGCGGTGATCGTGGCGCCCGGCTATACCGACGCCTCGATCTTTGCCTCGGGCGGCAACCCCTATGGCTATACCCAGACCGCGGGGGAGATCGGCGACGAGGGCCGCGCCGCCATCGCCCACCAGGCGCGGCGGGTCGTCGACTACGCCCGTCGCATCGCCGCCTGACGCCGCGACGGCGGCACGGCGCGATGCACGCCGATCCGCGACGCCTGCCGCGAGGATGCCCGGCGCGAACCGCGCGCAAGGCGCGACTCGATCTCGGCAACGTGGCTTTGCCTGACACGGTATCGCCCGGTTGCAGGCCGGGGTCGCCCGGCCTCGCCCGAGGACGGCCGGCCTGTCGCAGGCCTGCGGCGGTCGGTGGTCGCGCCGCTCGGGGTCGATCCGACCCGCGCCGCTCGCCTCTCGCTCCGGCCGTCATCCCGTCCTGCTCTCAACCTTCTCCGAGCCGGCCGGTTCCCTTGCGGCAGCGCACGGCGGCGTCACGCGCACGTGACGCGTCGAGATGGGCTTTGAGTTGTCAACGCCGTCCCCTAGATATGCTATGAGTTGCGCCTGCCGCCGCCATGGACGGCAGGATCGCCCGTGGGTCGGGAGCGACCCTGGGGCGGCAACACCGGCCCGGCCGGCCAGAGATTCAAAGACGACCGACACAAGGAGACCCCCCGTGACGCTCCAGGCCCCAAGCTTCCTTCCACAGCCCGGCGCGGCCGTGCGCACCGCCGCCGCTGCGCTCGTCGGCCTGTCCCTCGTTCTCGGCGCGCCGCAGGGCGCAGAGGCGCAGACTCGGCCGGACAGCTTCGCCGGTCTGGCCGAGCAGGTGAGCCCCTCGGTCGTCAACATCACGACCGCCACAATGGTCGAAACCTCGACCGGCCCCGGCCCGATGGTGCCCGAGGGCTCGCCGTTCGAGGATTTCTTCCGCGACTTCCTCGACCGGAACGGCCCGGACGGGCGCCCGCCGCGCCGCTCCTCGGCGCTGGGGTCGGGCTTCGTTATCTCCGAAGACGGCTTCATCGTGACCAACAACCACGTCATCGAGCAGGCCGACGAGATCACGATCGAGTTCTTCTCGGGCAAGGAACTGAGCGCCGAGGTCATCGGCACCGACCCCAACACCGACCTCGCGCTGCTGAAGGTGGAGGCCGACGAGCCGCTGCCCTTCGTGCCATGGGGCAACAGCGGCGACGCCCGCGTGGGCGACTGGGTGATGGCTATGGGCAACCCGCTCGGCCAGGGCTTCTCCGTCTCCGCGGGCATCGTCTCGGCCCGCGGCCGGGCGCTGTCGGGCAGCTACGACGACTACATCCAGACCGACGCCGCCATCAACCGCGGCAATTCTGGCGGCCCGCTGTTCAACATGGACGGCGAGGTGATCGGGGTGAACACCGCGATCCTGTCGCCCAACGGAGGCTCGATCGGCATCGGCTTCGCCATGTCGAGCCGGGTGGCGCAGAACGTGATCGACCAGCTCCAGCGCTACGGCGAGACCCGGCGCGGCTGGCTCGGCGTACGCATCCAGGACGTCACCGATGACCTCGCCGAGGGGCTCGGCCTCGAAGAGGCGCGCGGCGCGCTGGTAACCGACGTGCCCGAGGGCCCCGCGATGGAGGCCGGCATCGAGTCGGGCGACGTGATCCTCAATTTCGACGGGCGAGACGTCGAGGACACGCGCAGCCTCGTGCGCCAGGTGGGCAGCACCGATGTGGGCAAGACTGTGCGCGTCATCGTCTTCCGCGACGGCGAGACGGAGACGTTGCGGGTAACGCTCGCCCGCCGGGAAGAGGCCGAGGCGATGCCGGCCGCCGCGCCGGCCACAGAGCCGGAGGCGCCCGCGCAGAGCGAAGTGCTCGGCATGACGCTGTCGGCGGTCACGCCCGATCTCGCCGAGGAACTTGGCGTGTCGGAGGATGCCGCGGGAATCGTCGTGGCCGAGGTCGATCCGGCGAGCGAGGCCCACGAGAAGGGGCTGCGCGCGGGCGACCTGATCACCGAGGCTGGCCAGCAGGCGGTCGCGACAGTCGCCGAGTTCGAGGAGCGGATGGAGGAGGCGCGCGATGCCGGCCGCAAGTCGCTCCTGCTGCTGGTGCGCCGCAACGGCGAGCCGCGCTTCGTGGCGTTGTCGCTGGAGTGACGCCGGACGCCCGAGCCGACGCGTGACGAGGGGCGCTCCGCCGGGGGCGCCCCCTTTTCGTGCGTCGGCGGCCGCCGGTAAGCGGCTTCGAAGCCGCTTGGCGCCGCTTGCCAAGGCGCGCGTGGACTAAGGGCCTGCGCATCTGGCTACCCCGCGCGCCCGTGGCGCAGGGCCTCCATCGGTGCGCGACCCCGGCCGGGAGCGCGACGGTGCAAGCGGCTTCGAAGCCGCTTGCCCGGCGGCCGTCGACGCGCCTCACTCCGAGGCGGGCGCAGCCACGGGGACGAGGCCCATCTGCCGGGCGGCGGCGCGCGAGAGGGTGGCGCTGTCGAGCCCTCGGGGGGCCTGGTAGGCGCGCACCGCGTCCCGGGTCGCCTCGTCGAGCCGGCCCGTCACCGGTCCGTCATGGAGCGCGCGCGCCGCGAGCGCCCGCTGGAGTGCGGCGATCCGTGCCTCGCCGAGTTCCTCCGGGCAGAGCGCCTCGAACCAGAGCTCGGCGGCCGTACGCACCACCGTCTCGCGCCGCTCGGTGCGGGTGATCGGCGCCTCCCGCAGGGTGCCGTCCGGGGCGAGCCCCGGCGGCTCGACGGTCACCTCCGCGACCTCGACCGCCACCTCGGCGTCGCGTGTCTCCTGCGTCCAGCAGGCATCCGCTGCCGCGTCTGCCGGGCGAGCGGCATGGGTCTCGATCTGCTCGGAGGGGGGCGGCGCCGCCGCACCCGGCGGGGCGCCGTCCCCGCTCGCCATGCAGGCGGCGAGGGGCCAGCAGGTCAGCAGGATGCGCAGGTGCATGCTCGGGGTCTCCGGGGCCCGCGTCTGACGGCGGGCCTCGCCCGCACGCTAGCCGCTGGCGTGCCCGCGGCCAAGCGCGGCGCTCAGAACAGGCTTCCCTGGTCTGGTGGCTCGGGCCGCGCCCTGGGCCGGGGGGCCGGCCCCGGCGCGGCGCTGCCGATCCGCAGGCGCCCGTCGGCGAACTCGATCTCGAGCGCGCCCGCCGCCTTGGCCCCGGCCCGGCCGGTCACCACCTGGCCGCCGGCGTCGCGCACCACGGCATAGCCGCGCGCAAGCGTCCCCTTGTAGCTGAGCGAGCCGAGCAGGCGGCCGAGGCCCGCGACCCGCTCGGCCCGGCTCCGGAGGAGGGCCGACGCTGCCCTGTCGAGCCGCCGCCCGCGCTCCGCCATCTCGCGATGCCGGGCGGCGATCGCGCGCGCGACGAGATCCGGGCGAAGCCGCGCCGCGAGGCGGTCGAGCCGCACCGCCTCGCCCCTCAGCCGCGCGCGCAGCCCCTGCACACGCAGGCCCGCGGCCGCTTGCGCCAGCGTCAGCCGCCGCCCCTGCACCGCCGCGCGAAGGGCGGCGGGCAGGCGCATCGCACCGTAGTCGAGCCGCTGGCGCGGCCCCTCCAGGAGCTGCGCGGGGCGGGGCAGGGCGCGGGAAAGGTCGCGCAGACGCTCGCGCCGCCGGTCGAGGCCCCGTGCCATCGCCCCCGAGGCGCGGGCCTCGAGCCCCGAGACCGCCGACAGGCAGTCGAGCCGCACCGGCACCGCCATCTCGGCCGCGGCGGTGGGCGTGGGGGCCCGGCAATCGGAGACGTAGTCGATCAGCGTCGTGTCGGTCTCGTGCCCCACGGCCGAGATCAGCGGGATCCGCGAGGCGGCGGCGGCGCGCGCCACGATCTCTTCGTTGAAGCCCCAGAGATCCTCGATCGAGCCGCCGCCGCGCGCCACGATCAACAGGTCGGGCCGCGCGATCGGGCCACCGGGCGCCAGCGCGTTGAACCCCTCGATGGCGCGCGCGACCTGGGGGGCGCAGGCCTGTCCCTGCACCGCCACGGGCCAGACGATGACGTGGCGGGGAAAGCGCTCGGACAGGCGATGCAGGATGTCGCGGATCACAGCGCCCGAGGGCGAAGTGACGACGCCGATCACCCGCGGCAGGCGGGGCAGGGGCCGCTTTCGGCTCTCGTCGAACAGCCCCTCCGCGGCGAGCGCGCGCTTGCGCTTCTCCAGCATCGCCATCAGCGCGCCTTCACCCGCGGCTTCCACCTGGTCGACCGTCAGCTGGTATTTCGACTGGCCGCCGAAGATGGTCAGGCGGCCGGTGGCGACGACCTCCATCCCCTCCTCGGGGCGTTGCTGCAGGCGCCCGACCTGCCCCTTCCAGCAGACCGAGGCGAGCACGTTGCGCTCGTCCTTGATGTCGAAATAGAGGTGGCCCGAGCGCGCCACGAACACGCGCCCCACCTCGCCCCGCACCCGCACCCGGCCGAAGGCGCCCTCGAGCGTCTTCCTCACCGCGCCCGAGATCTCGGCGACGGTGTATTCGGGGGTGTTGCCGGGGCCGGGGCCGTCTCCGTCCCAGCTATCCTCGATCAGGTCGTCCATGAGCCTCTCCTCGTCCGCCACCCTAGGGCGAGCGCGGGGCGGGACCAAGGGCGCAGGCGCGCGCCGGCCCGCCTGCCCGACGGTCGCGCCCCGCGCTTGCTCCTTCGTCGTGCCGACCCTAGACAGCGCCGGGGACGAGCGGAGGCGGCGCCATGAACATCCTGATCCTCGGCGGCGGCGGGCGCGAGCACGCGCTGGCCTGGGCCGTCCTGCAGAATCCGCGCTGCGACCGGCTGATCGTCGCGCCGGGCAATGCCGGGATCGCCGGCATCGCGGATTGCGCAGATCTCGACATCACCGACCCGGGCGCCGTCGTCACCTTCGCCGAGGAGGAGAGCGTCGACTTCGTCATCGTCGGCCCGGAGGCGCCGCTGGCGGCCGGCGTGGCCGACCGGCTGGCCGAGGCGGGCATCCTCGTCTTTGGCCCCTCGGCCGCCGCTGCGCGCCTCGAGGCGTCGAAGGCTTTCGCCAAGGAGGTCTGCGACGCCTGCGGCGCGCCCACGGCCCCATATGCGCGGTTCACCGATGCCGGAGCCGCGAAGGCCCACGTGGCCGCCCATGGCGCGCCGATCGTGGTCAAGGCCGACGGGCTCGCCGCCGGCAAGGGCGTTGTCGTGGCCGAGAGCGTGGCCGAGGCGGAGGCGGCCGTCGACGCGATGCTGGGGGGCGCCTTCGGGCAGGCGGGCGCCGAGGTGGTGATCGAGGCGTTCATGGCGGGCGAGGAGGCGTCGTTCTTCGTGCTCTGCGACGGGGAGCATGTGCTGCCCATCGGCACCGCGCAGGACCACAAGCGCATCGGCGAAGGCGATACCGGCCCGAATACCGGCGGCATGGGCGCCTATTCACCTGCGCCCGTCATGACGCCGCAGGTAGAGGCCCGCGCCCTCGACGAGATCGTGCGGCCCACGGTGGCCGAGATGGCGCGCCGCGGCACGCCCTATCGGGGCGTGCTCTATGCCGGGCTGATGATCGAGGACGGGCGGCCGCGGCTGGTGGAATACAACGTCCGCTTCGGCGACCCCGAATGCCAGGCGCTGATGATGCGGCTCGGGGGGCAGGCGCTCGACCTGATGCTGGCCGCGGCCGAGGGGCGCCTCGACCGCGCCCGCGTCCACTGGGCGGACGACCACGCCATGACGGTGGTGATCGCCGCGAGGGGCTACCCCGGCGCGGTCGAGACGGGGGCGCCCATCGGCGGGCTCGACGGGCTGCCCGAGGACAGCTTTCGCATGATGTTCCACGCGGGCACAGGTATGTCCGAAGGGCGGGTCGTGGCCGCGGGCGGTCGCGTGCTGAACGCCACCGCGCGCGGCGCGACTCTGGCCGAGGCACGCGAGCGGGCATACGCGCTTGCCGGCGCCGTCGATTTTCCGCGTGGCACCTACCGGCGCGATATCGGCTGGCGGGCACTCGGACGGCCCTCGGGGGAGGGCTGAGCCGCCCTTCAAGGAGTGCCGGCCTCGATTTTTGCCATCGTCACTGCGTGATCGCGCGTGAGCGCGGGGCCTCGCATGGCCCCGCGCCTGCAACGACTCCGCCCGGCATGCCGTCGCATGCCCTGATTTTCCTCGCGTGCATGCCGCCTGCCGCAGACAAGGGCGCGCGCTCCTTCGTGATGTGCGCAAATGCACTGACCTGCTGTCAGAAGCTGACCTTTGCAGAATTTGCGCAGGTCCCCAGATGCCACTCATCGAGAGCGGGAGACGCCGCAGGCCACCCGCCCCGAGACGACCGAAGCACAGACGCAACCCAAGGAGACCGATCATGACCCGCACTCTGACCCTCGCCGCCGCCGCCACCCTCGCCCTTGCCGCGCCGGCCTTCGCCCAGAGCCTGTCGACGCCCGCCGACATCGTCGCCCGCCACGCAGCCGAGACCGGGCAGCAGCAGACGGTGCGCTTCATCGAGGCCGGCGGCTTCAACGGCGGCTACACCACCTTCGGCGAGGGCTCCGAGCGCATCTCGGCCCTCGAGGTCGCGCTGAAGCACGCGGTGGAAAACGACGACCGCCAGCGCGCCGCGCATGTCCGCAAGCAGCTGACGGAAGCGGGGGGCGCCGATCTGACCGCCGTCGTCGCAACGCGCAGCCCCAACCGCGTGTCGGCCCTCGAAGTGGCGCTGCGCCACGCCGAAGAGAGCGACGACCGTCAGCGCGCGGCGTTCCTGCGGTCGCAGCTCGCGAAGTGAGGCGGGCGCGCGACGCGGCCCGACCCGTTTCGCCACCGAACGGCCCGTGCCACCGGCGCGGGCCGTTTGCCGTCAGCGGCAGGCGAGGGCGGCGGCGAAGCTCTGGCGGCCCTCGTGCGGGCCGATCTCTCGGCTCGTGAGCCGGTCGCCCTCCAGTCGCGTCGCCAGCAGGATCGTCCAGTCGGCCGAGGCGGTGACGATCTCGGGCCCATCGCCGCAGTCGCGGATGCCACCCGAGATCACCTCGTCGCCGATCCGGTGGTTCGTGACGCCTTCGAGCGTGGCGACCTCGGTCAGGCCCCCGGCGGCCCAGCTCCACACGCGAAGGGTGCGGGCAAGGTGCGGCCGGTCCACATAGGCGAGGTCGGTCACGCCATCCCCGTTCAGATCGGCGACGCCCACCGGTGCAAGCCAGCGAAAGCGCTGGCCGATGTGCGGCGTTGCGTGCGCCTTCACGAGCGCGCCCAGCCGGAGCGAATAGATGGCGAGCTGTGCGCCCAGCTGCGGGTCGGTCTCGACGACGATCACGTCGGCCGCGCCGTCGCCGTCGGCATCGGCGACGCGGGGGGCGATGTCTTCGAACACGTGGTCGGGTTCGAGACCCTCGCGAAGGTCGACCCGCAGCGTGCGCCCGTCGGACGTGGTCACGGCGAGCACGGCCTTCTCCCGGATCGATCCCATGATGCGATGCGGATAGGTGTCGAGCGGCACCTCGTAACGGGCGCCCACGATACTGACGTCGGGCCCGCCGTCGGCCGCGGCGCAGCCGGCCGCGGCGAGATAGGCAAGAGCGGCGGCGAGCCGCATCAGATCTGTTTTTCGGGCATCTGCACCACGAGGCCGTCGAGCGCGTCGCTCACCTTGAGCTGGCAGGTCAGGCGCGAGCGCTTTGGGTCGGGCTGATAGGCGAAGTCGAGCATGTCCTCCTCCATCGATTCGACGGGGGGCAGCTTGTCGGTCCAGTCGGGGTGGACATAGACATGGCAGGTGGAGCAGGCGCAGGCGCCGCCGCAATCGGCCTCGATGCCGGGGATGCCGTTGTCGCGGGCGCCTTCCATCACGGTCAGCCCGTTGGGCACGTCCACCACGTGCTCGGTTCCGTTGTGCTCGATATAGGTGATCTTCGCCACGTCGGTCCGTCCCCCTGGCCGCTTCGTCTGACTCCCGCGCATGTAGGCGAAAGTGCGCGCGATGGCCAGAGCCGCGCCGCGCTGCGTGAGGACGGCCTGCGGACGGGGACGGGCTTGCGTGCGCGGCCGCATGTTCTACCTTTGCCCCCATGCGCGAAAGTCGCCCCGTCACCCACACCTGGGCTCCCCCGCCTGCATGGCCCCGCCCGCCCGCGGCGGTGCCTGCCGTCCGCTTGTCCGAGCCGCCGAACGGCGCGCGCGTGACGGTGGCGGGGCTGGTGCTGGTCCGCCAGCGGCCGGGCACCGCCAAGGGCGTGATCTTCGTCACGCTCGAGGACGAGACGGGGACGGTCAACGTGGTGGTCTGGGCCAAGGTCTACGAGCGGTTCCGCCGCGCGGTGATCGCCGGGCGCCTGCTGCGCGTGACGGGCCGCATCCAGCGCGAGGGGCCGGTGCTGCACGTGGTGGCCGACGAGATCGAGGACATCTCGGCCATGCTCGACCGCCTGCTCGAGCCCGATTTCCGCCCACCGCTCTGCAAGGCCGGCGACCAGCCCGCCTGATCCCTCCGCCCGGCCCGTCTCGCCCCTTCGGTCTTGCCGTCCGCACCCAAAGCCCTCGCGATCCGCCCCGCGCTGTCCATGCCCGCCACCGACCGGCGGTGCGGGCCGGTCAGCCGGGCGCGCCGAGAGGCCCCCGCGCGACGCGCAGGCCGACGGGCCCTGCGCTTGACCGGGAAGGTGGCCGTTCCGCGGGAGCCGGGAAGCGAGGGCGGCGGAGTCGGACCGTCATGCACCCGAACAGGGGGCGGGGTCGAGATCAGTCCGCCGCCCGCCGGCCCGTGCGCCGGATCCGGGCCGCGCCACCGCCGCGCGCGCCCCGCGTGCGGCCGGGCCCAACCGGAGGAGCGGCCGCAGGGCCGCGATGGAGGGCGGGAGCGCCCCCCGGCCGGGTCTGCGCGAGCGCGTCCGTCAGACGCCCACGTCGGGGCCGAGGCACATCATCGGCTCGTCGGCCTCGCCGGCCTCGTAGAGCTCGGTCCCCGTCTCGCGGCCCTCGAACAGCGCGCGCAGGCCACCGCCTTCGCGGTAGAACGTCCAGCACTGGGGCACGGGATTGTCCTCGTAGGTGAAGCAGATCTGGTCGCCCTGCGGATACCAGGTGCCCTCCTTGCACTTGCCGTCGAGGAAAGACCACGTCACCTCGCGGTTCTCGCGGTATTCCTCGACCCCGTAGGCTTCGCCCTGAGAGTAGAAATAGAGCGTCTTCCCAGTCGTGTAGGCCTCGAACTCCTCCGCCGTCATCGGGCTCTGGGCGGCCGCACCGGGCAGGGCGGCGGCAGCGGCCAGCCCCGCGACGAGAGCGGCCGACAGGCGGCGGGGCAGGGCCGCAAGCGCGGCGGAGCGGCGGGGTGGGGTAGGCATGGACTCTCCTTCGTCGCTGCGTGCGCACAATGGCAGATCGCGCCAGCGCTGGCCAGCGGGCACGCGGGAAGTCGGGGCGGCGCGGCGCCCTTTCATCCGCTCGCCGGGCGGATTAGGTGAGGCGTGTGGCAGGGTCGGGAGAGACCGATGGCGTTTTTCAGGAAACTCCGTGAGAGGATGTTCAAATCTTCCTCGAAGCTCGACGAGGGCCTCGAGGCGATCGTGCAGGAGGGCGGCACCGAGGACGCGGCGCCGGAGGCCGACGCGCGGACCGAGGCGCATCCCCCCCAATCCCCTCTTGAGGCGCCTGCTCGCGTCACCCCCCGCGCCGAAGAGGTAGCCGAGCCCATCCCCGAGCCCAGCCCCGAGCCGCGCCCCGAACCCGAGCCGCGCCCCGAACCCGAGCCGCGCCCCGCGCCAGAACCGCAGCCGGAACCGGAACCCGCGCCGCAGCCGGAACCGACGCCCGAGCCGGCGCCGCCGCCCGAGCCGCAGCCCGAGCCGCATGACCCGCAGCCGACGCCCGAGCCGCCCGGCGCCCCGCAGCCCGCCGATCCGATGCCCGAGCCGGCGCCGCAGGAGATGCCGGGCGGTGGCGCCCCGCAGGAGGTGCCGCAGGACACGCCCCCGGACGAGATCCCGCAGACGCCGCAGGGCCGGCCCGGCTTCTTCGGCCGCCTGCTCGGACGCGGCGGCGGCGCAGCCGAGCCCGAGCCCGAGGCAGGGCCGGTCCCCGTCGCCCCACAGACGCGCCCCGACCAGCGCCCCGAGCCGATGCGCCAGCCGGAGCCGGCGCCGGCGCCGCAGCCCGGTCGTGAGCCCTCCGGCCCCGTCGTCCGCCGCGTGCTCGACGACGACATGCTGGAGAGCCTCGAGGAGCTTCTGATCGCCACCGACATGGGTGTCGACACCGCCCTGCGCGTCGCCGCCAACCTCGCCGAGGGGCGGATGGGGCGGCGCCTGTCGACCCGCGAGATCAAGCGCCTGCTCGCAGAAGAGATCGCCCGCATCATGGAGCCGGTCGCCAGGCCCCTGCCGCTCTATGCGAAAAAGCCCCAGGTCGTGCTGGTCGTCGGCGTCAACGGCTCTGGCAAGACGACGACGATCGGCAAGCTCGCCAGCCAGTTGCGCGCCGCCGGCAAGAATGTGGTCATCGCCGCGGGCGACACCTTCCGCGCGGCGGCCGTCGAGCAGCTCCAGATCTGGGGCGACCGCGCCGGCGTGCCCGTGATGACCGCGCCCGAGGGGTCCGACCCCGCATCGCTGGCCTTCGACGCGATGGCGCGTGCCGAGGCGGAGGGCGCCGACCTGCTGATGATCGACACCGCCGGGCGCCTGCAGAACCGGCAGGACCTGATGGAGGAGCTGGCCAAGATCGTCCGCGTCATCCGCAAGCGCGACGAGAGCGCGCCGCACAACACCCTTCTGGTGCTCGACGCGACCACGGGCCAGAACGCGCTGTCGCAGGTCGAGACGTTCCAGAAACTCGCCGACGTGACGGGCCTCGTGATGACCAAGCTCGACGGCACCGCGCGTGGCGGCGTTCTGGTGGCGCTCGCCGACAGGTTCGGCCTGCCGATCCATGCCATCGGCGTGGGTGAGCAGATCGACGACCTCGCCCCCTTCGACCCCGAGGATTTCGCCCGCGCCCTGACCGGGGCCGACGACGCCTGAGCGCAAGCTTGACAGCCGGTTCCCGCGCGCGCACGTCCCCCCGAGCCGAGAGGAGCGCCCATGACCGACCAGCCCCGACCCGACGACGCGCCCGCCCGCTCCGCGCCGCGCATCGACGAGGAGCGCCGCGTCAATCCCGTGCTGCGGCAGGTGCTGGAACTCGGGCCGCCGCTCGCCTTCTTCGTCGCCTACCTGTGGCTGCGCGAAGAGACCTACACGATCGGCGGCACGCAGTATGACGGGTTCATCATCGCCGCCGCCGGGTTCGTGCCGCTGCTGCTGCTCACCATGGGCATCCTGTGGAAGCTGACCGGCCGCCTCTCGCGCCTGCAGGCGGTGACGGGGGTGCTGGTCGTGGTGTTCGGCGGGCTGACCGTGTGGTTCAACGACGAGACGTTCTTCAAGATGAAGACGACCATCGTCTACGGCCTGTTCGCCGCGGTCCTCGGCGTGGGCCTGCTGCGCGGGCAGTCGTGGCTCGCCTGGGCGCTGGGCGAGTTCCTGCCCATGGCGCAGGAGGGCTGGATGAAGCTGACGCGCCGCCTGACGCTGGGCTTCACCGTGCTGGCGGTGGCCAACGAGATCGTCTGGCGCACCATGTCCACCGACGCCTGGGTCAAGATCGAGACCTTCGTGTTCCCGATCGTCCTGTTCCTGTGGCTGTGGGTCTCGATCATCTCGTTGCAGAAATACGTCGAGACCGACGATGATCGCCCTGCCTGAACCCGGATCGAAGCAAGAGGAGACGCCACCCATGTCCGACACCCCGATCGTCGCGCAGAAGGCCCCGTTCCCCGTCGAGGTGGAGGCGGGAAAGACCTATTTCTGGTGCGCCTGCGGGCGCTCGGCCCGGCAGCCCTTTTGCGACGGCAGCCACAAGGGGACGGGGCTCGCGCCGCTGAAATACGAGGCCGAGACGGACGGCAGGGTGTTCTTCTGCGGCTGCAAGGCCACCGCCGGCCAGCCGCTCTGCGACGGCAGCCATTCCCGGCTCTGACCCGGCCCGCCACGCCGGGCCGGGCGAGCGCCTCAGCGCTGACCGAACAGGATTTTCTGCGCCTCTCGGTCGGTCGAGGCGGATTCGTTGCGCATGTCCTCGGCCACGGCACGGCCTGCCTTGACGCCCGGCCGCGCGCCGACCGTCTCGAGCCAGCGCTTCAGGTTGGGCTTGTCGTCGAGCGTCTGCTCCTGCCGCTCCCATCCGCTCGCCCAGGGCCAGATCGCCATGTCGGCGATCGAGAAGAAATCACCGGCGACGAACGCGCGGTCGGCCAGCCGCGTGTCGAGCACGCGGTAGAGGCGGCCGGTCTCGTTGCGGTAGCGGTCCTGCGCGTAGGGCAGCACCTGCGGCGGGTCCATCGTGGGGGCATACTTGAGGAAGTGGTGCGCCTGGCCCGCCATCGGCCCGACACCGCCCATCTGCCACATCAGCCACTGGTCGACCTCGATGCGCTGCCGCTCGGTCTCGCCGTAGAACCGGCCGGTCTTGCGGGCGAGGTATTGCAGGATCGCACCCGATTCGAAGATCGAGATCGGTTCGCCGTCGGGGCCTTCGGGGTCGACGATGGCGGGCATCCGGTTGTTCGGCGCGATCTTGAGAAACTCGGGGTCGAACTGGTCGCCCTTGCCAATGTCGATCAGGTGCACCGCGTAGGGCAGCCCCATCTCCTCGAGCGCGATGGTCACCTTCCAGCCGTTCGGCGTGGGCCAGTAGTAGAGGTCGATGGGGGCCTGGGTCATGTCGTGCGCTCCTTGCTTGGTCGCACGCTACGATGCCTCTCCGGCGCCGAAGGGCAAGGGCAGGGCGACGCGCTGACCGAGGCGTGATCGGGCAGGCGCCTGCGCAACCGGCAGGAGCGGCGCGAGGCGGTCGGCCGGCAGGGCGCCCGTGAGAACCGCGCGGTAGATGTCGAAGAGGCCCGAGCGCAGGTAGACCGACCAGTGGCAGAACCGCCGGTCGGCCACCGGGATACGAAAGCCGAGGGACGCGAGCGCCGCCCGGTGGCCTTCGTCGTCGATCCGCAGGTCGAGGCGCCCCGGGCCGGCGAGCGGCCCCATGCCCCGCCCGAGCGCCCGGTCGCCCCGGGCATGCGGCGCGACGAGCCATTCCAGGAGCGTGTCGAAGAGCTCGTTCTCGCGGCTCGTGACGTTGACGAGGTCGAGCGCGCGGCCCGCCTCCGTCGCCAGCGCACCGGCCGCCCGGCTGCGCATCTCGGCCGCGGCCAGAAGCACGGCGCGGCCCATCGCGCCCTCGGGCAGGTGGGGCAGGGCCGAGAGCACGACCCGCGCGCCCAGCGAATGGGCCATCGCCTGCACCTGGCAGCCCGGTCGCAGGGCGCCGACGAGCCGGATCAGCGCTGCAAGGCCCGCACCCGCCTCTTCGGCCCGGCCGTAGACCTGCCACAGCGTGCCGCGCGCCTCCCAGCCGACGCCGATGCAGAGCGGCTCCGCCCCGCCGGACTCGCCCAGACCCAGCCGCTGCGGCCAGCTCACGGCCTTCCAGCAGGGCCGGGGGTCGAGCGAGAGGATGTGGGTGTGCGGGTTGTGGGCGGCGATGGTGGGCGAGAACTTGTAGCCATGGATCAGCACGATGACCGGCGCGTCAGGGTGCGCCTCGGCGAGTGCGCGGGCGAGGCGTGCCCGCGTGCCGCCCGGGTTGGCCAGCCCTGCGCCCTCGATGTTGACCTGACAGAGCGGCATTGCCTGCCTCCACAACATGTTGTGGGTCGCTTAGGCCGACTTTGCTAATTGTCGGTGACGGGACGGTTAATCGACCGTGACGGCCGGGTGACGGTTCGGTGACTGTTGACCTTGGGCCACAGCGGGCGTAAGCGGCCGACGTCGTGGCGATTTGTTCACCGGATTGCGGGCCACGCTAAACATTCCGCTAAAGAGGTCAGGCGCGGCCCCCTCGGGCTCCCTGATCGGGAGGCCGGCATGGAGGGCCCGATGAAGGACAGCGATACACCGGAGAGACGAGGCGCCCGCACGCGCGCCGTGCATGCCGGCATCCGCCGCTCGGGGTACGGCGAGGTCTCAGAGGCGCTCTTCCTCACGCAAGGCTTCGTCTACGACAGTGCCGAGCAGGCCGAGCAGCGCTTTCTCAAGGCGGGCGACGACGAGTTCATCTACGCCCGCTACGGCAACCCCACCGTGCGCATGTTCGAGGACAGGATTGCCGCGCTCGAAGGGGCGGAAGACGCCTTCGCCACAGCCTCGGGCATGGCCGCGGTGACTGGCGCGCTCATGTCGATGCTGAGGGCGGGCGACCACGTGGTCAGCGCCCGCGCCCTGTTCGGCTCGTGCCTCTACATCCTCGAACAGGTGCTGACGCGCTTCGGCGTCGAGGTGAGCTTCGTCGACGGCACCGATCTGGACGCCTGGCGCGCGGCCATCCGCCCCGAGACCCGCGCCGTGTTCCTGGAAACCATCGCCAACCCGACGCTCGAGGTCATCGACCTGCCGGCGGTGGCCGACCTCGCGCACGCCGCCGGGGCGACGGTGATCGTCGACAACGTGTTCGCCACGCCCGTCTTTTCCCGCGCGCTGGAGCATGGCGCCGACGTGGTGATCTACTCGGCCACCAAGCACATCGACGGGCAGGGAAGGGCGCTGGGCGGCGTGATCCTCGGCACCCGCGAGTTCGTCCGCAAGACGGTGGAGCCCTATCTCAAGCATACCGGCGGCGCGATGAGCCCGTTCAACGCGTGGATCATGCTGAAGGGCCTCGAGACGATGGACCTGCGCGTGCGCGCGCAGGCGGAGACAGCGCAGGCGCTGGCCGAGGCGCTGGAGGGCGACGCGCGCCTCGCCCGCGTGCTCTACCCCGGTCTGCCCTCGCACCCCCAGCACGGCGTCGCGGCGCGGCTGATGGAGCGGGGCGGCACGGTGCTGTCGGTCGACGTGGCGGGCGGGCAGGCGGCCGCCTTCCGCTTCCTGAACGCGCTCGAGATCGTGACGATCTCGAACAACCTCGGCGACGCCAAGAGCATCGCGACCCACCCCGCCACCACGACCCACCAACGCCTGCCCGAGACGCAGAAGGCGGCGCTCGGGATCACGGCGGGCCTGGTGCGGCTGTCGGTGGGTCTGGAAGACCCCGCCGACCTGCTGGCCGATCTGCGCTGCGCTCTCGGCGCGGTGTAGGCCGCGCGCCGCGACCGCGGGCGCATGGCCCGTGCGGCGTGCCCTTTCCCCTCCGGTCGCTGCCCGCCCTGCGCCGCCAGCGTTTCGTTGCCCGCCCTCGCCACACGCCGTCACCGCCCGCGTGGCCCTCGCGGTGCCGGCCGTCGAGATTGACAGCGCGGTCGGTGGGCGTCTCTATCCGCCCATGTCGTTCGCCGCCGCCATCCGCCGCACGCCGCTGCCGCACGACGCCGAGGCCGGCGCCGAGACTGTCGCGCACCTGCCCGGCCAGCCTCCAGAGATTGCGGAGGTATTGCGGGGCGCGGGCGGCTCATCGCCCCACCTGCGCGGCCTGATCGGAAAGGAGACGGACTGGCTCGATGCGGCGCTGGCCGCAGACCCCGCCGACATCCTGCCCGGCCTTCTGGCCGAGACCGCCGCCCTCGCCGACGCCGATCTCTCGCCCGGCCTGCGTCGCGTCAAGCGGCGGCTCGCGCTCTATGCAGGGCTTGCCGACCTTGCCGGTGTCTGGCCGCTCGAGACGGTCACGCACGCGCTGACGGCCTTCGCCGACGCCGCGGTGGACCGCGCGCTCAAGGCCGCGCTCGCCGGCCCCCTCTCGCGCGGCAAGGTGCCGGGCCACGGCGAGGGCGACCTCGCCGACGCCGCCGGCATGTGCGTGCTGGCCATGGGCAAGATGGGCGCCTTCGAGCTCAACTATTCCTCCGACATCGACCTGATCGTGCTGTTCGACGATTCCCGCTTCGAGGGGGCCGGCATCGCCGAGGCGCGCGCGGTCTTCATCAAGGCGACCCGGGCCATGACGGCGACGCTGCAGGAGCAGACCGGCGACGGCTACGTCTGGCGCACCGACCTGCGGCTGCGCCCCGACCCCTCGGTCACGCCCGTCTGCCTCGCGATGGAGGCGGCCGAACGCTACTACGAGAGCCTCGGCCGCACGTGGGAGCGCGCGGCCCACATCAAGGCGCGCCCCTGCGCGGGCGACCTCGCGGCGGGCGAGGGTTATCTCGAGCGGCTGCGCCCCTTCGTCTGGCGGCGCCATCTCGACTACGCCGCCATCGACGATGCGCACGACATGCGCCGCCGCATCCGCGACTACAAGGGCCTGCACGAGGAGAGCGCGCTCGAGGGGCGCGACCTCAAGCTCGGGCATGGCGGCATCCGGGCGATCGAGTTCTTCACCCAGACCCGCCAGCTCATCGCGGGCGGGCGCGACCCCGCGCTGCGGGTGCGCGGGACAGAGGCGGGACTCGCCCGGCTGGCCGGGCGCGGCTGGATCCCGGGCGAGGTGGCGGAGGAGCTCTGCGGCCATTACCGCGCGCTGCGGGAGGCCGAGCATCGGGTGCAGCAGGTGGCCGACGCGCGCACGCACAGGCTGCCCACCGACGCGGCGGGCTTCGACCGGCTCGCGCGGCTCTCGGGCGAGGGCGACACCGCGCGCTTCCGCGCCAAGCTCGCCGAGCGGATGGACGCCGTGCACCGGCTGACCGAGGGCTTCTTCTCACGCGCCGAGGGGCTGGCGGGGGCGCCCGGCTCGGCGGGCGCGGACGCGGGCGCCGAGCCCGAGATCGTCGCGCGATGGCGGCATTACCCGGCGCTCCGCTCCTCGCGCGCGCAGGCGATCTTCGAGCGGCTCAAGCCCGACCTGCTCGTGCGCCTGCAGGCGGCCGACCGCCCCGAGGAGGCGCTGACCGCCTTCGACGGCTTCCTGCGCGGCCTGCCCGCGGGCGTGCAGCTCTTCTCGATGTTCGAGGCCAACCCGCAGCTCCGCGCGCTCATCGTCGACATCGCGGCCACCGCGCCGGCCCTCGCGCAGTATCTCTCGCGCAACGCCCGCGTGCTCGAGGCGGTCGTCTCGGGTTCGTTCTTCGCGCCGTGGCCGGGGCGCGACGCGCTGCGCCGCGAACTGGCCGACATGCTGGCCCGCGATCGCGGCGACTACGAGCACCGGCTCGACGCCGCCCGCCGCTGGGCGAAGGAATGGCACTTCCGCGCCGGCGTCCATCACCTGCGCGGGCTGACCGATGCGGCCGAGGCGGGGCGGCAATACGCCGACCTCGCGGCGGCGACGCTCGCCGCGCTCCTGCCCGTCGTGGTCGAGCACTTCGCCGGGAAGCACGGGGCGCCGCCGGGCCGCGGCGTCGCGGTCTTCGGCATGGGCTCGCTCGGAGCGGGCTGGCTGACGGCGGGCTCCGACCTCGACCTCATCGTCATCTACGACCCGGCGGGGCAGGAGGGCTCCGAGGGCCCGCGGCCCCTGTCCTCGCGCCCCTACTACGCCCGCCTCACCCAGGCGCTGGTGACGGCGCTGACCGCCCCCACGGCGGCCGGCAAGCTCTACGAGGTCGACATGCGACTGCGCCCCTCGGGCCGACAGGGGCCGGTAGCGACCGCGCTCGCCGCCTTCGAGGCCTACCAGCGCGAGGAGGCCTGGACATGGGAGCACATGGCGCTCACGCGCGCCGCCTGCGTGGCCGGCAGCCCGCAGGTCTGCGCCGAGGCCGAGGTCGTGCGCGCTGCGGTGCTGGGCGCGACACGCGCCCCCGCGCAGGTCTGGGCGGACCTCTCGAGGATGCGTGCCCGGCTCGCCGAGGCCAAGCCGCCGAAGGGCTCGCTCGACGTCAAGCCGGGTCCGGGCGGCCTGCAGGACATCGAGCTGGTCGGGCAGGCCGGGGCGCTCCTCGCGCGCTCCACGGCCCGGCGCACCGCCGCGCAGCTCGACGCAGCGGTGCGGGCCGGCCTGATGCCGCGCGAGACGGGGGAGAGCCTCAAGCGGGCCTATCGCTTCGCCCGGTCGGTGCAGAGTGCGGGGCGGCTCCTCGTCGACGGCCCGCTCCTGCCCGAGGCGCTGGGGCACGGCGCCCGGGCCGTGCTCTGCCGCGAGACCGGCATGTCCGACCTTGCCGCGCTCGAGGCGCGGCTGGCCGAGGCGCGCGCCGGCGCCGCCGCCCTGATCGACGCCGCCGTGGCCGAGGGCGTGGAGGGGGGGGCGGGCCGCGACGCGGCCAGCGACGGCCCCGCCGATGCCACTCCCCGGGACCCGAGCGCATGAGTGCGGGCGAAGCGCGCGGCCGCGACCCGCTCGACCCCAAGGGGCTGATCCGCGAGGCCTACCGGATCGAGGGGATCGGCGCCCCCGAATGCCGCTCTATCTTCCTCGACTGGGCGCTGTCGCTGCCCGAGGGCGCCGCTCCGCACGAGGTTGCCGCCGCCCTGCTTGTGCGCCACGCGATCACTGCGCCGGATCATCCCATGACAACGGTCCTTCGCGAGGGCGCGCGCCACGCGGGGGGCGCCCCGGCCCGCCGGGGCGGCTGGCGCGCCCGCCGCCGCCCCGGCGGCGCGAGTGACCCCACCACCGGCTGATCTGGCGGAGCGCCTGCGGCGCGCACCCCTGGTGGGCCCCGCCTGCGCGGGGCCGTGCCTCCGGCGGGGATACTTGCAGCAAGAAGAAGGTGCGTGCCGCCTCATGCGAGGTCCGTCTGATCTGGTCGCGGCGATCCGGTCGGGCCATTGGTGAAGGCCGGCCTGGCCTCGGGTGAGAGCGCGGTTGGCGGCGAGGGCGCCGCCGCGGGTGGCGACACCGGCATCGAGCCTCGGGGGGCGGGGGTCGGCATCCGCGGCTCCCCACCGTTGCCGCGGCGCCTGTCGCCGAGGAGACCGGCCCGAAGCGGTTGCAGCGCGTCGCCAACTCCTCGTCCCGGCGCCGCCCGACCCTCGTCAGCCGCCCTGTCCCGGCGCCCGCGTGCCCCCGAGCCAGCAGCCGGATCACCTCGACATGACGCGCCAGCGTGGCATCCCTGCCGCTGCGCCGGGCCGCCTGCAACTCGGCGACGCTCGGACGAGCGGCAATCCGTCCGATTCCCGCCCCCTTCGCTGTCGGCGGGCAGGAGCCTGACCCGCTCGATTCCGGCGGAGAATCCCACTGAGAGCGCGCCAATCATACCGACGCGCTCAACCAATGACTTTCTGGATGTACGGGTAGAGACAGAGAGACCGGATGCGCTCGGCG
>OFET01000483.1_pt1 | contig 24538 bp, 21 predicted proteins | sample 1521211 | NCBI WGS metagenome assembly OFET01 (sample SAMN03766358, study PRJEB24113) | microbial mat metagenome | isolation source: enrichment culture HLUCC-A from microbial mat sample contains cyanobacterium...
TGTCGGCCAGCGCCAGCCCGCCCGCCAGAGGCAGGCCGCCGCCGACGATGGCGTTCCCGCCGTAGAAGTTGGTGCCGGCATCGAACAGGTGCATCGAGCCGCCGCGCCCGCCCGAGCATCCCTCGGCCTTGCCGAACATCTCGGCCATCACCCGATCCATGGACACGCCGCGGGCCAGCGCGTGGCCGTGCTCGCGATAGGTGGCCACGACCCGGTCGCGCTCGCCCAGCAGCGGAAGGATGCCCGCGGCGATCGCCTCCTGACCGTCGTAGAGATGGAGAAAGCCCCGGATCCTCTCCTTCGTGTAGAGTTCGGCGCATCGGTCCTCGAACCTGCGGATGCGGATCATCTCTCGCAGCAGGCGCCGGCAATGCGCGCGGTCGAGGCGGGGCTTGGCGGTCGCGCTCATGTCTCGTCGGTCTCCAGGGTCGAGATGTCGCCCTCGGGCAGGCCGAGTTCGCGCGCCTTGAGCAGCCGGCGCATGATCTTGCCCGACCGCGTCCTGGGCAGCGTCTTGCGAAAGACGATCTCGCGCGGGGCGACGGCAGGGCCGAGTGTCTTGCGGGCATGGCCCCGCACCTCGCGCTCGAGCGCCTCCGAGGGCTCGTAGCCCGGGTTGAGCGTGACGTAGGCCTTGACGATCTCGCCCGCCGTTTCGTCGGGCACGCCGATCACCCCCGCCTCTGCGACGGCCGCGTGCTCAATCAGCGCGCTTTCCACCTCGAACGGGCCGATCAGGTGGCCCGACGACTTGATCAGGTCGTCGGCGCGGCCGACGAACCAGTAATAGCCGTCCGCGTCGCGCATCGCGAGGTCGCCCGAGAGATACCAGCCGCCCACGAAGGCCCTGGCGTAGCGCGCCTCCTCGTGAAGGTAGCCGCGCATCATGGAGGGCCAGCCGGGCCGCAGCGCGAGCTCGCCGACCTGCTGCGGCCCGAGTTCCCGCACGTCTTCGCCCTCACGCTCGACGATCGCCGCCTCGATGCCGGCCAGTGGTTTGCCCATCGAACCGGGCCGCACCTCCATGCCGGGGCGGTTGGCGATCATGATGCCGCCGGTCTCGGTCTGCCACCAGTTGTCGTGGAAAGGCTGTCCGAACACCTCCGCCGACCACGTCACCGCCTCGGGGTTGAGCGGCTCGCCCACGCTGGCCAGGAACTCCAGCGACGAGAAGTCGTAGGGCGCCGCCGCCTCCGCGCCCGCCCGCATCATCATGCGGATCGCGGTGGGCGCCGAATACCAGATCTGCACCTTCTCGCGCTCGACGATGCCGTACCAGCGCTCGAGGTCGAACTCTGCCTCGTCGACGATCATCGTCACCCGGTTCACCAGCGGCGCGACGATGCCGTAGGTCGTGCCCGTGACCCAGCCCGGATCGGCGGTGCACCAGTAGATCTTGCCGGGCGCGAGCCCCAGCGCCGCGCGCCCCGAATAGGCGTGGTAGGCGACAGCGCCGTGGACATGCACCGCCCCCTTGGGCCGGCCCGTCGTGCCCGAGGTAAAGTGGATGAGCGCCGGCGCCTCGCTGTCCATGCGGACCGTCTCGAAGGCGGGCGCGGCCGCGTCCAGCGCGGGGCCGAGGGCCGTGCAGCCCGGCGGCGCCTCGTCGCCCACGATCAGGACGAGCTTCAGGCCGGGCATCGCCTCGCGCCAGGCGCCGATCTTGCGCCGGTAGAGCGACGCGGTGGTGAGGAGCGCCGTGGCCTCGCCGATCTCCATGCGCGTCCGGATCGGCTCGGGGCCGAAGGCCGAGAATAGCGGGGTGAAAACGAGGCCCGCCTTCAGCGCGCCGAGCGCTCCGGCGTAGAGCTCGGGCTGGCGCCCGAGCAGCGCGAACAGGCTGTCGCCCGGGCCGAGGCCGTGCGCCGCGAGCACGTTGGCGAATCGCTCGGCTCGCTCGCACAGGTCGGCATAGGTGAGGTCCGACGCGCCGCCCTCGCGGCCGAGCCAGCGCAGCGCGACCTGCCCGCCATGGCCGGCGGCCACGTGCCGGTCGAGCGCCTCGTGCGCGATGTTGATCGTGCCGTCGTCATAGCCCGCGACGGCGGTCGGCCCTTCGGCCCACGGCTTTGGCTGGTTCGGCGGCGCGGCCGCTTCGGTGGCAGTGGTCGGCATTGGCTCCTCCCCCGGGGCCGATCCTGCTTCGCTCCGGCCGGAGGCGAATTGACACTCGTCAACGGGGCCATGCCTTTCGCACGCCGGGGCGTGGCGACCGGACGCCTCCCCCCGACCGGGTCGGCCCCACAGGTGCGGGGCGTTGCGTGGGCGAGCCTCTGCCACCGCGAAACCCTCCCTCGTGCCAGGCTCACCGGCGGAAAGCGCGTCTGAGCGGGCCCGCCTGACGCCTTGGCGGCGGCCCCGTGACGGGCGGCCCGCCATCGCTCCGGCGCCTGCGCTCGCCCGCGCGGCCGCGATTCCACCCGCGCGCGCCGGATCGCGCGAGGCGGAGGCGCCTCCAAGGGGGCGGGCGACGGCGCGGCAACGACCCCGTGCCGGAACAACGGTCTGGAGGCGGTGTTCTCGTGGCGAAAACGAGGGATCTGGCGGGGCGACCGGGCACGATCGACACGGGCCACGCACCGCGCCCGACGCGGCGGGTGCCGGCTCGGGTGGCTCGTCCGGGCGTCGCCCTGCCCCGGCCCCGCACCCGCCACCCTGCCTGGAGGAACGCTCCCGTGACCGGCCGCCTCATCGTCGTCTCCAACCGCATCCCGACCGACGAGGTTCCCTCCGGCGGTCTCGTCGTGGCGATGCACGAGGCGCTTTCGGACCAGGGCGGGACATGGATCGGGGCCCATCCCGACCCTGCATCCGAGCCGACCGACGCGCTCGAGCGCCTGCCCGCGCAAGGCTATGACAAGCGCGCCTTCCGCGTGACGGAGGAGGAGCGACAGACATACTACCTGGGCTACGCCAATTCGGTGCTCTGGCCGCTCTGCCACCGCAGGGTCGATCTGATCGCGCTCGAGAGCGACTATGCCGAAGGCTACCTCGCCGTGAACGCCCGCGTGGCGCGGCAGGTGGCCCGCCTCGCCGGCCCCGAAGACCTGATCTGGGTGCAGGACTATCATTTCTTCCCCCTCGCGGCCGAGTTGCGGCGGCTCGGCTGCCATGCGCGGATCGGGCTCTTCCTGCACATCCCTTTCCCGGTCGCTTCCGACCTCGCCGCGCTGCCCGAGCGCGACGCCTTTCCGCACTGGCTGTCGGCCTACGACCTCCTGGGTCTCCAGACGCAGGCAGACGTGGCGCGCTGCCTCGAGCTGTTCCGCAGCCTGCCGGATGCCGAGATGTTCATCGACGGCAAGGTGAAACACGGCCCCCGCCTCTTCGCCGTCGCGGCCTTTCCTATCGGGATCGACGCCGAGGGCATGGCCGCTGCTGCGAGGGTCGGCGGCGGGCGCGAGATGGTCAAGCTCGCCCCCGACGAGGACCTCGTGATCGGAGTCGACCGGCTCGACTATTCCAAGGGCCTGCCGAACCGGCTGCGGGCCTTCGGTCAGGTTCTGGAGCACACGGAACTGGGCGCGCGGCGGCCCCACCTGATCCAGATCGCGCCGGCCTCGCGCGGCGACGTGCCCGCCTACCAGCGCATCCGCGCCGAACTCGACGCCATCGCCAGCGAGGTCAACGGGCGTCACGCCGATCTGGGCTGGACGCCGATCCAGTACATCAACCGCAGCTACCCGCGCGAGACACTGGCGCGGCTGTTCCGCGCCGCGCGCATCGGGCTGGTCACGCCGCTCGCCGACGGGATGAACCTCGTGGCGAAGGAATTCGTCGCTGCGCAGGATCCGGCCGACCCCGGCGTGCTGGTTCTTTCGCGCACCGCCGGCGCGGCCGAGCGGCTGCGCGAGGCGCTGCTGGTCAACCCGTTCGACACCGACGACATCGCGCGCGCCATCGAGGCGGGCCTCGCCATGCCGCTGGAGGAGCGGAAGGCGCGGCACGCGGCGCTGCGGGCCGAGGTCTTCGAGCGCGACATCGCCGCGTGGCGGTCGGACTACCTGCGCGCGCTGTCGTCCATCGCGGTCGCGCCTGCTCTGGGCTGAGCGCGAGCAGGCGCGCGGTGGCGAGCCGTGCGGGGCGCCGCCCGCGGATCACCAGGCCAGGCGCCGCCCGGTGATCTTGCCTGCGATCGAGGCAAATGCCATGGCATTGCCGGCTCCCGAGGTGGCGATGCCGTGCGCAGGCGCTCGCCCCGGTCGGGCGCCTCGCAGGCGACCGAGTAGATCGTGATGGCGGGGACAGACATGTGCCGCGGCTCTCTGCGGCGTCACCGCGCCGATGCCCACCGCACCCTCTCGGCCCGCGCCCAGCGCGTGATGCTCGACCGGGGCGACCCAGGCGGCGAGCGCGACTGACGTGCGCTCAGGCCCCGAGGAGGGACGCGAGAGCGAGGTAGAGTGCAAGGGCGGGGCCGAGGGCAAGGCCCATCGGGAAGCGCCGGTCGGCCCAGCTCTCCCAGTCGGGGGCGAGGCGGCGCACCGCGGGGATCGCGCGCATGGATCGGTGCGCAGCGAAGGCGCCGAGCATCACCGCGGCAAAGAGGTAGGCCATCAGCGCCCCGTCGGACGGCGCGATGTAGGGCGCCATGGCGGCGGCGAACTTTGCGTCGCCCGCCCCGAGGGCCCCCACCATGTTGAGCAGGAAGCCCACGACGAGCACCGCCAGCCCGATGCCGATCCGCCAGCCGAAGTCTCCCCACGGCAGCACCAGCGGTCCGAGCAGGAGGAACGCCCCCGCGCAGACCAGCACGGCGCCGTTCGGGATCTTCATGCGCGCCATGTCGGACCAGGCGACATGGACCGCCAGCGGCACCGCGACGGGCAGGAAGGCCCACACGCCCAGTCGCGTGCCCGTGGTCACGACCCAGGCGAGGGCGGCGAGATAGAGCAGGGCGGCCGCGATCCACGGCGCGCGGCCCGCGAGGCGCGCGGCCGGGCTCGTGACGCGCGTTCCGGCATCGGTCGAGGTCATGGCGTCCTCCGTCGGCTCGCCGCACGGTCTGCCACCGGAATGCAGCAGGAGCATGGCATGCCGCGGGAGTTCCGGGGGCGGCGCGCCAAGCGGGCGCCGCCCTCTGTAATCAGGCGCGTTCGAGGGCGCGCAGCGAGCGCACGGCCTCTTCGAAATGCTGCGGATGGGTGTCGATCGCGTCCTGCAGGAGCTCCTTGCCGATCGCCACGTCGCCCTGCCGCACCGCCGCCAGCGCCATCGTGTGCAGGAGCTTGGCGCGCTCGGTCTGTGTCAGGTCGAGGATCGGCAACTGGTAGTTGCGCTGCGCGCCGCGCGCGAGCACGAGGTTGTTCTTCGCGGTGAACAGGTCGGAATCGTATTGCAGAGCTTCGCCGAAGAGCCGCTCGGCATCGGCGAAGGCCCCGCGCGAGAGCTTGGAATAGCCCCAGTTGTTGAGCGTGCCAGAGGGCGTCGTGGTCAGCCCGACGGCGGTCTCGTAGAAGTGGTCGGCCTTGCTCCACTCCTTGTTGCTATCGGCGACCATCGCCTCGAGACGATAGCGCTTGAAGGTCTCGTGCGTCGGCGGGATGTCGTTGAGCGCGGCCTCCGCCTCGGTCCACTTGCCGTTGCGGATCAGCGCGTCGGCATAGTTCACCCGGTCGTCGTGGGTGGCGCCCTCCATCTCCAGCACGCGCGCCCAGGCCGGCGCGGCGGCCGAGTTGGAGCTTGCGCGCACGAGCGACCGGGCGAGGCCGCGCTGCAGGTCGATCCGGTCGGGCTGCTCGCCCACGGCGCGCTGGAAGTAGGCCACGGCCTCCCTCGGGTCGGCCGCGGTAAGCATCAGGTCGGAGAGGTTGTTCTCGTCGATGGCGTTGACCGTCTGCATCGCGCGATCGGCGTTGTCGTCGGGGCTGGCGCAGCCGGCCGCGAGCGCCGCGCCCGACAGGCACAGCGCGACGATGAAAGGATGGCGCATGGGGTCGCGTCCCTTTGCTGCTCGTTCTGCCTCAGGGTGCGCTCAGGATGCGGTAGGTTCCGCCGCCGCGGCGCACCAATTTGTATCGTTCTCGTTTTTCGGTAGTGTCGGCGGGGTTCTCGAGCCGGGCAAGGGCGGTGCGGAGATTTTCACGGATTTCGGCACTTTGGCCACTGTCGAGCGCGAAGGCGGTGCGGAAGACGCGGGCCGCCTCTCCGGTCTCGCCGGTCTCCATCAGCACCACGCCCAGATTGTTCCAGGCGGCGGCGGCGGTCTCGTCCTGTTCGATCGCGCGGCGCAGCAACCGCTCAGCCTGGCCGAGCCGCCCGAGCCGCAGGTTGGCCGAGCCGAGCGCCGAGAGCACGTCGGCGGTCAGCCCGGTCTCGGCGCCGGCGCGGTAGTATTCCTGCAGGGCGAGTTCGTATTCGCCCGCCTCCATCAGCCGGTGGCCGACCGTCAGGCCGTCGATCGCCTCGGCGCGCCGGTCGACGCCGGGCGCCGAGCCGCCCTCGAGCGGCGCGAGCCGGCCGTCCGAGCAGCCGGCCGCGAGCCCCGCGACGAGGGCGAAGGCGATTGCGGGGCGGGGTGGAACGGGTCTCTTCGGCATCGCGGAGCAACGCGGCTGGACAGGGATGGCGCCATGTTCGCCGCGCGGAAGGGATGCGCCAAGACCGCGCGCATCGCCGTCGGCGCCGCCCGCGCCAGCGTTGCCGATTTGCCAGAGCCGCCGGCCGGTGGCAGCCGGGCGCCGCGACGCGCCGACACGCGCGCCGCGCGTCGGATCAGGGCATGCCGGTGCCGCCGAGGACGGTGAAGATGTCGTAGATGGAGGGGCCGATCAGGATGATCAGGAGCGGCGGCACGGTGAACATCATCGTGCCGAGCGTCAGCTTGGTAGGCAGCTTGTTGGCCTTTTCCTCGGCCCGCATCACCCGCTTGTCGCGCATCTCGGCGGCGTAGACCCGCAGCGCGTCGGCCAGCGAGGTGCCGAACTGGGCCGATTGCACCATCACGGTGACGAAGCTGCCGATGTCGGTGACGCCCGCGCGCGTCGCCATGTCCTTGAGCACCTGCGTCTTGTCCTTGCCCGCCTTCATCTCCGAGGAGACCAGGGCGAACTCCTCGGCGAGCGCGGGGTAGCCGGCCTTCACCTCCTTCGAGACGCGCAGGACAGCCTGCTCCATCGACTGGCCGGCCTCGACGCAGACGAGCATCAGGTCGAGCGAGTCGGGAAAGCCGTTCTCGATCTCCTCGCGGCGGCTCTGCACCCGGCGCTCGACCCAGTATTTCGGCAGGAAGTAGCCGACCGCCGCCGGCCCGATCACGGCCAGCACCAGCTGCTGCGTGGTGACCTCGCCGCTCGCCGAAGAGATCAGGCCGTAGAGCAGCCCGATCGCGAGAAAGCCGAGGGCCAGCACGAATTGCAGCGCGTGGAAGTTCCGCACCGCCGACTTCGAGCGATAGCCGGCCTGCAGCATCTTGAGCCGCGCCGACGACATCTCTTCCTCGGTCTGGGGTTCGAGGAAGTTCGAGAACCGGTCGAGCTTGTCGCCGCGGCCGCTGTCGTGGCGCAAGGCCTTGCGGTCGAGCGTGGCAGCGGCGCGGCCGCGGCGGACATCGTCGCGCAGCTTGTCGAGCGGGTCGCGCCGTTGCCGCAGGAAGACCGGCAGGGTGAGCGCGACAAGGAGCACGCCGAGCAGGCCCACCGCGTAGAGCGGCCCCAGTTCGCCGAACCGGGCGACGAGGGAGTCGTTGATCTGTCCGAACATTTCCATCGGTGGCGTGCCTCAGACCTTGATGTTCACCATCATCCGCATGAACACGACGTTGACGACGAGAAGGACGCCGACGGCGATGCATGCCGGGATGAAGAGGGGGGTATCCTTCACGTCGTCGTAGTAATCGGGCTGGATCACCACGATCCCGAGCAGGGCGACGAGCGGGAAGACCGACAGGAACATCCCCGACCACTTCGCCTCTGCGGTGATGGCCTTGACGCGTCGGAAGAGCTTGAAGCGGGCGCGGATCACCTTGGCCAGACCGTCGAGGATCTCGGCGAGGTTGCCGCCCGCCTGGCTCTGGATCGTCACGGCGACCGCGAGGAAGCGCATGTCCTGCATGTCGACGCGCTCGGCCAGCGCCTTGAGGCTTTCAGACACGTCGCGCCCGTAGGCCGCCTCGTCGGCGATGATGCCGAATTCCGATCCGAGCGGGTCGGGCACCTCCTTGGCGACGATGTTGATGGCCGACGAGAAGGGGTGGCCGACGCGCAAGCTGCGCACCATCAGTTCCACCGCGTCGGGCAGCTGCTCCTCGATCATGGCGAGGCGCTTCTTGGCCTTGTTGTTCACCCAGACATAGACGCCGCCCACGCCCATGCCGATCGCCACCATGATGCGCACGCCGAGCCCCGCCTCGGTGCCGAGCGTCAGGCCGAGGAAGGCGAAGGCCGACAGCAGCCCCATGATGAGGATGAGCTGCGGCGGCGAGAAGGCGATGTTGGCCTTCTGCGCCTTCTCGGCCAGGATCGCGTAGAGCGGGATGCCCTTCGCGTTCATGTGCTGCGAGACCTCCTTGCGGAGCTGCTCGAGCACCTCTTCGCGGCCGGCGCCCTTCTCGAGCAGTTCGAGGCGGCGGTTGAGCCGGTTGTTGAGGCTGATCGACTTGCCGAAGGCCGTGAGATACAGGCCCTCGACCACGAGCAGCACCGCCACGAAGACGATGGCGTAGATGAGGGGTTCGGCGGAGATCTGCATGGGGGCCTACCTGCTCGCTGGGCTGGGGGTCACTTGGCGGGGGGTCACTTGGCGGGGGTTCACTTGGCGGGGGTTCACTTGGCTGGGGCTGCGCTTCACTGGGCTGCGATCGGGTCGTAGATGGTCGCCGGCAGGTCGTAGCCCCACTGGCGGAACCGGTCGGCGTAGTAGGAGCGGACGCCGGTCGCATTGAAACGGCCGACGATCTTGCCGTCCGGGGCCAGGCCGAGGCGCTCGTAGCGGAAGATCTCCTGCATCGAGATGACCTCGCCCTCCATGCCCGTGATCTCGGTGATCGAGACCATGCGCCGCGAGCCGTCCTGCAGGCGGCTGGCCTGCACGATCAGGTTGACGGCGCTGGCGATCTGGGCGCGCACGGCCTTCAGCGGCATCTCGATGCCGGCCATCGCGATCATGTTCTCGAGGCGGCTCACCGCGTCGCGGGCGGAGTTGGCGTGGATCGTGGTCATCGAGCCGTCGTGGCCGGTGTTCATGGCCTGAAGCATGTCGATCACCTCCTCGCCGCGCGTCTCGCCGACGATGATGCGGTCGGGGCGCATCCGCAGCGCGTTGCGCAGACAGTCGCGCTGGGTGACGGCGCCCTTGCCCTCCACGTTGGGCGGCCGGCTCTCCATCCGGCCGACATGGGTCTGCTGGAGCTGGAGTTCGGCGGTGTCCTCGATCGTCAGGATCCGCTCGGCGTCGTCGATGAACGACGACAGGGCGTTGAGCGTCGTCGTCTTGCCCGAGCCCGTGCCGCCCGAGACGATCACGTTGAGGCGCGTGGCGACGGCCGCCTGGAGGTAGGCCGCCATTTCCTCGGTGAAGGCGCCGAACTTCACCAGATCGTCGACCGCCAGCTTTTCCTTCTTGAACTTCCGGATCGAGACGAGCGACCCGTCGACGGCGATCGGCGGGACCATCGCGTTGAAGCGCGAGCCGTCGGCGAGGCGGGCGTCGACGTAGGGGTTGCTCTCGTCGACCCGCCGGCCCACGGCCGAGACGATCTTGTCGATGATGCGCAGGAGGTGCCGTTCGTCCTTGAAGGTCACGTGGGACAGCTCGAGCCGACCCGCCCGCTCGATGAAGACCTGCTGGGGGCCGTTCACGAGGATGTCGTTGATGTCGTCGTCCTGCAGGAGCGGCTCGAGGGGGCCGAGGCCCTTCACCTCGTCGTAGAGTTCCTGGTGAAGGGTCCCACGCTCCTCGCGGTTGAGCACGACGCCCATCTCCTCGAGGCTCTCGGCGGCGATGGCCGCGATCTCCTCGCGCAGTTCCTTCTCGGTCGCCGTCTCGAGCGCGGAGAGGTTGAGGTTGTCGAGGAGCGCCTTGTGCAGCTCCATCTTGACCTCGGCCAGACGCTCCTTGCGGCGCTTCTCCTTGTCGACGGGCGCGGCCTGGGCCGGCGCGGCGCGGCCCTGGGGGGCGGCACCGGGCGCCTTGCGCTGAACGCTCGGACGCGCCTGGGCCTCGGCAGGGCCGGCGGCGGTGGCGGGCTCGGCGCCCGAGGGCGTGGTGGCGGGCGGGGCGCCCGTGCGGGCGGGCAGGCCGGTCTTCTTGTAGCGCGAGAACATCCGTCAACCTCCGGCGGTTCGGTTCAGCCGCCTGCCGCGTCGGCGGCGGCGAGTTCGTGCAGCGAGGCGGCGAGCTTGGCGATCTCCTTGCGGAGCGGGTTCTTGGCGGCGTTGACCGACAGGGGCAGGCCGTGATCGTCGGCCTCGGCCACCTGTCGGCCGCCGTCGGGCAGCATCAGCTCGATGTCGATGTCGAGGCTTTCGGCCAGCCGCTTGGCGCGCGCCTTGCCCTGCAGGTCTGTCAGGCGCGGCGCGCGATTGAGACCGTAGCGGATGCGCTCGACCGGCAGGTCCTCGCCCTTCAGGAGCCGCACGAAGCGCAGCGTGTTCTGGGCCGAGCGCATGTCGAGCTCGAGCAGCGCGAGGTAGACGTGCGCCGCCGAGAGCACCGCCTCCGACCACACGACCAGTGTCGAGGGCATGTCGATCACCACGAAGTCGAAGCTCGCGCGCGCCAGCGCGATCAGCGCCTTCACGTCGTCGGCCGACACGATGTCGAGCGGCAGCATCTCCGCCGGCGCGGTCAGCACGTGCAGCTTGTCCTCGTGGAGCTGCATCGCGCCCAGCATCGCCTCGGCGTCGGCCTGCTGGAGGTCGGACAGGAACTCGAACACCGAGTCGCGGCGCGGCAGGTCGAGATAGGTGCCGACAGAGCCGGTCTGGAAGTCGAGATCGAGCAGGCAGACCTTGGGCGGCTGCGCCTCCTTGCTCTTGCGCAGCGACTTGTCGGGGTTGGCGAGCTCCCACGCGAGGTTGACGGCGAGGGTGGTCGCGCCCACGCCCCCCGCGAGGCCGTGGACGGGCAGGACGACGCCGTTGCGCCCGCCGCCGACGCCGCCGGCGACGGGGCCGGACCCGGCGACATGGACATGCGCCATCGGCTCGGGTGCGGGGCGGCGCATCCGCTCCAGCGCCTCCGACAGCGCGCCCTCGGGCAGCGGATAGGGCAGGAAGTCGGTTGCGCCGAGCCGCAGCAACTGGTGCAGGGCGACGGGGCTCACGTCTTCGGCCACCAGCACCACGCGGATGCCGCGCTCGTCGGCGGCCGAGATGATCTCGCCGATGAGCTGGAGCTGGTCCTCGTCCTCGTTGTCGATGGCGATGGCGACGAATTCGAGCGACCCGGCCTCGGGCTGGGCGAAGAAGGGCAGCGCGTCGTCGAACGACAGGTCGCCCCAGCTCTCTCCGAGCTCGGCCTCCATGTCCTCGATCAGCAGGTCGAAATTCTGCACGTCTCTGCAGATCGTGCAGGCGGTGATCGGAGCCGCCTCCGGCTGCAGGGCTGCACTGCTTTCCATGGCCTCACGTCCTTCTCGCCAGGGGGCGGCGGGCTCGGTCCGGCCGGACTTGTCCTGCCGCTCCGTCCGGCGTCGCCACCCCTCGCACGACTGGGTATGCCGCACTCTTCCTTGAGCGTTATGTCGGCGTCGAACGCGGCGGAATTTTGGCGAGAGTGCCGCATTTGTGCGGTTTCGGCACAGGCGCGGGCGCGGCCGGGCGCTCTGTTTCGCAGGGCAGGATAAAGTCGCCCGAGTGCCACGCGCGGCCGGAAACGAAAACGGCGCGCCGGGGCGCGCCGTTTCCTGGGTGTCGCAGGGTCAGGGCGCCGGGGGGCGCCGTGGCCTCATTCGGTGGTGGAGTCGCCGAACGTGATGAACTCGGGCTCGGCCGCCGCGCTCTCGACGTAGCCGTCGTAGGTCACGCGGGCATACTTGCCGTCCAGGGTGCGGCCCGGGCAGGCGCCGACCTTGCTCACGTACTTGCCCGCGGCCGATCCCGGGGCGACCTGGCAGGTCTGCACGAGATGGTTGTTCATCGTGGCGTTGCCGAAGTTCGACGGCGTGATCTGGCTGCCGGCCTCGTAGGCGCACCCCGAGGCGAGGAGCGTGGCGGCCAGGGCCGCGCCCATGGCGAGGCGGAGCCGCGCGGGGCGGGAGGAGAGGGTGAAGCGGTCCATGTGCCTTACTCCATCACGTAGCCATAGGAGCCCGAGAAGTCCTGCCGGGCGACCTCGCCGGCGCCCCCCGAGACGGGGCGCGTTTCGCGCGCGGTCACCCCGCGCAGGAAGAGGTCGGCCTCCGAGGGCGGGCGGATGCGGTCGGTCGGCAGGGCCAGCGTCTCGCCGCGGGTGGGCGACACGAGGTGGGCCGAGATGATGATGACGAGTTCCGACTGCTCGCGCCGGTAATCGGTCGAGCGGAACAGCGCACCGAGCACCGGCACGTCGCCGAGCCACGGCACCTGGCTGGCCAGATCCTCGAAGTCGTCCTCGAGCAGGCCCGCAATGGCGAAGCTCTCGCCGTCGCGCATCTCGACGGTGGTCGTCGCCCGCCTGGTGCGGAAACCGTTCACCTGGAAGACGCCGGTGTCGAGCGAGACCGAAGGATCAAGGCCCGAGACCTCGGAGGTCAGCCGCAGGTTGATGTTCTCGCCCACGACCCTGGGGGTCATGTTGAGCAGGATGCCGAAGGGCTTGTACTCGACCGAGATGCCGTCGTCGGTCTGTATCGGCACCGGGTATTCGCCGCCGGCGAGGAACTCGGCCGCCTGGCCAGACAGGGCGGTCAGGTTGGGCTCGGCCAGGGTGCGCAGGAAGCCGTTGGTCTCGAGCGCCTCGATCAGCACGGCGAACTCGACGTCGCCCGCGCCGACGCCGACCTGGAAGGCGCCCTGGTTGCCGCCGCCCAGCGTGACGCCGGTATCGGGGTCGCCGTCGAAGAGGTTGGCGAGGTTGTCGCCGAGCAGATAGGTGCCGGTGCCCGTCTCCGTGCCGATGTCGGTGTCGTCGTTGAGGAAGTTTGCCGCCACCGAGGCCGAGAGCGCCTTGGACACGGAGCGCGACATCTCGGCGAAGCGCACCTTCATCATCACCTGCTGGGTGCCGCCGACCTCCATGAGGTTCGACACCCGCTCGGGGGCGTAGCGGTTGGCGAGGTCGAGCGCGGAGTCGATCGCCTGCGCCGACGAGACGACGCCCGACAGCACGATGCCGTCGTTGGCCGGGCGCACCTCGATCTGCTCGCCCGGCAGCACCTCGCGCAGGCGCTCCTTCAGTTCGCCCACATCGGCGGTGACCTGCACCTCGACGTTGGTGATCAGCCCGCCCTCCTCGTTGAGGAGCGTCAGCGTCGTGCGCCCCGGCGCGCGGCCGAGCACGTAGATCGACGATTCCGAGAGGGTCGAGATGTCGGCGATCTGGGGGTTGGCGATCGAGAGTTCGGCAAAGGGCGTGTCGCTCTCGACGACGACGGCCTTGTTGATCGGCACCTTGAGCGCCCGCTGGATGGTTCCGCCCTGGATGCGGAGCGTCTCGGCCTGGACGATGTGCGGCGTGGCCGCGAGGGTGACGGCAAGGCCCATCAGACCCGCCCGAAGTAGCGTCTTGACTGTCATGTGACCTGCCTCTCGTCACGATTGGGGGACGGGTCTTTGTGCCCGTATTGGCCGGGAGAGTGCCCGCGATCTGCTTTTCGATCAATAATCAGGGGTTTAAGGGTCGTTATTTATGTAGTGGCCGAGCAACACATTGTTGCGCCTTTCCCATTTCTTGGGTGCGTGAGCCTGCCGCACCCCGGATGTGGGGCCACCGCATAGGAACGAGGCGTGGCCGCGCGCCGGGGGGCGCGCGAGTTGCGGGGGCATTCCCGGTCGAGGAGGCGGTGCCGGCCCCGGGCCAGTGGTCGGGCGCGATCCCGCGAGGCGCCATCCAGCCGCAGCGCCGCGGCCGAGGGACGGGTGGCGCAACCGTCACGGGCGGGGGCGGCCCGCGCCGGACGCCGACATGCGCACGGCCGGCGCTGGGCCGGCCGTGGTCGGAAGGTAGGGTGTCGTCCTGTGGCGCGCGGGGGGCGCCGCGAGGAGGGGATGCGCGTCAGGCCGTCTCGGCGAGGCCGCGCTCCTCGGCAAGGTCCTGCATGCGCTTCTGCAGCTTCTCGAAGGCGCGCACCTCGATCTGGCGGATGCGCTCGCGGCTGACGTTGTAGACGCCCGAGAGATCCTCGAGCGTGACCGAGGGCTCGATCAGGCGGCGCTGGGTCAGGATATCCTTCTCGCGGTCGTTCAGCACGTCCATCGCCTCGGCGAGCAGTTCGCGGCGCACCGACATCTCGTCGGCCTCGGCGTACTGGCTGGCCTGGTCGGCGCCCTCGTCTTCCAGCCAGTCCTGCCACTGGGTGCTGCTGTCGTCGTCGGAGCCGACCATCGCGTTGAGCGAGGCGTCGCCGCCCGACAGGCGCCGGTTCATCGAGATCACCTCGTCCTCGGTCACGCCGAGGTCGTGGGCGATGCGCGCCACGTTCTCGGGGCGCAGGTCGCCGTCCTCGAGCGCGCCGATCCGGCTCTTGGCCTTGCGCAGGTTGAAGAACAGCTTCTTCTGCGCCGAGGTGGTGCCGAGCTTCACGAGGCTCCACGACCGCAGGATGTATTCCTGGATCGAGGCGCGGATCCACCACATGGCATAGGTGGCGAGGCGGAACCCCTTCTCGGGGTCGAACCGCTTGACCGCCTGCATCAGGCCGACATTCGCCTCCGAGATCACCTCGGCCTGGGGCAGGCCGTAGCCGCGATAGCCCATGGCGATCTTGGCTGCGAGGCGCAGGTGGCTTGTGACCAGCGTATGCGCGGCCTCGGTATCCTGATGGTCGGCCCACCGCTTGGCGAGCATGTATTCCTGCTCCGGCTCCAGCATGGGAAACTTGCGGATTTCCTGCAGATACCGGTTCATCCCCTGCTCGGGCGAGGGGGCGGGAAGATTGGCGTAGGAACTCATCTGTGCTTGCCCTCCGAACCTGTGCCCCTTTCGATCCGCGTCGCCCCCATCTGCGCGTCACGGCCCACCATCGGGCCTGACGCAGGGGCATATCGCGCAAGGGGTGTCGTTTGCGTTAACATATAGGATCTGAACCGATCGGTTCAAGTTCCATTCGTGTGCCGCTCCGAACGCTACACTCTTGCATGCGCGCACGCTACCTCGTGAAACATGGGGTCACGCCTCTTTGCCCCATGTTTCATTCCTTGGCCCGACAAGCGAGCGGCCGCGCGGAAGGTTCCCGGCGGCCGCCCGAAATCACCGGAACAGTCATGCGGGCAGACGGGATGCCCGCCGCCCGATCAGGCGGCGGCGCCTGCCTGCCGGCGCCGCCCCATCGCGACAAGCCCGCCGAGGGCGGCCAGCATCATCCAGCCGGCCGCGGGCAGCGGGATGGGCTGGAGGCTGGCCGTGCGGAAAGTCTCGCCTTCCGCAGCGCGCAGGATCTCGAGGGCCGTGCCCTCTTTGAAATCGACCGCGCCGTCGTCGAATGTCGTTGTGATTCCCATGTTGCGCCCGCCGATGATATCGTCGGTGACGGTGCCGCCGAAGCCGATCCAGGTTTTCACGCCATCGAAAGTCGTTTCGAAGACGATCGAGTCCTGCGGCGTGTCCGGCCGGAAGTCGATCACGCCGCCACTCTGGTTGAACGTGAAGGTTGCCGGGTTGTTCGGGGTGGCGGGCGAGACCAGATTGCCGAAGAAGTAAGCGTCGCTAGACAGGGTCGCCCCGATGTCGGTGCCGTCGTAGGTCAGCGTCAGGCTGTCAATGGCGACGGGCGCGTTGACCGGATTGGCGGCCCACGGCGTGCCCGTCAGCGCGGTCGTCGTCCGCCCGCTGAGCACGAACTCCTGGTCGACGGTCTCGCCGCCGATCTCGGTGTCGAAGGTGCCGGCCATCTCGAAGGTAAAGAACGAGGCTGCCGCGGCCGGAGCGGCCATGGCGACGCACAGGGCGGTGGCGGACAGGGTGCTGGTGAGGACGCGAGCGATCGATGACATTGGAAAGGCTCCATCATGGCAGGTTACAGAGCGTCAACGGTAGGCCGTGATTTACGTAACGAAAAGTAAAGATGTCGCCGATCGCCCGGGTCGCCTGCCGAGTGCGGGGGCAGCTCTCAGCCCCCAAGTGTCGCCAGCAGGCGGGCCATGTCGTCGGGCAGGGGGCTGTCGAATGCCAGCCGCTCGCCCGTGACGGGGTGGAGAAAGCCGAGCCGTGCGGCGTGCAGCGCCTGCCGGGGGAAGGCGTCGACCGCCGCGGCCACCCCTGCCCCCAGCGCCCGCGCCGAGGCGCGGCGGCGCCCACCATAGGTCGCGTCGCCGATCAGGGCGTGGCCCGCATGGGCCATGTGCGCCCGGATCTGGTGCGTGCGCCCCGTCTCGAGCCGGCACTCCAGCAGCGCGGCGGCTGGGGGCGTGCCGAACGCCTCGAGCACCCGCGCATGGGTCACGGCGGCGCGCCCCCTCTCCCACGTTACCGCCTGCCGCTGCCGGTCGGTGCGGTGCCGGTCGAGCTTCGTGCGCAGGGTCAGGCGCGCGCCCGCCCACGACACCCCGCGCAGGCCCGAAAGCCGCGGATCGGCCGGGTCGGGCGCGCCGTGGCAGAGCGCGAGGTAGGCGCGCTCTGCCGTATGCGCCTCGAACTGGGCGGCGAGGCCGTGATGGGCGGCGTCGGTCTTGGCGGCCACCAGCAACCCGCTCGTGTCCTTGTCGATCCGGTGGACGATGCCGGGCCGCTTCTCGCCGCCCACCCCCGACAGCGTGTCGCCGCAATGGGCGAGCAGCGCGTTGACGAGCGTGCCCGACGGCGCGCCGGGGGCGGGATGCACGACCATTCCGGCGGGCTTGTCGACGACGATCAGGTGCGCATCCTCGAAGGCCACGGCAAGCGGGATCGCCTCTGCCGCCGTTGCCACCTCGGCCGCCTCCGGCAGCGCGATCTCGATCACGTCGCCCGCCGCCACCTTTGCCTTCGGCTCGGTCAGCGCAGCGCCGCCGCGCGTGACCGCGCCCCCGGCGATCAGCCGGGCGAGGCGCGAGCGCGACAGCGCGGCCGCCTCTGGCACGTCGCGCGCCAATGCCCTATCGAGGCGCTGCGGCGGGTCGTCCCCGATCACGACCCGGATGAGCCGGAGCCCCTGTTCCATGCCGGACCTCCCCAAAGAGCCCGAGCCGCGCGACCCTACCGCGGGTGCGGCCCCGCGCGAGCCCACGGCGGAGGAGCTGCGCGGCCTGCGCCTCCTGCGCGCGCTCGTGACCGTGCTCACGGCGACGATGATCGCGGGCATCGCCGCGATCGTGGTGCTTCTCTACCTCAGGCTGCCGGGAGGCGCCACGGCATCGGCGCCGCCCACCCCCGCCCTGCCGCCCGCCCTGCCGGGCGCCATCGCCCTGCCCGAAGGGGCGCGGGCGCAGGCGGTGACGGCGGGGCCGGGCTGGTGGGCGGTGGTGACCGGGGCGGGCGACATCCTGCTCTACGACGCCGAGGGCACCCTGTTGCGCCGCATCGCGGCCGAAGAGCTCGCGGCCGACTGACCCGCCGCCAGCGCAGGGCCGTCGCGGAGCTGTCTCGGGGCTGTCTCGGGGCTGGCGCCGAGATGGCGCGGAGCCTGCACGCGGCCGGAATGGCGCCGAAATGCGGCCTGCCCCGCCATGCCGTCGCACCGGTCGCGGGGCCCGCGTCGCCAATCCCCCCCGATCCGGCCCGATCAATGACGAGTTTGCGACAATTTCGCAGAAATTTGGACACGGTTGTGTCACGCGGCGCAAGGTGGGCTCGCAAGTTGTGAACGGGTTGCTGAATGACGAGTCCCATCGAGCGGATGCGCGCGCGAGCGGAAGCCTTCAACGTGCTCGGGCTGAGCGAGAGCGCCGCGCCGGGCGAGATCCGGGCCGCGTGGCGGCGGGTGGCCTTCGAGGTGCACCCCGACCGGACCGGGGGCGACTACGCCGACTTCATGCGCGCCAAGGCCGCCTACGAGCTGCTGCGGCCCGATGGAGAGGCAGGCGCGCCGTCGTCGGCCTCGGCGACGCGCGGATTCCGCACCGGGCGGTCGCCCACGGGGGCCCGGCCGCGGGTGGCGACCCGCCGCGTGACGCTTGGCGCCGAGTCGGTCGAGGCCTGCCGGGCGCTGCTGAAGACGGGAGAGGCCGGCGAGCCCGTGCCCGAGGCCGCCGCGTCTGCCGCGGGCCATGTGCCCGACGCGGTCGAGCGGCATGGGCGCAGCCTGACCTATATCGTGGAAACGGAGCTCTCGAAGGGCATCAACCGCGTCGCCCTGCCCACCGCGCTGCTCGAGGACAACCGGCGGGTCAAACCGCGCATCGTGACGGTGCGCGCCGCCCGCTCCGGCGCGGCCGAGGTGCGCGTCCCCGACCGCCAGCGCGCGCGCCTCTTCCCCGGCGCGCGGAGCGTCACCATCCGGTTCGGTCAGAGCTGACGGGCACGGGCCGGAGCGCGCCTGTCTCGCCCCGGTCGCGCCCCGGTCGTGCCCGCCTCCGCCGTCTGCCGGCGCATGAACCGCGTGCGACGCGCCGGGGCGGGACGGATTGCCGCGCGGGCCGGAGGTGCAAAACCTCACGTTCAATACAGACATAGGAATTTGATCGATTTCGTAACCGAGAGGGATGTCATGACCGACCGCAGCAAGAGCATCGAGAATCTGCAGACCGCGCTGGCGATGGAGCTAACCGCCGTCAACCAGTACCTGCTGCACGCTCACACGCTGGAGGACTGGGGGCTCGACAAGCTGGCCAGCCGCATGCGCGACGAGATGCAGGAGGAGCTCGGCCATGCCGGCCAGTTCATCGACCGCCTCATGTTTCTCGGCGGCACGCCCGAGCTGAGGCCGACCAAGACGCCGAAGATGGCCGAGACGCTCGAGGGCCTGTTCGAGGCCGACAAATCCGAGGAGCAGGGTGCCATCGACTTCTACAGCCGCGCGGCGCGCGACGCGGCCGAGACCAACGACATCGGCACCCGCTCGCTGTTCGAGGCCATCGTGATGGACGAGGAAGGCCACTGGGACTGGCTCGACCGTCAACTCGCCACGCTCAAGCGCATGGGAGAGCCGGCCTTCATGTCGATCTACATGAGCGGCGAAAGCGCGGAGGGCTGATCGCCCCCAGCCACTACGGTAAATGTTGAAGAAGTGTCTTTTTAGAATCAAGCCGAGATTCGGGCCCGATCCTCTACGTTTCGGTGCTCGAGAGGCTGGCGAGCCCTGGATTCGAGGTTCGAGACAATGAGCTCTGAAGCCGAGATCTTCTGGACGCGACCGGATCCGGCAGCAGTGTACTGCATGTCGACCGCCGAACGACCCGGATGAGATTCAAACAGCGCTCGCGCTTCCGGACATTGATCATAAGACAGAAGCCACAACCCATCCAGGGCATCCAACCCCCGCGCCAGGGAGGAGTGATCATTCTCTTTGAACGAAAATCGGTACAGCTTTTCCGCCTTATGGAAGAAGGGAGGGTCAAGATACCAAAAAGGGGTAAAATGATTGTCAGACCTCCTCTGGTGGGCGGGGCGGAAGTATCCAATGAACTTGCGGAAATCCCAATTCCGGACACGAACTCTTTGTTCGAGACGGCTCAGGGCCCACAATCGAGAGGCCAGCTTTTCTGCATTGTACCGACAATCAATCTTATACAACGACTCCTGCCGATAGCCACCAAGCGGCCCGGCTTGCACATGCAAGGCGCCTGAGAATGATGTCCGATTAAGGAAAAGGCATTTGAAGGCTCGATCGAAGGGATCCAAGGGGTCGCTATCCTTTAAGCGCCTCCACTCATCAAGCGTAGGCTTTGTGTCCAGAATTCTATCCGCCAGCCGTTCGGCCCCCCGCGGCACACCATCAGAAAAAACAGTACGCCAGAAATCGGAAACAAGAGGATCGATATCGTTAATTACGGCTTCATCTGCAAGTCCGGCCTCAAGAAAGGATAGAAACGTGGCTCCGCCTCCGACGAACGGTTCAAGAATTCGGTCGACATGGAAAACGCCGGCTCGATCCAGGCGTCGTCCGACCTCTGCAACAAGTCGACGCTTTCCTCCTGGGTACCGAAGGGGCGAAAGATATTCACGGCTCGCCACAGCCGCCAAGCCCTGCTCAAACTTGCCCAAGGAAGTCACCCTGTCGCTCCTTTGTTCAGTGCCATAGCATACTGTAGGCACCTTCGCGATACTCGATCAGCAAAATTCAGATGGCGCCTCTTGACCTTCCTCGTCTTCCGCTTGTGCCAGAGGTTGCGTAGTGCCCTTCTTGGCCAACCGACAGCGTCCCACGTCAGAGTGTTGCTCCCGAAGCGCGCAACAAGCCCTTCAAGAAGGCATCGATGTTGCGGCCGGTAGGCCGCTTTGCAATCGAAGCGTATGTATTTGCAAGGTGCTGAGCGATATTCGCATTCTCGTATAGCGGCGTTTCAAGAAGATCGAGCGCCGAGATGGCGCGGTCTATAAGCACTCCGTAGTTTTCAATTTTAACCTTCTCCGATTGAAAATCGAATCCTCTCTTGCTCCGGAAGGGATATGCAATGCAAAGATGAAACATGCGCCCTTGACGAGATCTATATAGGAAATCTTGTCCGTAGTGAGTTCCATCTCCGAAATTACGCTCCGGATCTTTCTTTCCTTTGTCGATGTGTGAATATCGGTATGCATCATCTATCGGAATAAGAAGCGCTCTTCTATCAAAAGGGCCATCCCTCAATATCGGAGCGATTGCATCACCATGCTCGACAATCGGCCCAGTCTTTGCGACCCCGAGTATGAGAGGTTGCCGCTCTGGGCTCGCGAACTTCTGCGATACATCGTAGATCAGCTCCATTATCGGACGATGGAAGACGGCCGGCTCCCCATTAATTGACAGCGGTCCATCCATGAGCACAACCATGTATTCAAGAGCCTGGCGATACTGTGGATCGCTATCGAGCGCTCGTATAACGTGGGCAAGAAGCATGTGCTCGAGCGCATTCATTGCCCGCTGGTAACAGCTGATATTGTCCCCCTCCTCCACAAAGACGTCGTGCAGCCGCAGGACGTCCGATATGTAGAGTGCTTCGCCGGGCGCACCTGGCATGGGCGCATAACCGATATCGACAGGTATGCGAACGTCGTCTTCGATCGTTTTTCCCGTGACAGGGTTCTTCATGCGACCCTTCTGGATAACGACAAATGAACCGCTTGCATCGCCCTCAACACGACCAAGGCGCCGCAGAAGTTCAACAAGAGTGTCATAGAGATCCGCGCCCCAGCTTGCCTTGAATGCCTCAGCCTTAAACGCGTCAAACAGAAAGCGCCGAAAGGTTGACATCGGCGACAGGCCGTTTAAGGAGAACCCAGATCCGCTTAAAGCGAGGCCGTAGGCGTTGGAATCGCGGGTGATTTTTGCCGCGCCAATCTGATCAACGAAGCCATCGCCCTTATTGAGATCAAGAAGCTCGGGGATTGCGATCATCACCTGGCTGAATTTAAGAAAGCCGCACTTCACAGATGGATAATCTTCACGCGCCGCTCCCTCGTACCGTGAGCCGTCGCACGCGAGTATCAACCCTCTTTCAGGACGCGATATGCGCGAGGTGACATCAATTGCTTGAGCACGAATTCTTGCTCGATGAGGTTCTGGGTCGGGAAAACTGGCCTCGCATCGAGCGATGGCCTCTCTAATCTGTTCATTCGCAAGGAATGTCTCCCCTCCGAGAGACGATGCGGCCTCTCGCTCAAACGGCATCTGTCGCCCCATCAGAACCAATGATCAGCGGTCGGAACCATGTGGCACCGCGCGCAATGGCGGCCGCTCTTTCCATCTCGTAGCGCCTTTTGACCAAGTCGGGTTCAAACTTCTTGATCTGGGTCGGAGTTACGTAGAGCGCCGAAAGTGTCTTTACTCGGGCGAAACCTACGTCTTGGGCGCGTTTAATCTGATCCCTGAAGTCGCCAAAGTCGTAGTAGTCGGAAAGAGCCCTTATCTCTTTGTCGTTATTTAGATGGGTGACAAAGAAGTTCTCCGTTGCAGCCATTATTGCTTCATGAATTGAACTTGGCTCCTGTGTGGCGTACACAAGAGAAATCCGAAACTTTGCGCCCTCCTTGGCAAGCCTGGGCCATGTATCCGTGATCTCGTGGCGCTTTCCAATCAGGTTATGAGCCTCCTCGACGTAAACTACAATCTGAGGTGCTCTTTCGTTCCGATTGAACTTGTCGCTCGAGCGATGGAATAGACCCGCCGCAAGTTTCTCAGCCAGCCCGTCGCGGACCTTTGGGGATCCGACGGACAGATCAAGAATGACTATGCGACCCTCCTCAAGCAGTTGATAGACTTCTGCAGCAAGGTTGCTGGAGCCATTTGGACCATGGAACTCCTTCCCCGCGTTCCTGATGGCATTGGTCGTAAGGATTGTCTGATCCTTCTTGTTTTTGCCAACAAGAACATTGAGGAGTGATCGATCCTCTCCGGTAAGATAGGCGTTCCCTTGTGAGCTTCTCAATCCTCGGTCATCGTCCTCGTGGCCGCCAAGGGCTCGATCGGCCGCACGCACGCGCCGCCAAAAGCTTGTAACGGACTCCAGACTTCCGCGAAGTCTCTGAGGCTTCTTTTGATCGGGGGTTAGGTTGAAGTGGTTGCGGACGATCTCAGCTTGCTCCGCTTGTTTGAGGCCCTCGTAAAGCGTGACGTTGGCCTCTATTGCGGTGTTCCGTGCCTCCTTATCCTCCTTGGTCGCTCCCTCTGGTAGGGGCGGAACTTCAGCGTATGTGCCGAGAGCGAGGCCTGCGCGCAAGCTTCCCAACCCGACCTGCGCCTGCACGGAAACTCCCATGATGAGACTTTGTTCTCTCTCATTCCTTGAGTCCGGTGCATACTCGGCGGCGTGGAGAATTGATCGGAGGATTGAGATCTTCATTTCGCGCCTCGCGCCTTGCGAGAAGTCGCCAGGTATCTCCTCTGGAAGCTCGAAGTTCAGGAACGTCTTGATATCGTCCGACCCCGTGTTCAGATTTTTGGCAAGAAAACCTTCACGGATTACCTCGAGGGCGATAGAGAGATCATTGTAAAAGTTCGATCTTAGATCGCGGAATCCCGGAGCTTCAAGCGCACGATACCGAATCGTATTGTCTGAGAAAACATCGTTTATTGCGCTCCCGGAGTCTTGGGCGTTCGCATTCGAGTATTCGCCATTTATATCAAAAATCAGTTGTCCGATCGGTTGGCCGGTGACGTGGGCAGTGATTGCCACCTCACTAACCATTGTCTTTGTAGTATTGGATTTTCCGGTCCGCGTCATGCCAAAGACAGCGGTCCTTCGCGAGAGAAAGTCAGCCGGGGAGATCATGACGGGCGTCGGCTTCTCTGCGGCGGCAATGCTCATATGTGTTGTGGATGCAAATCTTACGGCCCCAACCTCGAAGGGCTTTGGCTCTCCTACGCCGTTCTTCTGGGCTTCCTCGCGCATACTTTTCTCGCGGATCGGGTCCACGAAGTTGACGATCATTCCGAGCGCCTTGGCAGCAGGCTTGTAGACCCTCATCCCTCTTGCGGAAAAAATATCCTCGATATCTGAACCAAGCCGGAGGCTTCCATCCTCTGCAAGGTAGAAGGTTCCAAGTATTTTGCAGCGAACTCCTGACAATTGCATGCGCGCAGCCGTTACAGGATCGAGCTTATCGAGGCGACCACTCTGAGAATCGGGATTTTCTGTGAAGTATTGCTCCATTGCTCGACGATGCTCACCATCTTGCTGGATGTCTGTGCGTCCCATTACTCTCAGGACCAGCACACGCTGATCAACCTTTGGGGTGTCGGAGAGTTGATTGGGGTCAAAGGTCGCGGCGACGAGAAGCCCACCGAGAGGAATCCCTCCGACGGCCGCGCGCCACTGGTCCGATATCATGACATCAGCTTCATTATATCCTACGCGGAGCGTGAAACCTACCCGCCTCGCATCAAGACTTTCACTTTGAAGGTCAGCACGTACAAGCGCGACAAGCGGGTTCGTTCGACGAGCGATGGCATCAAGTGAGTTCATGAGACCCTGATCTCCGTGTGTTGTTCTTCCAGTATATTGTTCGCGTGGATATCCAATGAAAATGTCTCATTCATGGCGGAGTATTCGTCAACTTCAACCCGTATTATTCATCGAAATCGGGGAGGGCGGCTGGCGTGCCCGCGAAAGCTCTGTAGAATCAAGCTCCTACACAAGGTCCGAGAGCAGCCCCCGGAGCACGCCATGGGTGAAACGCTACAGCCGGTCGTCACGGGCTTCAACAGGTCCCTGCGCGTCGAGAGCCGCGCCGAGCGGCTGACCGGAGACGCCGGGGCCGTGGTGCTGCGCGAGATCATGGAGCAGAGCGGCATCGTCGAGTGGATGAGTCCGCAACTCAAGGACCCGCGGCGGCAGGAGGACGTCGTCCATGACCTCCCCTCTCTCATCCGGACGAGCGTCCTGCTCGCCGCTCAGGGCTGGCGCGA
>OFET01000484.1_pt1 | contig 24378 bp, 25 predicted proteins | sample 1521211 | NCBI WGS metagenome assembly OFET01 (sample SAMN03766358, study PRJEB24113) | microbial mat metagenome | isolation source: enrichment culture HLUCC-A from microbial mat sample contains cyanobacterium...
AGCTCACGCAGGAGCTTGGCCTGCCCGCCGACATGAAGCTGCCGTTCTGATCGGGGCGCGGCCACCGACGGGCGCCGGGCGATGAGCCAGCCCACCGAGATCGAGCGCCTGATCGAGATGATGGCGAAGCTGCCGGGCCTCGGGCCGCGTTCGGCCCGCCGCGCCGTGCTGCACCTCGTGGCCCGGCGCGAGGGGCAACTCGCCCCGCTCGCACGGCAGATGCAGCTGGTCGCCGACACGGCGCGCGCCTGCGTCCGCTGCGGCAACATCGGCACCGCCGAGCTTTGCCCGATCTGCGCCGATCCGCGCCGCGCGAACGGCCAGATCTGCGTGGTCGAGACGGTCGCGGATCTCTGGGCGATGGAGCGCGCGGGCGTGTTCAGGGGCCGCTATCATGTGCTGGGCGGCACGCTCTCCGCGCTCGACGCGATGGGGCCGGAAGAGCTGCGCATCCCTGACCTGATCGGGCGGATCGCCGGGGAAGAGGTGAGCGAGGTCATTCTCGCCCTGCCCGCCACCGTCGACGGGCAGACGACCGCGCATTACATCGCCGACCGGCTGGAGGAGCGCGTCACGCTCACCTCGCTCGCGCAGGGCGTGCCGATCGGCGGCGAGCTCGATTTTCTCGACGACGGCACGATCACCGCGGCGCTCAATGCGCGCAAGCCGCTCTGAGCCGGCGCTCATCGGCCCGGTGCGGGCCTCTTCGCCCGGGACCTGCCCTGCCGGACGCGAGAAGCGCCCGGCAGGGCGCGCCGGGCGGCGCTCAGACCGCCTGCACCTCCGCCCAGTCCGGCAGCGCCTCGCCCAAAAGGACAAGCCCCCCGAGCCGCCCCAGTTCGTCGGAACATTTTGCGCCGCGTCCGCAGCCCGCGACGGCCACCGCGACCCGCTCGGACAGGCGGCCGATGGCGGGGCGGTCGGCGGGCGTATGGGTGGTCACGCAGGCGTCGGTCACCACGCGGCGGATGGCGAGGCCCGGCATCCGGGCGCGCACCATTGCCTCGAGCTGCGCGCCCACCTCCGCCGAGCCGCCGGAACGGAACCAGTTGCCGATCGCGGCTGCGCCCTGCAGCGCCACGTCCTGCGGATCGCCGCCGAGCTTCAGGTAGATGCGCCCGTCGGGATAGCGGATCGGCGGCAGCAGGTAGGGCGCCTCGCCCCCGTCCTCCAGCCAGATCAGGGCTGGCATCCCCGCGAGCCGCGCGGCCTCGCCCTCGTCGACCTCGAACCGCGCGACCGTGCGCGCATGGACCGTCAGCGGCAGCGCGCCGGGCAGGATCCCGTCGGTGAAGCCGCCCGTCGCCACCAGCACGCGGTCCGCCGCGACCGCGCCGCCCCGGTGGCGATCCGGACGCCACCCGCAGCGTCGTCGATGCCCGTTGCCTCCGCCGCGACATGACGGGCACCGGCACGGACCGCCGCCCTGCGCTGCGCCAGCGCCAGCCGGCGGGGGCTGATGTGCCCCGCGCCGCCCATCTCGTGAAGCGCCAGCGCGTCCTCGGGAAAGGTGAAATACGGAAAGCGCCGCGCAAGCTCGGGCGCGCGCAGCGTGTCTGCCTCGAAGCCGGCCGCCGCCTGCACCGCCGCCGTGTTTCGGATCGCGGCGCCGCTTTCCGGCCCGGCCAGCATGGCGCCCACGGGTGCGTGGAAGGCGATGCCGCTTTCCGCCTCGATCTCCGCGTAGCGGTCGATGCTGTCGCGACTCACCCGGCTCCAGAATTCGGCCGGGTCGAGGCGGCGGGTGATCCGCCCCTCGTCGTAGTGGCTGGCAAAGACGCCGCGGTGCGCGCGCTTGCCGGCGGGCTCGTCGGGGCCGATCAGCGTGACGTCATGGCCGGCCTTCGACAGGTGACGCGCGGCCGCCGCCCCGATCAGACCCGCACCCACGACCGCGATCCGCATGCCATGTTCCTCCTGCCGCTTCCCGATGGTGTAGCGACAGGAAGCGAGGATCGGAAGCGCGCTCAGCGGCGGTCGTCGTCATCCTCGTCGTCGTCGTCCGAGTCGGCAGGCAGGTTGAAGAAGCTCTCGGCGTCCGAGTATTCCGCCTCGTCCTTCTTCTCGTCGTCCTCGTCCTTCGGGCCGGACAGCGTGAAGGTCTCCAGGCCCTCGATCGCGGTGGGGATGCGCGGCTCTGCCTCCATTCCCAGGCTCTGTTCGGTCGAGACCAGCTTGCGCCGCTCGTCGTCGGACATCACGGCGCCCTCGCGCGCCTTCTTCTCGGCGGCCTTCTGCACGGCCGCGTCCAGTTCGGACTGACGGCAGAGGCCCAGCGCGACGGGGTCGATCGGCTGGATGTTCGAGATGTTCCAGTGCGTGCGCTCACGGATCGACTGGATCGTGGGCTTTGTGGTGCCCACCAGCTTGGCGATCTGGCTGTCGGCAAGCTCGGGGTGGAACTTCACCAGCCACAGGATCGCCGCCGGCCGGGCCTGCCGCTTGGACAGAGGGGTGTAGCGCGGGCCACGGCGCTTTTCCTCGTCCCGGGCGGCCGGGTTGGGCTTGATCCGCATCCTGTAGGCGCGGTCGGCTTCGGCCTTGCGTATCTCGGAGGCCTCCAGCTGGTTGTTGGCGACCGGGTCGAAGCCCTTGACGCCCGCGGCCACGTCGCCGTCGGCGATGCCCTGGATCTCGAGCTCGTGCATCTCGGTGAAATCGGCGATCTGCTTGAAGGTCAGCGTGGTGTTGTCCACCAGCCAGACCGCGGTCGCCTTGGGGTGCAGCAATCTCGCCATTGCGAAACTCTCCTCGAATACGGCTTCCCCGTCGCCCGGGATCGGGCTGCCCCGGGCCGGGGCGGTTCGAGTTGTCGGGGAACTCGGGCCGGATATAGTGGACACCTCCGCCGAAGGAAAGGCCCCAATGCGCTGGCTCTGCGCGCTCCTGCTGTCGACGACGCTCGCCTCGGCCGAGGGCGAGCGCGCGGGCGTTTTCGATTACTGGGTGCTGTCGCTGTCCTGGTCGCCCACATGGTGCGCGCTCGAAGGCGACGCGCGCGGCGCGGAGCAGTGCGACGCCGCACGCGACACCGGCTGGATCCTGCACGGGCTCTGGCCGCAGTATCACCGCGGTTGGCCCAGCTACTGCCGGACGGCCGCACACCCGCCCACGCGCGCGCAGACCGCCGCGATGGCGGACATCATGGGCTCGGGCGGCCTTGCCTGGCACCAGTGGAAGAAGCACGGCAGCTGCTCCGGGCTCGCGGCCGACGATTACTTCGCCCTGTCGCGCCGGGCGTTCGACGCGGTGACGCGGCCGGAGGTGTTTCGCCGGCTGGAAGACCCCGTGCGCCTGCCCGCGCGGGTGGTGGAAGAGGCGTTTCTCAAGGCCAATCCGGCGCTTGAGCCCGACATGCTGACCATCACCTGCAAGGAGGGGCGGATCCAGGAGGCGCGCCTGTGCCTGTCGCGCGAGAGGCTGCGCCCCGTGCCCTGCGGCCGCGACGTGGTGCGGGACTGCGCGTTGGAGGATGCGCTCTTCGACCCGATCCGGTGAGCGCCGTCAGAAGCCGAAGCCGTGGCGCGCCGTCGCGCCCGCCTCGTCCGAGACGGTGCGCGCCGTCTCGCGCAGCACGCGGGCGACCGGGCCTTCGGGATCGTCGGACAGCACGTTGACATGCCCCATGATCGTCATTCCGGCGAGGATGCGCCCCGTATGGTCGAAGACCGGGGCGGAGATCGCCGTGTGATCCGACAACAGCCCGCCCCGGCAGCGCGACAGGCCGCCCGCGCGCACGGCCTCCGCCATCTCGCGCGCCTCGACCCGGCTGCGCGGGATGTCCGAGCCTTCGGGCACCGTGTTGGCGGTGGCGAGGTCCTGCAACTCGCGCTCCAGCATGGCGCGCGTCAGATCCTCGGGCAGGTGGGCGAGGAAGAGGCGGCCCAGCGCAGAGCGCAGGAGCGGCAGGACCGACCCCAGCCGCAGCTCGAAGACCGAGCGGTTGTAGCTGCCCTCCGCACGGTGGATGATCGTGGGGCCAGCGTTTCCCCAGACGCCCAGGAACACGGCGTGCCCGGTGTCGCGCGCCAGCGCCTCGATGCGGTGGAAAGCGGATTTGTAGACGTCGAACTGCTGCAGCCCGAAGATGCCCAGTTGCAGCGAATAGGGGCCGAGCCCGTAGCGCCCCGTGCGCGGCTCCTGCGTGACGATGCCCACCTCGCTTAAGGAGATGAGGTAGAACTGCAGGTTCGAGGGGGTGAGCCCCGCGCGCGCGGCCAGTTCCTTGAGCGGCAGGGGCTCGCCCGCCTGCACGAGGCAGTCGATGATGCGGAACCCCGTCAGGATCGACTGGATGCCGCGGCGCTTGCGCGGCGGAGCCGCGCCGTCGCCCGCATCGGGCAGGGGATCGGCGCGGTCCTCCATGCTCAGGCCAGCAGGCTGCCGGCGTTCGGCACCCTGGGCTCCAGCCCCAGCTCCAGCAGCATCTGCCGCGTGGTGGCGACCGAGGCCGACAGCACCGGCACGCCCGCCTCCGCCTCGACCTGCGGGATCGCGGCGAGCGAGGGCATCTGCACGCAGGCCGAGAGCACAAGCGCGTCGATGTTCCTGAGGTCGAGCTTCTTGTAGTGCTCGGTCAGGTTCATCGGGTCCTGCGCCGCCACCTCCAGGTTGTCGGGGATCTCGAGCGCGAGGTAATCCTTCACTTCGACGCCTTCCGCCTCGATGTATTCCACCACCGTCTGCGTCAGCGGCTTCATGTAGGGCGCGACCAGTGCGATGCGCTTGGCGCCCATGCCGGTCAGCGTTTCGACCAGCGCGCCGGCGGAACTGACGACCGGCGCGGGGTGCCCGTTCTCCTCGGTCACCCTGTAGAGCCGCTGCTGGCTTTCGCGGTGATAGCCCGGCCCCATCGCCATGATCGCGACAAGGCAGGCATAGCCCATCACGTCCACCGCGGCGTCGCTGAGTTCCAGCGCGCAGCGGTCGCTGTCGCGGTCCATCGCGGCAAGCTCTTCCCTGACCACCTTCTTCATCCGCATCCGCGCGGAGTGGAAGGAAAAGCGCTCGGCATGCGTGGCCTCGCGCGCGCGCAGCATGGCGGGGATCTCGCGCTCCATCGTCAGGTTGGACGAGGGCACGATCTGGCCGATCCTGATGAGGGGGTCCTGGGTCATCCGATCTTTACCACCGGGTTGCGCATGGTGCCGATGCCGTCCACGCCGTATTCGATCACGTCGCCGGGCCACATCCATTCCTGCGGCTCGCGCCCCGCGCCCACGCCTTCGGGCGTGCCGGTGGCGATCACGTCGCCCGGCTCCAGCGTCATGCCGGTGGAGATGTCGGCGATCAGGTGCGGGATCTTGAAGTACATGAAGCTGGTGTTGGACCGCTGCTTCTCTTCCCCGTTCTTCGTGAGCCACAGGTCGAGGTCGTGCGGATCGTCGATCTCGTCCGCGGTCACGATGCAGGGGCCGAAGGGGGCATAGCTGTCCTGTCCCTTGGAGAATATCCACTGTCCCGCGCGCCGGTTGTCGCGCGCCGAGACGTCCAGCATCACCGAGTAGCCGAAGACATGCGCCATCGCGTCCTCTTCGCGGATGCGCGTGGCGGTGGTGCCGATGATCACGGCCAGTTCCACCTCCCAGTCGAGCTGTTGGGTCATGGCGGCATTGTGCAGGATCGGCTCGTCCGGCCCGATGATCGCGGTGGGCGGCTTGGAGAAGACCACGGGCTTTTCCGGCATCTCGATCGAGGTATCGAGCGAACGCGCGCTTTCCTCGATGTGCTTGACGTAGTTCAGCCCGATCCCGAAGACGTTCTTCCGCGTGCGCGGGATGGGCGCCATCAGCGTCACGTTGGCCAGCGGCTGGGTGCAGCCCAGCGGCCAGTCCTCCGCCATCTCGGCCAGGAGTTCCGAGGCGATGCGCACCGCGTCCGGCCCCAGGTCGATGAAGTCGAGCATGGTGTCGGGCAGCGGTTCGTCCACCGCGCCGCCCAGGCGCGCGAGATCCACCACCATGTCGTCCACGATCGCGCCGAGTCGCCCGGCGTCCGCCGGGTGCCGGCGATAGGTCACAAGCTTCATGTCCGTCCCTTGTTCTCTTGTATCCAGCCCACGATCAGGCCGTGGCCGTCACGTCCTGATGCCCGCCGTTCTCCGGATAGGCCTGTTCGCGGTAGAACTTCAGCGCCTCCATGACGGGAAAGTCGTTGAAGGAGAAGAGGCAGGCGTCGGCGCCCTCGTCGAGGTTGCAGTGTTCGTGCCAGGTCCAGGCCGGCACGCAGAAGATGTCCTTCTCCTGCCAGTCGTAGCGCACGCCGCCGATCACGCTGTATCCCTTGCCCTTCGCCACCTGGTAGATGACGTTGCCGGTGTGGCGGTGCGCCTTCGTGTGTTCGCCTTCGCGCAGCAACTGCATCGAGGCGCCCATCGTGGCCATCGGGTGCCCCCCGGTCTGCGGGTTCACGAAGCGCATGTAGATGCCGTCATGCGGGTCGCCGTCGGTGACCTGCGCATAGGTCTGCAGACCCTCGTAGGTCTTGTCCCAGCTGTATTTCATCAGTGGCGAGTAGAAGGCGCCCCATGTCTCCTTCGCGGGCAACAGGCCGGGCGCACCCCAGGTCGCGGGGCTCGCGTCGAAGGGCAGGTTGGAGTTCTGCCAGTCGTCCGGATGCACCGCGTAGAAGTTGGCCTCGAGCGCGTTGGTCAGCGGAATGTCGAGCCCGTCCTGCCACATCGAGGTCTCGCCCTCCTCCAGCACGCCGTGCTCGTGCCAGGTGCCGTTGGGGGTGATGACGAAATCCCTGGCGTTCAGCGTCAGGCGGTGGCCGTCCACGACCGTGTAGGCGCCCGCGCCCTCCATGATGAACCTGAGCGCGCTGGCCGCGTGGCTGTGGGCCGAGGCAGCCTCGCCCGGGCGCATCACCTGGATGCCAGAGAAGAGCCAGCCGCAGCAGGCGCTCACGTCGCGCCGCTTCGGGTTGCGCAGGAAGACGACGCGCCGGCCCGCATCCTCCGGCTTCACGAGGTCGAGCGATTCCAGCACCTTGGGCCGCAGGGTCGAAGACCGCCAGATCGTCGGCGCGGATTTCGGCGTGGGCTCCCACGGCTCGATGTCGTTGGCCACGGTCCAGAGCGCGCCGGTCTCCTGCTCGGCGAGTTCGTCGTAGTAGGCGCGCAGCGCCTCGTCGTCCTTCACCCGGGCACGGCCCAGCTGATCGTCGCGATTGTCCTTGGCACTCATGTCTGGTCTCCTTCCAGGGCGAGCGGCGCCTCCGGCGTCTCCGTCTCGTGCGGGGCCGGGGCGTCTGTGGTGGAAACGGCCGACAGGGGCCGCCGGTTCACGGTCAGCGAGAACACATCGAAGCGATTGTAGTGGCCGGTGATGTCGTGCATCTGCTTGGGCTGGATGCAGCGGCCAAGGTCGATCTCTGCCGTCACGATCCCCTCGTCGTCGATCAGGCCCGGCACCACCTCGCGCCCGTCGGGGCCGATGATGCCGCTGTAGGCCGACGACTTGCGCTCCAGCAGCTTGCGCGCGTCGGGCCGCACCTTCTCCATCTCGGCGATGATCTCCTCCGAGATGGTCGAGGTCGAGACCACGGTAAAGACCTTGCCCTCGAAGCTGTGGGACTGCGCGCGCAGCTTGATCGCCTCTGCCATGTCGTAATCGGGGGGCGCGACGGGCAGCGAGATGTAGCTGGCCGCATGCACCAGTTCGCCCTGCCCCAGAAGCGCGAAGCGCGCCAGCGTGTTGGTGTTCTCGCCGCAGGCCAGGCCGCCCAGCGGGCCGATCTCGGTGTCGTAGACCCGGAGCGACGACCCGTCGCCGCCCGTCCACGTCAGCTTCTCCGCCCAGGTCGGCACCAGCTTGCGATGACGGCCCAGCATCTTCCCATCGGGCCCGAGGAACACCAGCGTGTTGTAGAGCGCGCCCAGCGAGACGGGGCTGCGTTCGTTGATGCCGATGACCACGTGGACGCCATGCTCGGCCGCGGCAGCGGCCACGCGATCGACCTCCGGCCCCGGCAGGAACACCGAGGCGCGCACCAGCTTCTCGAACCAGGCGCTTCCCGTGACCGGGTCCGTGATCCAGTTCCAGTAGGGGTAACCGGGGACGAAGACCTCCGGAAAGACCACCAGCTTCGCGCCCTTCGCGGCGGCCTCGCCGATCAGGCGGGCGGCCTTCTCGGCCGTGGCGGCAGCATCCAGATAGACAGGCGATGCCTGCACGGCGGCGGCGGTAAACGTCGGGAAATCGGAGATCATGGGGACGGAGCCTCTCTTTAGATTAAGGGTATCAGGCTGCAGGCGCGTGTCAATGATTGCATCGACAATGCAGCCGGGGGCAGCTTGAGCAGTCAAGATACAGATTTATTGTGTCGCACCAGCAAAATTGGTAGCGTCCGTCCGAAACCGGAGGTTCGCCAATGTCAGATTGCCCTGTCTCCCACGCGTCAGATGCCGAAGCGGGCAGGCCGCAGTTCGATTACGTCCATCACCTGCGGCTCGACCACCTGCTGTCCCCCCTTCGGCCCGTCACGGACCACCCCGAAGAGCACCTCTTCGTCACGGTCCACCATGTGCTGGAGCTGTGGTTCAAGCAGATCATCTTCGATCTGGACCGCATCCTGACCATGCTGGACGAGGACCGCCTGCCGGAGGCCGTGTGGCTGTTGAATCGCATCGGGGAGATCCTGAAACTGGCAGAGGCGCACTGGCCGGTGCTTGAGACGATGAGCGCGGCGGATTTCGCCGAGTTCCGTGGCAAGCTGACCGGCGCCTCGGGCCTGCAATCGCGGCAGTTTCGCCAGGTCGAGGTGATGATCGGGCTGGCGGAGGTTGCGGGCGACGCCTATTGCCAGCGGGTCGAGAAACAGTGGCCCGGCCTGATCGCCGCACATCCGCGCACGATCCGCGCGGCCTTCTTCGCGGCCTTCGACCGGTCCGGCAAGACACTGCTCGAGGTCTACCGCAACCGCTGGCGCGACCACGATCTCTTCCGGCTGGCCGAGGCCGCCTTCGAGATCGACCGCCGGTTCCAGTCCTGGCGACAGAACCACATCCTGATGGTCCGGCGCGAGATCGGCATCCGCGCAAAGGGGACCGGAGGCACCTTCTTCCAGGATTACCTTGCCACGACAACGAACCACTACTTCTTCCCCGAGCTTTTCGAGTTCCGAAACGAACTGACCGAGGCCTCGGGCGGGGAAGTCATGCAGGGCAACGGGGGCTGCCCGGTCTGAGGCGAGGCACATGCCGTCACGCAATCATCGTCCCGTGCCGGTTGCGATGTCCTTTCCAACAAGCGCCTCGCCTACTTGGGTTCCTCGCGCCCCAGCATGACGTCCGCACGCAGGATCGCCCGTTCGATCAGCAGCATGAGCGTGCGATACTCCGCATCGGTATACAGCGCGCGGAACTCGTCGGCGATCCGCTCGACTCGCGGACGCAGGTCGCGGTAGAGCGCAATGCCTGCCTCGGTCGCCTCGATCAGGCTGCGGCGCCGATCGGCCGGGTCGACGACGCGCCGGACGAAGCCGCGCCGTTCCAGTTCAGCCGCCGAGCGGCCGATCTGCGCGCGCGGGATCTCGGCGCGCAGGGCCAGCGCGCTCGGTCGCATGGCTCCGTCGCGCGCGAGGAAAAAGATGGCCCGCCACTGCCCCAGATCGACCCCGGCCCCGCGCAGCACATCCCGCTCGACCAGCACACCGAAGCGGTCCGCCAGCCGCCGCACCGGTATGCTGAACATGCGAAGATCGTCGGGCGAGAGCGCCTGCTGAAGCGTTGGGTCCGGTTCCATCCTGCCAGCATGCAAGGCTTGCGGCATGGGGGGCAATGAAAATCGAACGTCGTTCGCGCCAAAGGACATGCCTTAGTCGAGCGGCTGCAACCGATCGGCGAGTTCGTCCCGCAGATGGGCGTGCTGCGAGGGCAGACGCAGCGCCTCGCCCAGCGACGCTTCGGGTTCGTCCCGGGTGAAGCCGGGCTCGTCGGTCGCGACCTCGAAGAGGATGCCGCCCGGCGTGCGGAAGTAGATCGCCCAGAAATAGTCGCGGTCGCGCACCTCGGTGACGCGATGGCCGGTCTCGGCCAGCGCCTCGCGGATGCGCGCCTGGCTCGCGCGGTCGGCGGTGCGGAAGGCGACGTGATGGACCGAGCCCGCGCCCTGCCGCGCCTGCGGCAAATCGGGCCGGTGCTCGATCTCGACGACATGCGCGGGGCCGCCGGCCTCGTCGGACAGCCGCGTGACCGCGCCCTCCTGCGCGGTCTCGGAAAAGCCCATGAAATGCATCAGCGGCAGCATGTCGGCCCGGTCCGCCACGCGCAGCGAGACGGAGTGCAGCCCGCGGATCGCCATGCTTTCGGGCAGGCCGGGCCAAGGGGTGCGCGTATCGTCCGCCTCGACCAGAACCAGCCGTTCGCCATCGGGGCCGGTCAGCGCCAGCCGCGTTTCGCCGAAGAGCGTCTCGCGCGTCACGGGCACCTCATGCGAGGCGAGGTGTGCCTCCCAGTCGCCCGCACTGCCCGGCGGGATGGAAAAGGCGACATGGCCTGTCTCACCCGTTCCCGGCGTGCCTCGGTCGGCATCGGGAAAGGGAAAATGGGTCATGACGGTGCCGGGCGTGCCGGTGCGGTCGCCGAAATACAGATGATAGACGGACGGGTCGTCGAAATTGACGGTCGTCTTGACGCGGCGCAGGCCCATCACCTCGCGCCAGAAGCGGTCGACGGTGCGGGGCGCGCCGGCGACGGATGTGACATGGTGCAGGCCGTTGAGATCGGTGAGCATGGCGAAGCCTCCTGTGCTTTGATCCCCAGATAGTCCGCGCGCAGAAACGACAAAACCGGCGCCTTCGCGCCGGTTCTGTGCGTTTGTGCAGATATGGGGTCAGGCCGGCGTCGCGCCCCAGCCCGAGACGGCCTTGATCTCCATGAAATCCTCGATGCCGAAGCTGCCGCCCTCGCGGCCGTTGCCCGAGTTCTTCATCCCGCCAAAGGGCGAGCCGGCGGCGCCGTCATGTCCGTTGATCTCGACCATGCCGGAGCGCAACTGCCGCGCGAGGCGGTTGGCGCGCTCGGGGTCGGTCGTCTGGACGTAGTTGGTCAGCCCGTATTCGGTGTCGTTGGCAAGCTCGACGGCATGCGCCTCGTCGTCGAAGGGCATGATCGACAGCACGGGGCCGAAGATCTCCTCGCGTCCGATGCGCATCTCGTGGGTGACATCGGCGAAGACGGTGGGCCGCACGTAGTAGCCGCGGTTCATGCCCTCGGGCCGGCCGGTGCCGCCGGCGACCAGGCGCGCACCCTCGTCGATGCCGGACTGGATCAGCTCCTGCACCTTGTCGAACTGGCGCGCGTTGATCAGCGGGCCGATGTGGCGCCCTTCCTCCGAGGGCGCGCCGACGGCGATCTTGTTCGCCATCTCGGCCGCGGCCTCGACCGCCTGATCGTACATCGAGCGTTCCACCATCATGCGCGAGGGCGCGTTGCAGCTTTGCCCCGTGTTGCTCATCATGCTGAGAACACCGCGCTTGACCGCCTTCTCGTCGGCGTCCGCGAAGATCAGGTTGGCGCCCTTGCCGCCAAGCTCCAGATGCACCTTCTTGAGCGTGTCGGCGGCGTTCTTCGAGATCAGGATGCCGGCCCGCGTGGAGCCGGTGAAGCTGACGATGTCCACGTCCCCGTGGCCCGAAAGCTGCGTGCCCACGCCCGCGCCGTCGCCGTTCACCAGGTTGAAGACACCGGGCGGGAAGCCCGCCTCGTGCACCATCTCGGCAAAGAGCATGGCGTTGAGCGGCGACTCTTCCGACGGCTTCAGCACCATCGTGCAACCCGCCACCACCGCCGCGCCGAATTTCAGCGTGATCTGGTTCATCGGCCAGTTCCACGGCGTGATCATCGCCGCCACGCCGATGGGCTCGTAGATGATCCGGTCGTTCGGCGCGTGATCGCCCAGCGGGCGCTCGAAGTCGAAGGCCTTCCCGGCGCGCACGAAATCCTTCAGGTGGCCGTAGCCCGCGCCGGTCTGCGCCTTGCGGGCGAGGTCGATGGGCGCGCCCATCTCCAGGCTGATCGCCTGGCTCATCTCTTCCCAGCGGGTCTTGTAGACCTTGAGCAGCGCCTCAAGCAGCGCGATGCGCTCTTCCGGCGGGGTGGCCATCCAGCCCGGAAAGGCGCGCCTTGCGGCAGCGACCGCGGCGTCGGTATCGGCCTGCCCGCCCAGGGAGATGGTGGCGCAGGGCTCTTCGGTGGCGGGGTTGATCACCTGATGGTCGCTGCCCTCCTGCGGGTCGACCCAGGCGCCGTCGATGTAGAACTGGGGTTTCTCGATCATGGTTCGCGCATCCTCCTGAAGCTCGAACTCCCGACCGGGCGGTCGGGGTTTGCGTCACTGTGTCACCTGCCCATATGGGGTGCAAGGGCTGGACCGGCCCGACGCGAGAACATATCTCGCTTCCAGAATGTCAAAGGCGCCGAATCGTGCGCCACAAAGGAAAGGACCGACCATGGGACTGCGCATCAACGACACCGTGCCCAACTTTACCGCCGATACCGACCAGGGCGAAATCACCTTCCACGACTGGATCGGCGACAGCTGGGCGATCCTGTTTTCCCACCCCAAGGATTTCACGCCCGTCTGCACCACCGAATTCGGCGCCGTCGCGCAACTGGCCGACGAATGGGCCAAGCGCAACACCAAGGTCATCGGCCTCAGCGTGGACGACACCGAGGACCACGTGAAGTGGAAGTCCGACATCGAGACCTATGCAGAGACGAAGGCCGGATTCCCGATCATCGCCGATGTGGACCTTGCCGTGTCCAAGCAGTTCGACATGCTGCCGGCCGACGCCTACCTGCCTGACGGCCGCACGGCCGCCGACTCGGCCTCCGTCCGCTCGGTCTTCATCATCTCTCCCGACAAGAAGGTGCAGCTGATCATGACCTACCCGATGTCGGTTGGCCGCAACTTTGCCGAGGTGCTGCGCGCGCTCGACGCGCTGCAGGCGACCTACGGCGTGCCCATCGCCACCGGCGCCAACTGGGTGCCCGGTCAGGACGTGATCGTGGCGCTGACGGTCTCGGACGAGGAGGCCAAGGAGAAGTTCGGCGATGTGGACTTCAAGCTGCCCTACCTGCGCATGGCCAAGCGTCCCGCGTGATCGCCCGGCACGGAACAGAAGGTCTCGCCCCGGCGGGGCCTTTTTTCTTCGCCATCGGTGGACTTGCGCCGGCCCGGCCGCTACCCCGCAGGGCACGGGCTGAACGAAGGAACAGGCGGAGTGGTCAAGGCGCGTGAAGGCTTCGAACTGGGCGGCGAGGTGATCGCTCCCGGCACGCGGCGCACCGTGGACCTGCCCGTGTCGATCCTGTCGGACCACACGCCGGTCACCATGTCCTGCCATGTCGTGCACGGCAAGCGGCCCGGTCCCGTGCTCTTCGTCTCGGCCGCGATTCACGGCGACGAGGTGATCGGGGTCGAGATCGTGCGCCGGCTGCTCCGGGCGAAACCGCTGTCGTCGATGGCGGGCACGCTGCTGGCGGTGCCGATCGTCAACGCCTTCGGCTTCATCAACCATTCCCGCTACCTGCCCGACCGGCGCGACCTGAACCGCGTCTTTCCCGGCCACGCGCAGGGCTCGCTCGCCGCGCGGCTTGCGCATATCTTCATGACGGAGATCGTCGCGCGCGCCGATCTCGGCATCGACCTGCACTCTGCCGCGATCCGCCGGGTCAACCTGCCGCAGATCCGGCTCACCCCCGGCAACGCCCGGCTGAAGGAGCTGGGCCGCGCCTTCGGCGCCCCGGTGATGATCGAATCGAAATTGCGCGACGGCTCGCTCCGGATGGCCGCCGAGGCGCAAGGCGTGGACGTGCTGCTCTACGAGGCGGGCGAGGGCCTGCGCTTCGACGAGTTCGCGGCGCGCGCGGGGGTCTCGGGCATCCTGCGGGTCATGCATCACCTCGAGATGATCGGCGGCAAGGGCGTGCCCCGCCGGCACGGCAAGCCCGCCCTCTGCCGCGCCTCGACCTGGTATCGCGCGCCGGTGGGCGGGCTGATGCGCGCCTATCGCGGCACCGGCGACATCGTCGAGCCCGGCACCGTGCTCTGCGCCATCTCGGATCCTTTCGGCGAAAAGGAGGTCGAGGTCGCCTCGGATATCACCGGCATCATCGTGGGACGCACCAACCTGCCCGTGGTCAACGAGGGCGACGCGCTCTTTCATGTGGCCGAGACGATGCGCCCCGACCATGCCGAGGCGGCGGTCGAGGCGGTGGAAGCCGCGCGGGAGGCCGCGCCGCTCTTCGACGAGGACGAGATCATCTGACATCCGGCGCGGGTGGCGCGCCATCGTCACGGTCGTGTTTCATACCCTCCTTATGCAGCAGGCAGGGGCTGCGTGGCGGTCCCTTCCCGACAACGCAGGGGCGCGGCCGGCAGAACCGGACGCTCCCGTTACGCATGATAGGCTTCCCATGAAGGATATCGACCCCACCACCCTGTCCGCCGACGAGTGGGACGAACTGAACTTTCCCCGCCCGGAGGAAAGCGATTTCGACCGCGTGGTGGAACGCGCGATCTCGCGCCGCGGCTTCCTGGGCGGCGTGCTGGCCTTCGGCTCGGGCGCCGCGGCGATGGGAACCGGCCTGCTGGGCTCGACCTCGGCGCAGGCGCAGACCGCCAGCCGTTTTCCCTTCACCCCGATCCCGACGGCGATGGACGACACCGTGCACGTCCCCGAGGGCTACAACTGGAAGGTGCTTGTGCGCTGGGGCGATCCCCTGACGCCCGAGGCGGAAGGCTATGACCTGACCGACGGCGGCCCGGTGGAAGGCTCCGACAAGGTCTTCGGCGAAAACACCGACGGCATGGAAACCTTCGTCTACGAAGGCCGCCAGCTGATCGTCATCAACAGCGAATACACCAACCGCAAGGTCAACCTGCCCGCATCGCAGGAGGGCGTGCCCGCCAACGCCGGCGACGTGCTGAAGCTGCAGAACCTGCAGGGCGTCAGCGTGTTGGAGATCGAGGAAGGACCGGACGGCTGGCGCGTGGTGGTGGACAGCCCCTTCAACCGCCGCATCACGCACAACACGCCGATGCGCATCGCCGGCCCCGCCGCCGGCCACGACCTGCTGAAGACGGAGGCCGACCCGAGCGGCACCATGAGCCTCGGCACGATGAACAACTGCGGTTCGGGCAAGACACCCTGGGGCACCTACCTGACCTGCGAAGAGAACTTCAACGGCTACTTCGGCTCGACCGCCGGGGTGCAGGACCAGAAGCCCGATCCGCTGGTGGACGGCTACGCCCGCTACGGCATCGGCGCCGACGGCTGGGGCTACGACTATCACAAGTGGGACCCGCGCTTCGACACCAGCGTGAACCCGAACGAGCCGCACCGCGCCGGATGGGTGGTCGAGATCGACCCGACCGACCCGACCTCGACGCCGGTCAAGCACACCGGCCTCGGCCGCTTCAAGCATGAGAACGCCGAGGTGGTCGTCGCGAACGACGGCCGCGTCGTGGTCTACATGGGCGACGACGAGCGCGGCGAATTCCTCTACAGGTTCGTCTCGAACGGCACCTACGTGCCCGGCGGCCCGACCGAAGGCCTGCTCGACGACGGCACGCTCTACGCCGCGAAGTTCAACGACGACGGCACCGGCGAATGGCTGGCGCTGACCCCCGAGACCACCGGCATGGAGCCGGCCGAGATCCTGATCTTCGCGCGCAAGGCCGGCTCGGCCGTGGGCGCGACGACAATGGATCGCCCCGAATGGATCTCGGTCAACCCCAACGCGGCCGAGGGCTACTGCTGCCTGACGAACAACACGCGCCGCGGCGTGCGTCCGAACGCCGGCGGGGACGAGACGCCGGCCAACGGCCCGAACCCGCGGCTGGAGAACCAGTATGGCCAGATCGTCCGCTGGTATCCGCATGACGACGATCACACCGCCGACACCTTCGACTGGGATCTCTACGTCATGGCCGGCAACCCGACGGTGCATCAGGACGCCTACGCCGGTTCGCCGAACGTCACGGCGGGCAACATGTTCAACTCGCCCGACGGGATGGCCTTCGACTCGGCCGGCCTCGTCTGGATCCAGACCGACGGAAACTATTCGAACGAGGGCGACTTCGCCGGCATGGGCAACAACCAGATGCTGGTGGGCGACCCGGTGACCGGCGAGATTGCCCGCTTCCTGACCGGTCCCAACGGCTGCGAGGTCACGGGCCTGTGCTGGTCGGCGGATCGCCGCACCATGTTCGTGGGCATCCAGCACCCGGGCGACACCGGCGGCCACTGGCCCGACGGCGGCGACAGCCTGCCCCGCTCTGCCGTGATCGCGGTCAAGCGCGACGACCACGGCCTGGTCGGCTGAGCCCGTCGAACCGGACAAGCGCGAGGCGCGCCGCCGTGGCGCGCCTCCTTGCATTGAACATCACAGGGGAGCCGTGGCGCACAGGACGAAAAGCCGACCCGTGCGCCCGCCTGTGCCCTCCGGACAGATCCGCGCAGGCCACTGCCCCGGTCGCATGGTGGCTCTACGCGGCGCAGTCCAGAAACCGCCTGCCTGCCGCCCGGAGACGCCGATTGCCCTCATCGGCGCGCCGTGCGCAAGGGCGGCAGCCGCCGCCGCCTCAGCCCTCGGTGACGCCCAGCTGTTCCGCGAAATCCCGGTGCACGAACTTCGCGTCGCAGTAGCCGCATTCCACCCAGCCCTTGTCGCGCGGGATCTGAAGCCAGACGCGCGGATGGCCCAGTGCGCCCTCGCCGCCGTCGCAGGCGATGCGCCAGCGATCCACGATCCTGGTCTCGGGCGGGTCGATCGGCATGCCGGCGGTCCTCGCGGTTGTGGCTCACCCCGGCCTGATCTAGACGCTTGTCTGCGCGAAGGAAAGAGCGGGGAGCATGCGATGACCGCCGCGGCGATCGAGATCGAGGGGCTGACCAAGGTCTACCGCGCCGCGGGCGGCGCAGAGGCGAAGCGCGCGCTCGACGGCGTGGACCTCAGGGTGCCGCAGGGCTCGGTCTTCGGCCTGCTGGGCCCCAACGGTGCCGGCAAGTCCACGCTGATCAACATCCTCGCCGGGCTGGTCATCAAGACCTCCGGCCGGGTCGCGATCTGGGGCTTCGACCAGGACGTGAACCCGCGCAACTCGCGCGCCGCCATCGGCGTGATGCCGCAGGAGCTGAACCTCGATCCCTTCTTCACGCCCCGCCAGGCGCTCGAGGTGCAGGCGGGTCTCTACGGCGTGCCGCGCTCGCGCCGCCGCTCCGACGAGATCCTCGAAACCGTGGGGCTTTCGGACAAGGCGCATGCCTACGCGCGCACCCTCTCGGGCGGAATGCGGCGGCGGCTTCTGCTCGCCAAGGCGCTGGTGCACGACCCGCAGGTGCTCGTCCTGGACGAGCCCACGGCAGGCGTGGACATCGAGTTGCGGCAGATGCTCTGGGCCAACGTGCGGCACCTCAACGAACAGGGACGCACAATCATCCTGACCACCCACTACCTCGAGGAAGCCGAAGAGATGTGCGACGAGATCGCCATCATCCACAACGGCCGGGTGGTCGCGCACGACACCACGCCGCATCTTCTCGCCCGTCTGGACGCCAAGACCATGGTGATCCAGCCCGACGGCGAGGTGCCCGTGCTGCCCTCCGGCCCGGGGCTGGAGGTGACACGCCGCCCCGGCGGCGCCATCGCGCTCAGCTATCAGACAACGCGCACCAAGGCCGAAGCCGTGCTGGAGGCCGTGCGCGCCGCCGGCATCTCGATCCGCGACGTCCGCACCGAGGAGCCGGACCTCGAGGACGTCTTCCTGTCGCTCACCCGCAGCCGCTGACAGCAAGAGGCTGCCAGCCGATCGCCCGCGCCAGGGCCTTCTTCTTGGTCGAAATATCCCCGCCGGAGGCACGCCCCGCAGGGGCGTTCCCGCGCGCCGACCCTCAGTCGCGGCGCAGGATCATCGGCCCCAGTCGCCCGCCGGCGAAGATGTGGACATGCAGATGCGGCACCTCCTGGTTGGCGTCGCTGCCAGCGTTCGACAACAGCCGGTAGCCCGCGCCCGCGGCGCCCGGCGTCACGCCAAGCTTGCGGGCGACCTCGCCCAGGGTGCGGGTGAAATCGACGATTTCGGCATCTGTGGCCTCTGCCGCGAAGTGATCGTGATTGACGTATGGTCCCTTCGGGATGACCAGCACATGCACCGGCGCCTGCGGGTTGATGTCCTCGAAGGCGAGGCTGTGCTCGGTCTCCATCACCGTCCTGTTGGGGATCTCGCCCCGCAGGATCCTGGCGAAGACATTCTGATCGTCGTAGCTGTAGCCCATCCGGCGCTCCCTCAGTCGGCGAAGAGATGGTCGGTCCGCGCGATCTCTAGCGCCTTGTCCGGGGCGAGGCCAAGGAATTCGGCCAGCGGCTCGGCGTTGGTCTCGGGCGGCTCGGTCTCGCGCAGCCGAAGATGGTTGGCGAAGCCCGCATCGCGGATGCTGTCGCTCTCGAAGGCCATCTCGTTGCGGATCGTGGGCAGGAGCCGCGCGAGCGTCTCGGGCGGCGTGCGTTCGCCGGCAAGACCCACGCGCATCGCGTGACCCACCAGGTAAGCATCCGAGAACTGGCACTCCACCTCCAGCAGCCGGGTGACGGAACGATCGCCGCAGAAGTCCTGCAGCAGGTCGATGTTCCCCGGGTCGAGGCAGATCACCAGCCGGTCGGCGCCGAAATGCTCGTAGAGCATCCTGAGCAGCGCGCGGCGGTGGCGGTGGCGCTTGCTCATCGTGGCCTCGATCCCGCCCAGGTCGGGCAGCTGCGTCGCCTCCTCGTTGAAGAGATATTCGACGCACGGGATGTTGGTCATCTCGCGGATGCGTCCCACCAGCCGCTTCGCGACATGCCATTTCTTGCAGATCACGATGAGCAGTTCGCGCTCGCGCCCCAGCGTGCCCTCGGTCTCCCAGAACCGCGGCGCGAAGCGGCGACCGATTCGCCCCCTCTGGGTCAGGAACCCGTGCAGGCTGCGCCCCTCGTTCGAGATCGGGAACTCGGTGCCCTGCGAGGCGTAGAGCAGGCCCAGCCGGCGGGTCAGTTCGGTGGCCTCCGGGCTGATCTTGCGCGCGAAGAGCGAATCCTGGCTCAGCAGCAGGTCGTAGTGGTCGTTGTAGAAGGTGACCGGCATCCCGTAGTCCGAGAACATCAGGAAGGTCAGCGTGCGGTTCTCGATCTCCGTCTCGGGGACAAGGTGGCGCACCAGCGTCTGGAAGAAAGTCTCGTCCGGGATCCAGGTGGTGCGGAAGAAGCGCACCACATCCGGTCGCCGCGCGACGAAGTCGAGGATCGCCTCGATCGTGCGCCGGCGCAGGCACCACCACTGGCTGCCGATCATGATCTGCAGATCCCCGGGGATGCGGCGCCTGAGCCCCAGGCGCTTCTGCCATTCGAGCGCGGCGTAGAACAGCGCCTTGCGCCTGCGCTCGTTGAAGACGTGGCGGTAGATCAGACGCTCTTCCCGGAGTCCGGTCCTGATCCAGTCCGAGGCGAAGAAATCGTGGCTTTCGATATAATCGCGCTCGGCCGCATCGAGAAAGGCATGCGCGTATTCGGCAGACTTGATCGCCATGCAGTCGCCCGAGAGCATGTAGAAATGCGTGGCCTGCGGAAATGCGCTCTCGGCCGCGCGCACCGCCTCGAGCGTGGCGGCCACCAGCGACCATTCGCCCCAGCCACAGCGCAGGCGGCGCCGGGCGAAGGTGACGTTCGGATTGCCGTCGAGCGCGGCGCGAATGCGCTGATAATGCTCGGGCTTCGCGCGGGCGTCGAAATGGATCGCCATGAAGTCGCCCGCCGAGGTCAGGCGCTGCGCCTGCTTCACGATGGCTTCGGGATCCTTGTGGCAGAGCAATATGAAGGCGATTCTTGCCATGCCGTGCGCGATCAGCCCCACCCGTTGCCGTGCCCTGCGGCCGCCTGCGTCCTGCGGGCAGCGTGCCCGCCACCCTGCACAAACGGCCTTTCCATGATCTTTACCCTCGGAATATAACGGGACCAAGGGCAACCGGCCGCCGCAGGCGGTGCAAGGCCGGACGAGGCGCCGTTCACGACAGGGACAGAGCAGGGCGATGGGGTTTCCGGGCACATGGATGACCGAGAGCGAAAGCGTGGTCTACCGCGTGGTGCCCAAGTGCGCCTGCTCCACCATCGGCCAGATCCTGCACTACTCCGACCACGGCCGCTTCTACGACGGCGACATCCATGACGCGACCGAGGGCCTGCACAAATGGGCGCTGGAGGAGAGCCAGCCGCGCATCGCCGCGAACGTGAAGACCCACAGCGCCTATGCCTTCACCTGCGTGCGCAATCCCTACACGCGCATCCTGTCGTCCTTCTTCGACAAGATCTGCGGCATCCAGCGCAACGGCAAGCGCTACCGCGGCAATCTGGTGCCGCTGCTGATCCAGAAATACGGCATCGAGGTCGGCGGCGAGGACGGCAGCCGGGAGTTCGACCAGATCCGCAGCTTCCGCCGCTTCCTGCTCTTCGCGCGGGACACGATCCGCTGGAAGCGCCCGATGGAGCCCGACATCCACTGGTCCTCGGTCTCGGGCCACGTCTCGACCTTCATCGTCAACGGCGGGCGCTACGACCACATCTTCTGGACCGAGAGGTTCGACGAGGGGATGCAGACCGTGCTCGACGCGATCGACACGCCGCATCCCGTGGAGCTTGCGAAGGTGCCCCGCTTCAACGAGAGCGAGGGGCACGGGCCGAAGCGCCTGCACCCGGTCGAGGACTATTTCGACGACCTGTCGATGCACCTCGTCTACGAGATCTACCACCGCGATTTCGAACTCTTCAAATACGACTTCGAGAATCCGGCCAACAAGATGCCGGTGGGCGAGATCGACCTCGACGAGGTGCACAAGAAGCTGGGCGACTGACGCGGTTCAGCCCGCCGCCAGCGCCTCTGCCACGATCGCCCTGAGCATCGCGCCCTCGACAGGCTGAAAGTCGAGGTCCGCGGTGCCCAGGTAGCTTTGCTGGTTCATCGCCGGCCAGCCGGTCGTCGCCACGCGGTAGGTGGCCGACGGGTCGATGTCGATTTCGGCCGCATGGACGAAGTCGCCGGTGCGGGCGTCGAGGCTTGCCGCCTTGTGCTGGTTGGCGCGCGTCATGATCCGCGCCAGCGTCTCGCCGCGCACATCGGCCACGCGAATGTCGCCGTCGAAGCGGACGAAGGCATCCAGGTCGTATTTCGTGAGCGGTCCGGCGGCGAGCGGCGCACCGAAGGTCGTGTGCCCGAGAAAGGCGATGTCGGCCTCTGTCGCCGCGCGCACCGCCTCGGCCGCCACGAGGATCGAGCCCGGCAGGTCGAGCGCTGTGGCCCGCTCCGCGATCACGCGGGCGTCCTCCTCGGTCAGATGCGCGGCCTTCTGCTCCTCGATCAGCGCGGCAAGCTCGGCGTCGCCGCCCGCGGGCGGGATCGGCCGCATTTCTGTCTCCACCGCTATACCGTCGTCCGTGCGCGTCAGGTGCATGACGGCAAGCTGCGCGCCCCAGGAGCCGCCGTGCAGATAGGTGATGCCGTCGCCCGTGTGGCGGAAATCCAGGTGGTCGTGCGCGCCGATGACGAGTGCGCCTTCGGGCAGGCCGGGCAGCATTGCCTTGTCGGGCGTGACCCCCGCGTGACTCATCAGCACCGGCAGGTCCGCGCCGCCCGTGGCCTCGGCAAATGCGTCGGCGGCGAAGGCCACCGGGTCGAGCAGGGTAAGCGTGTCGCGCACCGGCTGGCGATAGACGAAGGGATTGTCGGTGCCGACGCCCAGCAGCGCCACCTCGATCCCGCCAAGCCCCAGCCGGGTCGAGACCGGCGCGAAGAAGCGGCCCGTGCGGCGGTCCACCAGGTTGCCGATCGTCTGGACGCCTGCGGCGCTGGCGGCAGCCACGAAGCCCGCCATGTCGTCGAGGATCGCGGTCTCGTGATTCCCGAGATTGGCGACCACCGGCACCTCCGCCGCCAGCGCCCGCAGGAACGCCCAGTCGGCCACGGCGCCCGAGCCGATGGCGACCACATTGCCCCGCTCGAAGAGATCGCCATTGAGCAGCACCGCCACCGGCCGGCCCCTGGCGGAGGCGCGGATCGCGCGCACCTCGTCGAGGATCGCGGGCAGCCGGGCGTAAGGCGAATGGAGATCGGCGGCCGAGATCAGGATCGCGTCGCCCGCCGTTTCGGCACGCAGCGGGCGGGGCATCAGCGCGGCGGCGGGCAGGGCGGCCAGTCCGCGCAGCACCATACGACGGTCGAGGGCGGCTGTCGTCCGGGGCATCGGCATCTCCGTCACGGGACTCCGGCAGTGCACTGCCCGAGGTGCACGACGCGCCATCCCCCGGTCATGTGAATTTTTTGTGAAATCTGCGCCGGCTTGATCTGGATCGAAAACGGATGTTGCGGGCCTCCCGCACACTTGGCGGCGCAACAGGGCTGAAGGAGGCCGCGATGTTCGACGAAAGGGAAGACCGCCAATCCGCACCGGAGCCCCGCGACAACGCCGCCCCGGTGATGCAGATCGAGAAGCTGAACCTGTGGTACGGCGACGGCACGCACGCTCTGCGCGACGTGAGCTTCGACCTCTACCCGCGCGAATGCCTCGCCTTCATCGGGCCATCGGGCTGCGGCAAGTCCACCGCGCTGAAGGTGCTCAACCGGATGCACGAGGGTCAGACGAACGTGCGCGTCACGGGCCGCGTGACGATGCAGGGCCATGATATCCACGCGCACGACGTCGATCCGCCGCTGCACCGCCGCCGTTTCGGCTGGGTCGCGCAGAAGCCGAATCCCTTTCCCATGTCGATCTGGGACAACGTGGCCTACGGGCCGCGCATCCACGGCCTGGCCCGGACCCGCGCGGAGCTGGACGATGTGGTCGAGGACTGCCTGCGCCGCGCGCATCTTTGGGACGAGGTGAAGGATCACCTGCACGACATGGAGGGGACCGACCTGTCGGGCGGACAGCAGCAGCGGCTCTGCATCGCGCGGGCGCTCTCGACCGACCCGGAGGTGCTTCTGATGGACGAGCCCACCGGCTCGATCGACCCGATCGCCACGGCGGCCGTGGAAAGGCTGGTGATGGAACTCAAGCGCCGGCTGTCGGTGGTGCTGGTGACACATTCGATGATGCAGGCGCGGCGGGTGGCCGACCGCGTGGCCTATTTCCACCTCGGCGAACTGCGCGAGGTCGGACCCACGGACCTGATCTTCAACGCCGCCCGCGATCCGCTGGCGCGGGCCTTCATCAGGGGCAAGTTCGGCTGAGGCGGGGGCCGCTCGTCGGTCCCTGGCGGTCCCTCCGCGCGCGGCACGAGGACCGAAGGGAGGAACGAATGCCCTAGAGCCGGCCGAACACGTCCGTCAGGATCGCGCTCAGCCCCGCCGCGTCGCCGGGGCCGAAGGCGGCAGGCGCATCGCTGTCGATGTCGAGGACGCCGATCAGGCGGCCGGCGCCGTCGCGCACCGGCAGCACGATCTCCGACCGGGTCGAGGCGGAACAGGCGATGTGCCCGGGAAAGGCCTCCACGTCGTCCACGATCTGCACCTCGCCCATCCGCGCCGCCGCTCCGCAGACGCCGCGCGCGAAGGGGATCGTCAGGCAGCCGTGCCCGCCCTGATAGGGGCCGATCTTGAGCACCTCTGGCGCGGTCACGCGGTAGAAGCCGGTCCAGTCAAAGCGCGCGTCGGCGTGGTGCAACTCGCACGCCACCGTCGCCATCAGCGCGACGGTGTCGGTCTCTCCCTCGGTCAGCGCCGCGATCCGGCAGCGCAACTCGGCGTAATCGGCGCGCATGGCGGGTCTCCTTCGCGGTCTCAGGTGCCCTCTGCTCCGGCGGAGTGCAAGTGCGCCGCCGCCGCCCGGCCGGCCCACCGCCCGGTGGAAAGGCAGGCGGTCAGCAGGTAGCCCCCGGTGGGCGCCTCCCACTCCAGCATCTCGCCGGCGGCGAAGACGCCCGGCAGGGCGCGCAGCTCCAGCCCCGCGGTCAGCCCTGACCAGCGCACGCCGCCGGCGGTCGAGATCGCCTCGTCCATCGGGCGCAGGCCGGCGTGAAGGACCGGCAACGCCTTGACCAGCCGCGCCAGCGCCTTCGGGTGGTCCGGCAGGGGGCGGGCGAACTCGTTGAGCAGCGCCAGCCGCGCGGGGTCGAGGCGCAGCGCCCGGCGCAGATGGTTTGCGCGCGACAGCCTGCCGCGCGGGCGGGCGAGCCGGTCGGCCACCGTTTCGCCATCCAGATCGGGCGCGAGGTCGAGCGTCAGCGGCGCACCGTTCCGCAGCGCCGGTGTCAGGGGATAAAGCCCGCCGCCCTCCAGCCCCCTGGTGGAGATCACCGCCTCGCCGCGCACGCGCCTCTCCCCGGCCATCAGCGCCAGTGGCTTCACC
>OFET01000485.1_pt1 | contig 24357 bp, 22 predicted proteins | sample 1521211 | NCBI WGS metagenome assembly OFET01 (sample SAMN03766358, study PRJEB24113) | microbial mat metagenome | isolation source: enrichment culture HLUCC-A from microbial mat sample contains cyanobacterium...
GGCTCGTCCTCGCTGGCGAGGGCCGTGTCGGCGACCGCCGTCGGCGCCTCGTTGGCGAGTTCGGCGACGAAGGCGTCGACGTCGGCCCGCGCCGCATCGACCGATTCCGGCGTGCCGTCGGCATCGGCGACAACCGACCTGGCGAGCGCCTCGGCTTCGGCGCTCGGGGTGCCGTCGGCGTCGAGATACTCGAACCCGGGCACGTCGGCGAGCGTGGTGAAGTAGTACTGCGCCGCCGCCGCCTTGTTGCTCAGAACCTCCCCGTCACCGCCCTTGGCACCATTGATGATCTGGGCGATGGCCTGTTCAACGGCGAGCCGGCCGTCGAGGATGCGCGGGACGTAGAAATCGCGGCCTGCGCCGTCGAGATCGCGGTTGAACAGATTCTGGTAAACATCGCCGAGGAAGTTCTCGACGCGGGCCTCGGTCAGAAAGCCGGGCGTGCCGAGCAGCGGGTAGCTCTCCCGCGCCTCGTCGGACTCGGAGAAGATGCGTGCCAGGTCGACCAGGCTCAGATCCTTCGCCTGCACCTCGAACAGCCAGAACGCGTAGCCGTCAGGATCCGGAGCCCGGTTGAAATAGGCGATATACTGCGTGATAAGCTGTTGCGGTGTCACCATGTCGAAGCCCCCTAGCCGACGCCGTCGGGAAGGGCCTCTGCCTGACGCGAGTACCGTCCCGGTATGTCCGAGTATCAGGGCTATCCTCTGCCTTCACACTGGGCAAGTGGAAAGGGTAGCGTGACCATAATACCGATGCGAACCGGAAACAGCGGCGGCCAGGCGACCGCAGGAGAGGCGACCGGGCCGCGGATGTGCCGCGTCTCGTGGCATCGGGTGCCCTCGCCCGCGACAAGGGACCCGGTCCGACGCCCCGTATCGGCCCCTCTATCCCGGAGCCTCGGCCGCGGTCGCCTGCCGAGGCTCGAAGAAAAGACGGCAGGCCACAAGATGGCGGCCCACGAGACGGCGGCCGCGTCGCGGTGAGAATGGTGGGTGGTGAGGGATTCGAACCCCCGACATCTTCGGTGTAAACGAAGCGCTCTACCGACTGAGCTAACCACCCGCGACGCGCGTCCATAGCCCGTCGCTCCGTCATTCGGCAAGGGCGCGGGTGTTCCGGAACGGGCCGCGCGACGGCCGCGCCGGGGCGATCGCCGTCTATGGTCACGGATCGGGCGGGCCGCATTGGCGCGGCGTGCGGGCCGGCGTCCCCCTGTGCCGCTCCCCATGCGGCGCGCCAGTGAGATGTGACCTCACGACCAAAATGCGGGGCGGACAAGGTGGTGGGTGATGAGAGATTCGAACTCCCGACATCTTCGATGTGAACGAAGCGCTCTACCACTGAGCTAATCACCCGCCGGTGCCGAGCGATTTAGCGAAGGGCGCGGTGGGGCGCAAGGCCCTCCGGCCTGCGGCGCTGGCCCCGGCCTCGCCCTTCTGCCAGACTGGCGCCAATGCCTTTCCCGGCACTCCTCTCACGAGCGTTGCTCGTTTTCCTGCTGACGGCCGCGGCCTCGGGCGCGGGGGCCGAGTTGCGGATCAGCATCGACCTCTCCGACCAGGCGATGCATGTCGCGCGCGACGGCACCCCGCTGCATGTCTGGCCGGTCTCGACGGCGCGCGACGGCAAGTGCACGCCGGTGGGTACCTACCACCCCGTCACGCTGAAGCGGATGCACCATTCAACTCTGTACGGCGGCGCGCAGATGCCGTTTTCGATCTTCTTTTCGGGCAACTACGCGATTCATGGAACGACCGAGACCGACCGGCTCGGCTCGCCGGCCTCAGCCGGATGCGTGCGCCTCCACCCGGCGAACGCCGAGACGCTCTTCGGCTATGTGCTGGACGAGGGCAAAGCCGCGACCACGATCGTGATCCGGCCGTAGAACCCCTCTGGCAGAGCCGACTCGCCTGCCCAGCGAGAAGAAGACAGAAGGAAAGGGCGCCCGCGCGGGCGCCCTTCCTGCGTCGGATCGAGCGGCGCTCAGTGCGCCGTCGTGCCGGTCTCGCGCCGCTCGGCTTCGAGGCGCGCGGCACGGGCGAGCGCGGCCTCCTCCTCGGCCTGCTCGTCCCACTCGATGGGCTCGGGCTGGCGGACGAGAGCGTGGTTCAGCACGTCGCGGACATGCTCGACGGGGATGATCTCGAGACCTTCCTTCACGTTGTCGGGGATCTCGGCGAGGTCCTTCTCGTTCTCCTTGGGGATCAGCACCGTCTTGATGCCGCCCCGCAGCGCCGCGAGAAGCTTTTCCTTGAGCCCGCCGATGGGCAGGGCGTTGCCGCGCAGCGTGACCTCGCCGGTCATGGCGATGTCGCGCTTCACCGGGATCTGCGTGAGCACCGACACGATCGACGTCACCATCGCGAGGCCCGCGCTCGGCCCGTCCTTCGGCGTCGCCCCTTCCGGCACGTGGACGTGAATGTCCATCGTGTCGAAGCGCGGCGGCTTCACCCCGATCGAGGGGGCGATGGAGCGGACGTAGGAATTGGCCGCGTCGATCGACTCCTTCATCACGTCGCCCAGCGTGCCGGTTGTCTTCATCCGGCCCTTGCCGGGCAGGCGCACCGCCTCGATCTGCAGCAGGTCGCCACCGACCGAGGTGTAGGCGAGGCCCGTGACGACACCGACCTGATCCTCGAGCTCGGCGAGCCCGTAGCGGTGCTTCTTCACGCCGAGGAAGTCGGACAGGTTGTCGGCCGTGACCGTGACCTTGTCGGTCTCCTTCTTGACGATCTGCGTCACCGCCTTGCGCGCGATCTTGGCGATCTCGCGCTCGAGGTTCCGCACGCCCGCCTCGCGGGTATAGGTTCGGATGATCTCGGTGAGCGCCGCGTCGGTCAGCTCGAACTCTCCCTTCTTCAGGCCGTGGTTCATGACCTGCTTGTCGATCAGGTGGCGCTTGGCGATCTCGAGCTTCTCGTCCTCGGTGTACCCCGCGAGCGGGATGATCTCCATCCGGTCGAGAAGGGGCGTGGGCATGTTGTAGGAGTTGGCCGTCGTGATGAACATCACGTTCGACAGGTCGTATTCCACCTCGAGATAGTGGTCGACGAAGGTGCTGTTCTGCTCGGGGTCGAGCACCTCGAGCATGGCCGAGGCCGGGTCGCCGCGGAAGTCCTGCCCCATCTTGTCGATCTCGTCGAGCAGGATGAGCGGGTTCGTCGTCTTGGCCTTCTTCAGCGCCTGGATGATCTTGCCGGGCATCGAGCCGATATAGGTCCGCCGGTGGCCGCGGATCTCGGACTCGTCGCGCACGCCGCCCAGCGAGATGCGGATGAACTCGCGCCCCGTGGCCTTGGCGACCGACTTGCCGAGCGAGGTCTTGCCGACGCCCGGCGGGCCAACGAGGCAGAGGATCGGACCCTTCAGCTTCTTGCTGCGCTGCTGGACGGCGAGATACTCGACGATCCGCTCCTTCACCTTGTCGAGCGAGTAATGGTCGTCGTCTAGGATCTTCTGGGCACGTCCCAGATCCTTCTTGACGCGGGATTTCACGCCCCACGGGATCGACAGCATCCAGTCGAGATAGTTGCGCACCACCGTCGCCTCGGCCGACATCGGGCTCATGTTCTTGAGCTTCTTGATCTCGGCTTCGGCCTTCTCGCGCGCCTCCTTCGACAGCTTGGCCGCCTCGATCCGCTCTTCGAGCTCCTGGATCTCCGACTGGTCGTCGCCGTCGCCCAGCTCGCGCTGGATCGCCTTCATCTGTTCGTTGAGGTAATACTCGCGCTGCGTGCGCTCCATCTGGGACTTCACGCGCGTCTTGATCTTCTTCTCGACCTGCAGGACCGACATCTCGCCCTGCATCAGGCCGTAGACCTTCTCCAGCCGCTCGGCGACCGAGAGCGTCTCGAGCAGATCCTGCTTCTTCTCGACGTCGACGCCGAGGTGCCCCGCCACCAGATCGGCCAGCTTGGCCGCCTGCCGCGCCTCGGCCACCGCCGTCAGCGCCTCCTCGGGGATGTTCTTCTTGACCTTGGCGTAGCGCTCGAACTCATCGGCGACCGAGCGCACCAGCGCCTCGACCTCGGCCTCGTCACCGGGCATCTCGGTGAGGGCGTCAGCGTTGGCCGCGAAGAACTCCTCGTTCTCGATGTAGTCCGCCACAAGCACCCGGGTCTTGCCCTCGACCAGCACCTTGACCGTGCCGTCGGGCAGCTTGAGCAGCTGCAGCACGTTGGCCAGCACGCCGGCGCGATAGATGCCCTCGGGGGCGGGGTCGTCCTCGGCGGGGTCGATCTGGCTGGCGAGCAGGATCTGCTTGTCGTCGGCCATGACCTCTTCCAGCGCGCGGACCGATTTCTCGCGGCCCACGAACAGCGGAACGATCATGTGCGGGAACACCACGATGTCGCGCAGGGGCAGCACCGGGTAGGGATTGCTCAGTGGCTCTTGCATGTGCTCGATGTCCTGTTCTCTAGCAAGAGGGCCCGCGCCCCGGCCTCCGGCGGCATTGGGGCCCTCTCCTGTCACGGAGGAGGTAGGTGGGGCGGGCGACCTCCGCTTTCAACCGCGCCCGAGCTTGCAGACAGAGTGTGCACCTCGCCGCCGGTCGCGGCAAGCGACACTTGGGGTGCGCGGTAAACGGCGGAACAGGCGGGGCTCGGCGGCGCGCCGGCGCCCGGTGTGAACGGCTTCACAGCGCCGCCGCCCGGGATCGGGCAGACAGGGGTCAGGCCAAGCGGCCGCACCCCGACACCCCACCGATCCTCGAAAGGGACGCGACATGACAACCCACGGCACCTTCAACGGCAAACCCATCATCACCCCTGCGCCCAAGAACAAGGCGGGCAAGGCGATCGAGGTCATCGGCCACGACGCGGACGGCAACGGATGGGGCTACGAGATCCTCGATGCCGACATGACCGTCGTCGGATCCTACGACAATCCCGGCACTCTCCCGCAGAAGCTCTCCTACACCCGCGAGACGGGGTCCAACATCGGCTTCACGCAAAAGGTCGGCCTTTCGATCACGGTCAACGGCGGGATCGACCTCGGCGTCGTGAATTTCGGCGCCAGCGTCACGGCGACGGGCGAGCTGGGGTTCAGCCAGGCGTTCTCCTCGGTGACCAGGATTACCGCCGAGGCCACGGCCGCGCCGGGCAAGGCCATCGCGATCTACGAGGGCGCTCTCTACGTCCGCTACTGGAAGCTGGCCGGCGCCAAGTTCCCGGTTCCGGGCACCACCTCTCCGGTTCAGCTCGAGAGCAAGTTCTACTACTGGGTCAAGGGGGCCCACGACACCATCGAGAGCGGCGTCTATCGCGTTGCCGAGACCGACAGCGGATCGTTGCCGGGGCTGCTCACCGGGGCTGTCGTAACGCAAATGTCGGCGCTTCCTGTAACGCAGGAAGATTGCGGCGCCATGGCACAACCGGCCTGAAGCAACTCAGGCCGCAGCATCGAGCGCCAAGGCCACCCCCCGCCCGCTGGTCACGCGACCAGGCGGGCGGGGGCGTCGTGCGTTCGCGCGCATCGGAGGCGTGTGTTCGCGCCCGTCAGAGCGGCTCGATATCGCCCGGCACGCGCGCGGCATGAAACCTTGCCTCGAAGTCGGCGAACCGCCCCTCGGCGATGGCCGCGCGCAGGCCCGCCATCAGCTCCTGGTAGTAGTGCAGATTGTGCCAGGTCAGCAGCATCGACGAGATGATCTCGCCCGCGCGGAAGACATGATGAAGGTAGGCGCGGCTGTATCCACGGCAGGCCGGACAGGTGCACACGTCGTCTAGGGGGCGCGGGTCGTCGGCGTGGCGCGCGTTCTTGAGGTTGACCACGCCCCGCCGCGTGAACGCCTGCCCCGTGCGGCCCGAGCGCGAGGGCAGCACGCAGTCGAACATGTCGATGCCGCGGGCGACGGCTCCCACGATGTCGTCGGGCTTGCCCACGCCCATCAGGTAGCGCGGCCGGTCGGGGGGCAGCATCGCGGGGGCGTAGTCGAGCACGCCGAACATCGCGTCCTGCCCCTCGCCCACGGCAAGCCCGCCCACCGCGTACCCGTCGAAGCCGATCGCGCGCAGCGCCTCGGCCGATTCCTCGCGCAGGTCGCACTCGAGCCCGCCCTGCTGGATGCCGAAGAGCGCGTGACCGGGCCGGTCGCCGAAGGCGGCGCGCGAGCGCTCTGCCCAGCGCATCGACAGCCGCATCGACTCCGCGATCCGGGCGCGCTCGGCCGGCAGGGCGGGGCATTCGTCGAAGGCCATCACGATGTCCGAGCCGAGCAGGCGCTGGATCTCCATCGACCGCTCCGGGGTCAGCTCGTGCTTCGAGCCGTCGATATGCGAGCGGAAGGTCACCCCCTCCTCGGTCAGCTTGCGCAAGTCGGACAGCGACATCACCTGGAAGCCGCCCGAATCGGTCAGGATAGGGCGCTCCCAGTTCATGAAGGCGTGCAGGCCGCCGAGGCGCGCCACCCGCTCGGCCCCCGGTCGCAGCATGAGGTGGTAGGTGTTGCCGAGCACGATGTCGGCGCCGGTCTCGCGCACCGATTCGGGCCGCATCGCCTTGACGGTGCCGGCGGTGCCCACGGGCATGAAGGCCGGCGTGCGGATCTCGCCCCTCGGGGTCGAGATCACGCCCGCCCGCGCCGCCCCGTCGGTAGCGTGGAGCGCGAAGGAGAAGCGGTCGGTCGCGGCGTCGCTCATGGACCGGCTCTGCCCCGGATCGCGGGCGGGCGCCAGAGGCAAGGGGGGCCCTAGCGGCCGCCCTGCCCCTCCTTCAACTCCAGCAGGCGCAGGTAGAGCACCGGGGCAGGCAGAGCGCCGAGGCCCGCATAGGCCGCGCCCACCAGCGCCGTGACGAGCGTCAGCACCAGCCCGCCGACGAGGCCCGGCTCGCCCCCGGTCAGGAGAATCCCCAGCGGCGCCAGCACGAAGAGGCCGAGCAACAGCGTCAGCGCCAGCACGATCGCGGCGAAGACGAAGCCGTAGCCGACGATGGGCCAGCGGTAGCCCCGGGTCAGCTGCGCGCTCCGCCCCAGCGCGCCCAGGCCCGCCCCCTCGACCGCCGCGACCGGGATGGCGACCGACAGCACGGCGAAGATCCACAGCCCCGGCACGACCAGCAGCACCAGGCCCAGGCCCACTGAAATGCCGATGACGATGCTGAGCGTCGCCACGGGCAGCGCGGTGCCGAGCGCCCGGCTCAACACCTCGGGCGCGCCGGCCCGGCGCCCGCGCGCGTCTTCGACGACGAGCAACGCGACAGCCGCCACGAAAAGTGCGCTGAGCAGGATCTGGAGGACCGCGTCGATCAGGTCTCCCGCGCCGATCTGCGCCATCGGCATCGCGCCGGGGCCCATGGCGCCGGGGCCCGCCTCGCCGTCCAGCGGCATGCCCTCCGGCCCGGTCAGGCCGAAGGTGCGCTCCGGTCCGACGAGCGCGAGCGACACGCCGAGGCTGACCACCGAGTAGAGCAGCGACACGAGGAAGATCTCCTGGAATCGCTCGCGGAACAGGCGGAACACCCGGCCCACGAGATCGGTGATGCCGAGCGGCGCGGCGGGCGTGTCGGTGGCGTTGGACATCGGCTGGCTCCTTGTTCCGTTTCGGGCGCGGGCCCCGTGCCCGGCCGGCCGGCCGAACGAGGGCTGGACGCCGCTCCCCTCGCTTGAAAGGCTGACAGGGACACGAACGCAAGGGAAGACTGCATGACCGACCGCCTCACCTTCGGCTGGGAGGAATGGGTCGCGCTGCCGGGCCTCGGCCTGCCCGCGATCAAGGCCAAGATCGACACCGGCGCCAAGACCTCGGCCCTCCATGCCTTCGACATCGAGGCGTTCGGCCCGTCCTCGCACCCCAAGGTGCGCTTCGCCGTGCACCCGATCCCCGGCAACGACCTGATCTCGATCCCCTGTTCGGCCGATATCGTCGACCGGCGCGAAGTGACCTCGTCGAACGGCGAGACCGAGCTGCGCTACGTCATCGCCACCGAGATCCGTGTGGCCGGCAGGACCTGGCCCATCGAGATCACCCTGACTGACCGCGGCACGATGGCCTACCGGATGCTTCTCGGCCGGCAGGCGCTGGGCGACGAGGTGGTCATCAGCCCCTCGGACTCCTGCTGCCAGCCGCAACTCTCCTACGAGCCCTACCATACCGCGCAGGTGCGGCAGGTGGCGCCGAGCCGTACCCTGCGCATCGCCGTGCTCTCGCGCGAGCCCAACTATTCCACCTCGCGGCTGGTCTCCGAGGGCGAAAAGCGCGGCCACGTGGTCGAGGTGATCGACACGACCCGCTGCTACATGGCGATCAACGCGCTGGCCCCGGAGGTGCACTACGACGGCAAGCGCCTGCCCCGCTACGACGCGGTCCTCCCCCGCATCGGCGCCTCGGTCACCGCCTACGGCACCGCCGTGATCCGCCAGTTCGAGTCGATCGGCACCTATTGCGTGAACGGATCGGAAGGCATCACCGCCAGCCGCGACAAGCTGCACGCCCACCAGATCCTCGCCCGCCACCGCATCGGGATGCCCGCCACCGCCTTCGCCGCCTCGCCCAAGGACACCGACAACCTGATCGGGCTGGTCGAGGGGGCGCCGCTGATCGTGAAGCTCCTGGAGAGCACGCAGGGCAAGGGCGTGGTGCTGGCCGAGACGAAGAAAGCCGCGCAATCGGTGATCTCCGCGTTCCGCGGGCTCAAGGCCAACTTTCTCGTCCAGCACTTCGTCAAGGAGGCCGCGGGCGAGGACATCCGCTGCCTCGTGGTCGGCAGCAAGGTGGTCGCCGCGATGAAGCGACGGGCGGCGGCGGGGGAGTTCCGCTCCAACCTGCACCAGGGCGGCTCGGCCGAGGCCGTGCGCATCAGTCGCGCCGAACGCGAGACGGCGGTCAAGGCGGCCCGCGCCTTCGGGCTGCACATGGCCGGCGTCGATTTGCTGCGCGGGGCCGACGGGCCGAAGGTGCTCGAGGTCAATTCCTCGCCGGGGCTCGAGGGTGTGGAGAAATGCACCGGCAAGAACGTGGCCGCCCTGCTCTACGACGAGATCGAGAAGCGCGTCCGCCCAGCCCCTGCTCGCAAGAGCACCGTCGCGCGCAGGCGCGAGGCAAGCGCCGGCGGAGCAAGCGAGGTGGCGCGGGGCCGGGCGTAGAGCGGCCAGGCGTCGGGCGTCGGGCGTCGGGCGGCGGGGCGTCGAGCGGCGGGGCGTCGGGCGGCGGGGCGTCGGTCAGCGGGGCGTCGGTCAGGCGGCTGGCGCCCCACTCCGCGAGGGAGGGCGCCGCGCTCGCGCGACAGGTGCCGCGCCGCCACCTGCGACAGGGCGACGCCGCGGCGGCACGCCGCAAGCGCGCCACGGCAGGGAATCTGCAACTCTATTGGACAATCATGCGCGTCAGAGTGCCCGCCGCCGAGGGGGCGATCACCGGCGGGGAACGCCGGGGCCGACGCCGCGTTGAGGAGGAACCATGCCGCACCAGACCCCGGACACCCCACCCGCCGCCGCGCCCTTCCTTGCCGGCAGCCTCGCCGTGCTCGCCGGCAGCGCCGCCGCGCTCTGGGCGCCCGCCTCGGTCGCCATGCTTCTCGCCCTTGTCGCGCTGCTGCGCGTCTGCTGGATCGACGAGAACATCCGCGGCGACCTCGAACACGCCAAGCGCATGCCCGCCGGCTACGCGCACACGATGCTGCTGCGCCGCCGCCTCTCGACCTGGCTCTTCGGCGCCACCCCGCCCGAGATCACCTGCCCGCGCGTGCTCGCCTCGCACCTGCGCGCGCAGGGCCACGCCCTCTTCGCCTTCCTCTTCGGGCTGCTCGCCGCGCTGATCGCCGCGGGCGCGGGCGACTCGCCGGTCGGCCTCGCCGGGGCGGGCGGCGCGCTCGTCCTCGCCTTCGGTCGGGTCGACCGCCTCGCTGCCGCCGACGCCCACCTGCGCCGGGGCGAGCCGCTGCCGAGCCACCTGCTCGACGACCGCGGCAGACTGTCGCGGCTGGTGGTGAACGCGCCCGCCCTTGGCGAGGTCGACGCGGAAGAGCGCCGCGGCGAGGGTGCCGCTCCCTCGCGCCACGACACCGAGACCTGCCACGAGACGGAGCGCGGGCGCCGCCGCTGAGCGCACCGACGCGCGGAGAGGGGCAAGGCAGGCGCGGAGCACGCAGGCGCGGACGCGGGCCACCTCCCGCCAGCTTGCACGCCGCCATCCGGCTCACGCGTCGCAGCCGCGGGTATGGACCGCGGCGACGGCTTTCCTTATATGTTCGCTCAAGAATAGAGGAACCGCCGCTATGACGACACCTGACGCCAGCGCCCCCCTCGAAGGAGCGCCGCTCATCCGTCCCTCGAGCACCGACCATCCGCTCTACGACAGCGTGGTCGACGCGTGCCGATCGGTCTATGACCCCGAGATCCCGGTCAACATCTTCGATCTCGGCCTGATCTACACGATCGACATCAGCGATGAGGGCGAGATCGGCATCGTCATGACGCTCACCGCGCCGGGCTGCCCCGTGGCCGGAGAGATGCCCGGCTGGGTGGCAGAGGCTGTCGAGCCGCTGCCGGGCGTCAAGCAGGTCGACGTCGACATCACCTGGGATCCGCCCTGGGGGATGGACATGATGTCGGACGAGGCGAAGCTCGAGCTGGGCTTCATGTGAGCGACGGCGCCACGGACGCGCCGGCCACCGAGTGGGACAAGATGGTTGCGGGCGCCCTCTACCGCGCCGGCGACCCCGACCTCGTGGACCGGCGACAGCGCGCGCAGGAGGTGATGCGCGCCTACAACGCCACCATCCTGGGCGAACCCGAGAGGAGCGCGCTCCTCGACAGGCTGCTCGGCGCGCGGGGCGAGGGGTGCGTTGTACGGGTGCCCTTCCATGTCGATTACGGCGCGAACATCCGCCTCGGGCGCGAGGTGTTCTTGAACTACGGCTGCGTCGTGCTCGACGTGTGCCCGGTCACCGTCGGCGACCGCACCCAGATCGGCCCCGCAGTCCAGATCCTGACCGCCGACCACCCGCGCGACCCGAAGGTGCGCGACGAGGGGCTGGAGTTCGGCCGCCCCGTCGCCATCGGCCGCAACGTCTGGATCGGCGGCGGCGCGCTGATCCTGCCGGGCGTCACCGTGGGCGACGACGCGGTGATCGGCGCGGGTGCGGTGGTCACGCGCGACGTGGTCCCCGGCACGACCGTCGCGGGCAACCCGGCGCGCGCCCTGCGCCGCGGCTGAGCCGTCTTCACGCGCGCGCCCGGGCCGGCAGGCCGGCGCGGGTGGGCGGGTGGGGCGACGGCCGGGCGGCGCGGGCGCGCGCGTTGCGGGAGTGTCTTGCGAGGTTCCTGCAAGACCGGTCGGCGTGCCGCACAGCCCGCTCTTGAGCGACGGCGTCTTCCCCCTTACCTTCGAGACCAGACAGAAGGAGCTCCAGATGTTCGGCATTCCCGGCAAGCAGGCCGTCACCCTCACCCCCGCCGCCGCCGCGCAGATCGCCCGGATCATGGAGCGCGACGGCGCCAAGGGCCTCAAGGTCGGCGTCAAGAAGGGCGGCTGCGCGGGCATGGAATACACCATGGACTACGCGCAGGAGGTCGATCCCCACGACGAGATCGTCGAGCAGGACGGCGCGGTCGTGATGATCGCCCCCATGGCGCAGATGTTCCTCTTCGGCACCGAGATCGACTACGAGGTCGCGCTGCTCGAGGCCGGCTTCCGGTTCCGCAATCCCAACGTGACCGAGGCGTGCGGCTGCGGCGAGTCGATCAAGTTCGACGAGAGCCTGTCGGCCAGCCAGGCCCGGTAAGCCGGTGGCGGTCTCCCGCGCCGAGCTCGGCGCCGCGCGGGATCTCCTCGCACCGCTCGGCGCTGTCATCCACCGCCACATGATGGGCGGCGCCATCCTCTACTCCGATGGCCGAATCTTCGGCGCGATCATGGGGCCGCAGGGCCTTCACGTTCGTGCCAGGGGTTCGCTGGCCGAGCGGTTCGCGGCAGACGGGTCCATGCAGGTCGCCTGGACGAGCCCCAAGACGGGTCAGACGCAGGTCACGGGCTGCCGGAGCCTGCCCGACGCCGCCCTTGACGACCCGGAGGCGGCTTGCGAATGGGCCCGGACGGCACTCGACGCAGGAGACTGACATGGCGCGCAAGCTCGCGGCAGGCAACTGGAAGATGAACGGCACCGGGGCCGAACTCGCCGAGGCCAGCGCGCTGGCCGGGCGCCACTCGTCTCCATCGGTCGAGGTGCTGCTCTGTCCGCCCGCCACGCTGATCCACCGGATGGCCGAGTCGCTGTCGGGCAGCGCGGTGATGACCGGCGGGCAGGATTGCCACGCCGCGCCCGAGGGCGCTCACACCGGCGACGTCTCGGCCGAGATGCTGGCCGAGGCGGGCGCCACACATGTCATCCTCGGCCATTCCGAGCGCCGCGCCGACCACGGCGAGAGTGACGCCGTCGTGCGCGCCAAGGTCGAGGCCGCCCGCCGCGCCGGGCTCGTCGCCATCCTCTGCGTCGGCGAAACCGAGGCCGAGCGCGACGCGGGCAGCACGCTCGACGTGGTCTCGACCCAGCTGCAGGGGTCACTGCCTGCCGGCAGCATGGCCGAGGGCCTCGTCGTCGCCTACGAGCCGGTCTGGGCCATCGGCACGGGCCGCACGCCCACCACCGCGCAGATCGCCGAGGTGCACGACCACCTGCGCGACGAACTCGCCACCGCCATCGGCTCGGGCGCGCGCGACGTGCCGCTGCTCTACGGCGGCTCGGTCAAGCCGGCCAACGCGGCCGAGATCTTCGCCGTGGCCAACGTCGACGGGGCGCTCGTGGGCGGCGCGAGCCTGAAGGCCGACGATTTCTCGGCCATCGTCGCCGCGCTGGAGGGCGCAGTCGGGGAATGAGCGCGCAGGGGCGCGGCGCGGCCGAACGCGCGATCCGGGCGGGGGCGCTCGCCGCTGCCGCCCTGTGCCTTCTGCCCATGGCCGCCGTCGTCGCCGCTGCCCTGATGGGGTCGACCGAGACGCTGGCGCATCTCGCCGATACCGTTCTGCCACGCTACGCCTCGGCCACACTGCTGCTGGCGGGGCTCGTCGCACTCGGCACCGCGGCGCTCGGCACGGGCGCGGCGTGGCTGGTGACCATGACGCGCTTTCCCGGCGTGCGCATCTTCGAGGTGGCGCTCGCCCTGCCCTTCGCCTTCCCCGCCTACGTGCTGGCCTACGCCTATACCGACCTGCTCGACCATCCCGGCGCGGTGCAGTCCGCGCTCAGGGCTGTCACCGGCTGGGGCCCGCGCGACTACTGGTTCCCCGAGGTGCGCTCGCTGGGTGGCGCGGCGTTCATGCTGATCCTCGTGCTGTATCCTTACGTCTACCTGCTGGCACGCGCGGCCTTCCTGCAGCAATCGGCGACGGCCAACCTCGCCGCGCGGGCGCTGGGGCAATCGGCCTGGGGCGCATTCCGGCGCGTCTCGCTGCCCATGGCACGGCCGGCCATCGCGGGCGGCGTGCTGCTGGCGGTGATGGAGACGATCGCAGATTTCGGCACGGTGAAGTATTTCGGCGTCCAGACCCTGGCCACCGGCATCTACACCTCCTGGTTCTCGATGTCCGACCGCGCGGCGGCGGCGCAGCTCGCGCTGTGCCTGCTGGGCTTCGCCCTGTTCCTGGCCCTGCTCGAGCGCATCCAGCGCGGCGCGGCGCGCCACCACGGCGCGGGCAAGCGCTTCGAGCGGGCGCCGGCGGTCGAGTTGCGGGGCTGGCACCGCTGGGGCGCGGTCGTGCTCTGCGCCGTGCCGGTGGTGCTGGGCTTCCTGTTGCCACTGGGCCTGCTACTCGAGATGGGGATCGGCTCGGGGCAGAACCTGCTCGACGACCGCTATCTCGGCTTCATCCGCAACACGGTGACGCTGGCGGGCATCGCCGCGGTGCTGACCGTGGGCGCGGCGGTGCTGGTCGCCTTCTTCCAGCGGCTCGCGCCCGGGCGCCTCTCGGGCACGGCAGCCAACGTGGCGCGTATCGGCTACGCGGTGCCCGGCGGCGTGATCGCGGTCGGTCTGCTCGTCCCTTTCGCCGCCTTCGACAATGCGGTCGACGCCTTCATGGAGGCGCGCTTCGGCATCGACACGGGGCTGATCTTCACCGGTTCGATCTGGCTGCTGGTGGCCGCCTACATGGTGCGCTTCATCGCCGCCGCGCTGAACACCTATGACGGCGGGCTCGTCACCATTCACCCCAACACCGACGCGGTCGCGCGCACGCTCGGCCTCGGCCCCGGCGCGATGCTCGCCCGCGTGCATCTGCCGATCCTGCGCCCCTCGGTGCTGACGGCTCTGCTCATCGTCTTCGTCGACGTCACGAAGGAGCTGCCGGCCACTCTCATCATGCGCCCCTTCAACTTCGACACGCTGGCGGTGCAGGCGCATCGGCTGGCCGCCGACGAGCGGCTGGCCAGCGCCGCCGTGCCCTCGCTCGTTATCGTGGCGGTGGGGTTGTTGCCGGTGGTCCTCGTCTGCCGCAACCTCGGGCGTCAGCGGGGCGAGGTGCCCCGCGCCACCCCTGCCCCCGTGGCCGAGATGCTGGAAGACCCGCCGCACGCCTGAGCCAGCCCTGGCCCTCCCCGCCTGTGCTGCCCGCGCCGCCCCGCGCCTGCCGGCCAGGGCGAATCGGAGCCGTCGCGCACCCTTCGTTGCCGTGCCAGTCAGGCGGGCGAGATCTGCCCGCGTCTTCGGCGGGCGCGCCTCATCCGCGGCGCCTCTCTCATCGCCCGAAGGTCGCACCCCGCAGAAGCTTTGCCAAACCATGAGTTGGGGTGTTAGGATCAACTCGTTCCAAGAGTGGTGGAACGCGGGGTGATCCGGTCGCGATTACGGGTCCGTCGCCCCCGACCCGGGAAACCGGGCGGCCGGCCCGCGGGGTGCATTCTCCGCCCCGAGGGTCGGCCGACCATCCCGCGCCTCGGTCGCCCCCCCTTTGCGGGCACGGAACGAAAAGGGCGCGCCCGCAGGCACGCCCCCTCGCGTCACGCTGGACCGGTGGCCCTCAGGTGGCCGCGGCCTTGGCCACCTCGGCGGCAAAGTCTTCCTTCTCGACCTCGATGCCCTCGCCCACTTCGAGCCGGACGAAGCCGGTGATCGTGGCGCCCGCCTCATGCGCGGCAGCCTCGACTGTCTGGTCGGGGTTCACTACGAAGGACTGGCCGAGCAGCGTCACCTCGGAGAGGAACTTCTTCATGCGGCCCTCGATCATCTTCTCGATGACCTGCTCGGGCTTGCCGCTCTCGCGGGCCTGCTCGGTCAGCACCTGCTTCTCTCGCTCGACCACGGCCGGGTCGAGATCGTCGGCACCCAGCGAGGACGGGTTCACCGCCGCGACGTGCATCGCCACCTGCCGGCCGAACTCCTCCGAACCGCCGGTCATCGCCACAAGCACACCGATCTTGCCCATGCCGGGCTTGGCGGCGTTGTGGATGTAGGAGACCACCTGCTCGCCCTCGAGAACGGCCATGCGCCGCAGCGACATGTTCTCGCCGATCGTGGCGATCTTGTCGGTGAGCGTGTCGGCCACCGTCTTGCCGCCAAGGTCGGCGTGGGCAAGGGCCTCGACATCGGCCACGCCCATCGCGGCGTCGGCGATCTGCGAGACCATCTCCTGGAACTCGGCGTTCTTGGCGACGAAGTCGGTCTCGGCGTTCACCTCGACGGCGACACCCTTGCCACCCTCGGTGCGCACCGCGACGAGGCCCTCGGCGGCCGTGCGGCCTGACTTCTTGGCGGCCTTGGCCAGCCCCTTGGTGCGCAGCCAGTCGACCGCCGCCTCCATGTCGCCGTCCGTTTCGGTCAGCGCCTTCTTCGCGTCCATCATGCCTGCGCCGGTCTTGTCGCGCAGTTCCTTCACCTGTGCTGCGGTGATCGCCATCGCGGGCTCTCCTAGATTGCTGCTCCTGCCGCGCAGGTCGCTACCCCGCGCGCCGTGTCATTTCCGTGACGGCGCACCCTCGGGGCGCGCCGGACCGGGGATGTCAGGCCTCGGCCTTGGAGTCGGCCTCGGACGTCCTGACCTCGGCCACGCCGGCGCCCTCCCCGGGCGCACCGGCCTCTTCGGCGACCGCCTCCTCGACGAGCGCCTCTTCCATCTCGCCGACGTCGATGCCCGCGGCGTCCATCTGGGCCGACATGCCGTCGAGCGCGGCGCGGCTGACAAGATCGCAGTAGAGTGCGATGGCACGCGCGGCGTCGTCGTTGCCTGGAATCACGTAGTCCACCCCGTCGGGCGAGCAGTTGGTGTCGACCACCGCGACCACGGGGATGCCCAGCTTCTTCGCCTCGGCGATGGCGAGGTCCTCGCGGTTGACGTCGATCACGAACAGCAGGTCGGGCAGGCCGCCCATCTCGCGGATGCCGCCGAGCGAGGCCTGCAGCTTGGCCTGGTCGCGCTCCATCCCGAGGCGCTCCTTCTTGGTGAGGCCCTCGGCGCCCAGCGCCATCTGCTCGTCGATCGCCTTGAGCCGGTTGATCGACTGGCTCACCGTCTTCCAGTTGGTGAGCGTGCCGCCAAGCCAGCGGTGGTTCATGTAGTACTGGGCGCATCTCTCGGCCGCGTCGGCAATCGGCTTCTGGGCCTGCCGCTTGGTGCCGACGAACAGGACGCGGCCGTTCTTCGCCACCGTCTCGCGCACCACGTTGAGCGCGGCGTCGAGCAACGGCACCGTCTGCGTCAGGTCGATGATGTGGATGCCGTTGCGGCTGCCGTAGATGTAGGGGCCCATCCTCGGGTTCCAGCGCTGGGTCTGGTGGCCGAAGTGGACGCCGGCTTCGAGCAGCTGGCGCAAAGAGAAATCGGGCAATGCCATGCCTTGGGTATCCTTTCCGGTTTCATGCCTCGGCGGGGCGCGAGGGGTCGCGCATGCGACCCCAACCGGTGGACCGGGCGGGGATGTCTCCCCCGGCGGCCCGGCCCCGCCTGCGAAGTGCGCGCGACCTAAGTCATCCGTCGGGGAAGCGCAAGGGGCCATGCGCCCCCGCCATGCGCCCCGCCATGCGGCCTCGCCTGCCCGTCCGGCCGGCCGCGGACCGCTCGGGAGGGTGACCCGCGTGCCGCCAAGGCCCGCCCCGGGCACGATCCGGCTCCCGCTGCCGACGCGCGTGAGGATGCCGAGGGAGATGATCGACGCCGTCGCTCGCGCCAGGGACGGGCTCCACCGCCACACCAGACCGGGCGCCGGCCGAGGCCAGGGATGGCGATGCAGCCACGCGCCGAAGGCGCACCGACGCTCGACAGGGTCGAGGCTCTCCGAGACGGTGACCGGCACGCCCCCCGGACGCGCCTCGACCACGGCGACGACATCTTCCTGCGCGCCGCCATCGCGGGCGGCCAGGCGAGACCGGACAGCACGGCACGACGGCACGGCGCTTGCGCGCGGCGCGGCGCGGGGGCATGAGACGGGCATGACGCATCGCGGCGACATCCTCTGCATCGGCTCCGTCCTGTGGGACGTGATCGGGCGCGCGCCGCGTCGCATGGGGCTCGGCCACGACGTGCCCGGCCGGATCGAGCGGCTGCCCGGGGGCGTGGCGATGAACATCGCCGCCGCCTGCCGCCGCGAGGGCCTTCGCCCAATCCTGCTCACCGTCCTGGGGCGCGACGCCGAGGGGCGTGCGCTGGCCGATGCCTGTGCGGCGATGGGGCTGATGACCGACCACGTCACCTGGGCCGACGACCTGCGCACCGACCGCTACATGGCGATCGAGGCCGAGAACGGGCTCGTGGCCGCCGTCGCCGACGCCCATTCGCTCGAAGAGGCGGGCGACCGCATCCTCGCCCCCCTGCGCGACGGCGCCCTTGCCTCAGAGGCGCGGCCCTGGCGCGGCCTCGTCGCGCTCGACGGCAACCTGACCGAGGCGCTGCTGGCCGAGATCGCGGCCTCCCCCCTCTTCGCCGCCGCCGACCTGCGGGTCGCGCCCGCCTCTCCCGGCAAGGCGGCCCGGCTCTCGCCCCTTCTGCCGCACGCCCGCGCCACGGTCTACATCAACCGGGTCGAGGCCGCGCTGATCTGCGGCGAGGCGTTCGACAGCGCCGAGGCGGCCGCAGGCGCCCTCGTGGCGCGCGGCGCCCGGCGCGTTCTCGTCACGGACGGCGGCGCCCCGATGGCCGAGGCGCGCGCCGACGGCACGCTGATCTCGCTCGCGCCCCCCGCCGTGTCGGTCTGCCGGGTGACGGGGGCGGGCGACTGCTTCATGGCCTCGCACATCGCCGCCGAGATCGCCGGCCTCGACGGCACCGCCGCGCTGGAAGAGGCGCTCGCCGCCACCGCCCTCTACGTCTCCACGGCCTGATCCGATGGCCCCGGCCAGGCACGCCTCCGGCCCCGCCCATCTCACCCCCGGCGGTCTCCCCGCCGATGCGACAGGTCCGTGTCCGGTCGGCGTCCCGGCGCCCCCCAGCCGCTCTCGCCCCCGCCGCTCCTACGCCCATCGCATGTCTTTGCCCCGCACGACGAGCGCGCCCGCCTATGGCCCGGCGCGCGCCCTGCCGCTTCTTCTTGCTGCAAGTATCCCCGCCGGAGGCTGCCGGCCCTGGCCGGCATCCGGCGCGGGCGGCGGGCCGCGCGCATGACGGCGCCCCCCGCCCCCCCGCTCGCTGTCTCTGAGGAAGTCGCCGCCGCGCAGGAGGAGGGGCGCCCCATCGTGGCGCTCGAGAGCACCATCGTCACCCACGGCCTGCCCCGCCCGCAGAACCTCGAGACCGCCCGTCTGATCGAGGCCGAGGTGCGGCAGGCCGGCGCCACGCCCGCCACCATCGCGGTGATGGACGGCCGCCTTCATATCGGCCTCGACGAGGCGGGGCTCGCTCGGCTGGCCACGGCGCAAGACGTCGACAAGCTCTCCCGCGCCGACCTCGCGGCCTGCCTCGCCGCCGGGCGCACCGGCGCCACCACCGTGGCCGCCACGATGATCGCCGCACGCCTCGCCGGCATCGCCGTCTTCGCCACGGGCGGCATCGGCGGCGTCCACCGCGGCGCGGAGAGCACGTTCGATGTCTCGGCCGACCTGCACGAGCTCGCCCGCACGCCCGTCACCGTGGTCGCCGCCGGCGCCAAGGCCATTCTCGATCTGCCCAAGACGCTCGAGGTGCTGGAGACGCTCGGCGTGCCCGTGATCGCCGTGGGCCAGAACACCCTCCCCGCCTTCTGGTCGCGCGACAGCGGGCTGCCCGCGCCGCTCCGGATCGACGATGCGGCCGGGATCGCCCGCTCCCACCGCATGCGGGCCGCGCTCGGCCTCGGCGGCGGCCAGCTCATCGCCAACCCGATCCCGGCCGAGCACGAGATCCCGGCCAAGACGCTCGCGCCCCTCATCGCGCAGGCGACCGACGAGGCCGCCGCGCGGGGCATCGCCGCAAAGGACGTCACCCCCTTTCTGCTCGGCCGCGTCCTCGAGCTGACCGAGGGACGGAGCCTCGCCGCCAACATCGCGCTCGTGCTCAACAATGCGCGCCTCGCCGCCGCCATCGCCCGCGAAATCGGCACCACCCCGGCGGCACCCCCCGCATGCTGAGCGCAGCCCCGCCCCGCCATCTTGCGGCGCGGCTTCGCTCTGCCTAACTCACCACGGTCAGGAAGAGCGCCGATGACCGACCGCAAGCCGCACATCCTCGAGACCCCGATCGACCCGGCCCTGCCCCGCAAGCGGCCGGGCATCCTCGCCTCGCTGCGCGCGTCGTTCCTGACGGGCCTCGTGGTGATCGCCCCCATCGGACTGACCGCCTACCTGATCTGGACGGTGGTGGGCTGGATCGACGGCTTCGTCCTGCCCTTCGTGCCCGCCGCCTTCCGGCCCGAGCAATATATCGGCATCGACGTCCGCGGCGTCGGCGTGATCGTCTTCCTGATCTTCACGGTCCTCGTGGGCTGGGTCGCCAAGGGCCTGATCGGCCGGTCGCTGATCTCCTGGGGCGAGAGCGTGGTCGACCGGATGCCGGTGGTCCGCTCGATCTACAACGGGCTCAAGCAGATCGCCGAGACCGTCTTCGCCCAGACCGAGACGAATTTCGATCGCGCCTGCCTGGTGGAGTATCCGCGCAAGGGGATCTGGGCCGTCGCCTTCGTCTCGACCGGGGCGCGCGGCGAGATCGCCCGCCGCATCCCGCGCGACGAGAGCCTTTTGTCGGTCTTCCTTCCGACCACGCCCAACCCGACCTCGGGCTTCCTGCTGTTCGTTCCACGCGCCGACGTGGTTGAACTCGACATGAGCATCGAGGACGCCGCCAAGCTCATCATCTCGGCGGGCCTCGTCATTCCGCCCGAGGCGCCCGGCGGCCCGCCGCGCGTCGTCCCCGCGCAGGAGCCCGCACCGGGCACCCCGGCGGCGGCGCCCGACGCCCCGCCCGCCCGCGCGCCCGAACGCGCCTGAGGCGGCCGAGGCACGGGCGGACGCCCGCCACCGCGCCACGACTTTCGCTGCGCATGACGCCCGCTGCGCCGGCAGACGCGACGGCGCCGCAGCACCGGCCTTGCACGGCTGCCCGCGACACGCCGCGCGGGCGCATCGAGCCTTGCCTTCCGGGTCTCGCCCGGTCCACTTATTCCGCAGGGGAACCTGTCTGTTCGTGGAGATCGCCATGACCCGTGCCGCTACCCACCGTGCCACCCTCGTCCTGTGCATGCTCGGCCTGCCCGCCGCCGCCACGGGCGGCGGCCTCGCCGAACCCCGGATCGAGCCCGACATCATCGTCGCCGACACGGCGCCCTCGCACGCCGTGATCGTGCCCCTCATGGCGCTGGTGCTCTTCGGCACGGCAATCGCGGCGGCCGACTGAGCCGCGGCCCGGCCCCACGGTCGCGCGCCCCGGTCGCACGCCCCGCCTCAGGTGAACATCGCCGCGAGGTCGACGCTCGGCCGCACGCCGATATCGCCCTTGTGCTCGGCGAGGAAGGCGCTTGCCGCCGCGCGCCCGGCCTCCTTCAGCCGCGACAGCACCACCGCCGAGGGGATCAGCTTGGTCGCCACGCTGAGGTCACGCATCAGCGCGTCGTCGGCGATCATGTGCACATTGATGTCGGCCATCGAGCCCGGCGCGAGCCGCCCCTCGTGCAGCAGCCGCCTGACGAAGGCGATGGCGCGCAGCTCGCGCAGGAGCGACGAGTTGAAGCTGATCTCGTTGATTCGGTTCTGGATGTCCTGCCCGCTCCGCGGCACCTCCGGCCGATGGAGCGGGTTGATGTTGATGACCACGATGTCGTCGGGCAGGTCCCCCGAGAACAGCGGGAAGAGCGCGGGGTTTCCCGTGTAGCCGCCGTCCCAGTAGGCCTCGCGCACGCCCGTCGCGGGGTCGTCGATCTCGACGGCCTGGAACAGCGTCGGCAGGCAGGCCGAGGCGAGGATCGCCTCGGTCGAGATCTCGGCCCCGGAGAAGACCCGGATCTTGCCCGTCCGCACGTTCGTCGCCGAGACGAAGAAGGCGGGCCCGGCCTCGGCGCAGACATGGGAATAGTCGAAGCGCTCGGCGATTCGCGCCAGCGGGTTGCGGTAGAGCGGCCCCCACGCATAGGGCGAGACGATCCGGCTCGCCAGGTCCGCCGCCGCGAAGGCCGGCGTCGCCTCGAGCGCGGCCGAGACGGCGGCCGTGGGCGGCGCGACCTGGGCGAACCACGCGGCCATGCGCAGATCGTTCAGCCCGGCCACCTGGTGCCACAGCCAGTCGAGGTTGGCGCGCGCCGCCGCCCTGTCCTGCCCCGCGCCGTCGGCCACCAGCCCAGCCTTCAGCGCCGCGCCGTTGAGCGCGCCAGCCGAGGTGCCTGAAATGCCGGCGATCTCGATCTCCTCGTCCTCGAGCAGGCGGTCGAGCACGCCCCAGGTGAACGCCCCGTGCGCGCCCCCGCCCTGCAGCGCGACGTTGATCTTCAGCCGACCGTTGCGGCCCGCACCCGCGGCTCGAGGCGTCATGTCCCGACCGGGATCGGGCGCCCCGCCCCCCGCTCCGTCATCGCGGCCGATACTGTCGGGGGGCGCCATCGGGCGCGCCATCGGTCCGCGCCCCGATGGCGACGGGGCTGGCCCCCCGCCTCCTCCACCGCCACCCGAAGCGCCGTCGCTCACAGCGCCGTCCAGCCGCCGTCGACCGAGATCGTCGTGCCGGTGATCTGGTCGGCCGCCGGCGAGCAGAGAAACGCGACCGTCCCGCCGATCTGCTCGACTGTGACGAACTCCTTCGACGGCTGCCGCTCGAGCATGACCTTCTCGATCACCTCGTCGCGCCTCATGCCGTGGGTCTCCATCTGGTCGGGGATCTGCTTTTCCACGATCGGCGTCAGCGCGTAGCCGGGGCAGACGGCGTTGCAGGTGATGGGCTCGCGCGCCGTCTCGAGCGCGATCACCTTGGTCAGCCCCACAACGCCGTGCTTGGCCGCGACATAGGCCGACTTGTAGGGCGAGGCGGTCAGCCCGTGCGCCGAGGCGATGTTGACCACCCTTCCCCAGCCCGACCTGCGCATCATCGGCAGGGCCGCAGCCGTGGTGTGGAAGGCCGACGACATGTTGATCGCCACGATCGCGTCCCACTTCTCGACCGGGAACTTCTCGACGGCGGCGACGTGCTGGATGCCGGCGTTGTTGACGAGGACGTGACACTCGCCCGACTGCTCGACCAGCGCGCGGCACTCCTCGGGCTTCGACATGTCGGCCTTGACGTAGCGCACCTCTGCCCCCGTCTCCTGCGCGAGGCCCGCGGCGAGCGCGTGATCGTCGGCGCTGTCGGTGAACGAGTTGAGCACCACGTCGGCCCCCTGCAGCGCGAGCGCCCGCGCAACGCCCAGCCCGATCCCGGAGTTCGATCCGGTGACGATGGCGGTCTTTCCCTTCAGCGGTCTGTCCTGAGGCATGGCCTGCGCTCTCCCTTCCATCCCTGCGCGCGCCCGCGCGCCGCGTCTTGCTCACTCCCGCGCGGCGGCAGGCAGCGTTCCGTTCGCTCGCCCGCGGCCCGCGCGCATCTGGGCCGCACCCTACATGCCGCAGGTGCGAAGGCCAGACGCGATTCGCGTCCCGGCGCGGGAAGGATCGTCGCGCCCCGCGCGCCGGCAGGTCGAGGCGAGGTGCCGTGCGAATGCGGATGGACGGGCGCGCCGCCCCCGCATAGCGTCGCGCGCCATGACCTCCGCCCTGCACGACACGCCCTATGCCTGGGGGCGCCTCGCCCTGTCGCTCGCCACCGCCTGCGTGGCGAATGTGGGGATGTGGGCGCCCATCGTCGTGATGCCCGCCATGGAGGCCGAGTTCGGCACCGACCGGGGCACCGTCTCGCTCGCCTACACGGTCACGATGGCGGGATTCGCGCTCGGGACGCTGGTGATCGGGCGGTGGGTCGACCGGGTCGGGATCGCGCCCTGCCTCGCGGCCGCCGCGTGCCTGATCGGGGCCGGCTACGCGCTCGCCGCGCTCAGCCCCGCCATCGGCCTCGTCATCGCGCTGCATGCCGCCATCGGCTTCGGCGCGGCGGTGGGCTTCGGCCCGCTCGTGGCCGACGTCTCGCACTGGTTCCTGCGGCGGCGCGGCATCGCCATGGCCATCGCGGCGAGCGGCAACTACCTGTCGGGCGCGATCTGGCCGCTGCTGCTGGCGGGCGTCCAGGCGGAGCACGGCTGGCGCGGCGCCTACCTCGCGCTCGCGGTGATCGTGCCCGCGCTGGTGCTGCCGCTGTCGCTGACGCTGCGCCGCCGCGTGACCGAGGAATCCTGGGTCGCCGCCGACGCCGCCGCCTCGCTCAGGTCGCGCACCACGGGCCTCTCGCCCGCGACGCTGACCGCGCTGCTCTTCGTGGCGGGGATCGCCTGCTGCGTCGCCATGTCGATGCCGCAGGTCCACATCGTCGCCTATTGCGTCGATCTGGGCTACGGGCCGGCGGTGGGCGCCGAGATGCTGTCGCTGATGCTGCTGGGCGGGGTCGTCTCCCGCCTCGTATCGGGTTTCCTGGCCGACCGGCTGGGCGGCCTCAAGACGCTGCTGCTCGGCTCGGCTCTGCAGACCCTCGCGCTGGTGCTCTTCCTGCCGTCCGACGCGCTGGTGTCGCTCTACCTCGTCTCGGCGATCTTCGGGCTGGCACAGGGCGGGATCGTTCCGGCCTACGCCATCATCGTGCGCGAGTACCTGCCGGCGCGCGAAGCGGGCGCGCGGGTGGGCATCGTCACCTTCGCCACCATCGCGGGCATGGCGCTGGGCGGCTGGATGTCGGGAGCGATCCACGACGCCACCGGCAGCTATCTTTACGCCTTCCTGAACGGCATCGCCTGGAACGTGGTCAACCTTGCCATCGTGGCGGCGCTTCTCGGTCTGTCGCGGCCCCGGCGCCACCCGCTGCCCACCTGAGCCACGCCCGCCCAACGGCCAAAAAAAAGCGCCCGCCAGAGGCGGGCGCAAGTCATTGAGGCAGGGTTCATACAGGCAAGAAA
>OFET01000486.1_pt1 | contig 24295 bp, 20 predicted proteins | sample 1521211 | NCBI WGS metagenome assembly OFET01 (sample SAMN03766358, study PRJEB24113) | microbial mat metagenome | isolation source: enrichment culture HLUCC-A from microbial mat sample contains cyanobacterium...
GCAGCCCGTCGGCGGGCTGGCGGCGGTCGGTGCTGATCAGCTCGGCCGGTGCGCCAGTGCGGTCGGGGGCCTGCAGGGCGTAGATCAGCGCGCCGCCGATGCCAAGGCCGGCGGCCACGCCCAGCCCGGCGATGACCTTGCGCGACAGGCGGGTCACGCGCGGCGGATCGGCCCGCAGGCGCATGGCGGAGGCGGTGTCACTAGGGGCATCGGTCTCGGTCATGACCGATCCTCCGATGCGGTGAAGGCCCGGGCCGGCGGGGCCTCCGGCGCAAGACGCAGGATGCGCAAGACCTCCTGCCGGGGGCCGCGCCCGAGGCGCAATTCGGCCGCCCCGAAGAGCCGGTCGACGATCAGCACATTGCCATGGACGCGGCTGTTGACGATCTCGGGCGCGCCATCGGGGCCGAGGACGAAGAGCGGCGGCATCTCGCCTTGGGCGATCCCGGGCGGGAAGACGACATAGACCCGGCGTCCATCGTCGAACACGGACACAGGCCGCCAGGGCGGGCTGCCGCCCTGCAGCCCGTAGCGGTGGTTGCGCGCGGCGGGCGGCGGGATCACCGGGGCGGCGGGCGCGATGCGGGTGGTCTGGGGGGATCGCGGATAGGCCCAGGCGACGGCGGGCATCCAGGTTTCCTCGCTGGCGATGAGCTCGATCAGATAACTGCGCCGGTCGGTCGAGATGACGAGATTTGTGCGGATGTCGGGCCGCGTGGGCTTGACCAGCACCTGCACGCGGGCTGCGCGCCCCGCGCCGCTTTCGGTGTCGCCGATGATCCAGCGTGCGGTGTCGCCCGCGGCGATGGGGCCGGTGCCCGCCAGCCGCTCGCCGGGTTCCAGCGAAATCGTCGTGATCTGTCCCGGGGCGGCATAGACCTGATAGAGCGCGCCCTCGGACCAGGGATAGATCTGGATCGCGTTGAAATACCCCTCGCGCCGGGGCTCAACCCGTGCGGCGGCATTGGCGGCGATGACCTGGGCGGCGGGCGTGGGCGCGGCCTCGCCACCCCGCGCGGGGGTCCAGGCAGGCGGGATGTGCAGCGGGCGGGGCGTGTCATCGGTGGCGGTGACCGGCGGCGAGGGCAGCGGGGGCACCGCCTCGTCATAGGCGAAGCTTGCCTGCCTGGGGCTGGTGCAGCCCGCAGCGAGGCCGAGTGCGAGACAGGCGGCAGGTAGGGTGAGGCTGATCCGGGTCATTGGCTCATCTCCCGCGACCAGTTGATGGCGTTGACGTAGATGCCGAGCGGATTGGCGCGCAGCCGCTCGGCGGTGCGGGGCGGCTGCAGGACGACCGTCAGGATCGCGGTCCAGCGCTCGGTGCGGGCGAGCTGGCCGTCGGTGTAGTGGCGCTCCACCCAGGCCACGCGGAAACTGTCGGGCGAGGCGCGGATGACGCTCGAGACCTCGACCGCGACCTGATCGCGCCCGACGCGGGTGAAAGGGTCGTTGGCGCGGGCATGCTCGTTGAGCGCCTGCGCGCCGCGGTCGGTGGTGAAATCATAGGCGCGCAGCCAGTTCTGGCGCACCACGACCGGATCGGCGGGCAGGCCCCGGACCCCTTCGACAAAACGGGCCAGATGCCAGGCGATCTGCGGATCGCTGGGTTGGAAGCTGGCGGTGGCGGCGTCAACGGCGCGGGCCTCGCCATGGCGGTCGATCTCGACGATCCAAGGCATGACGGTGCCGCGCGCCGATTGCCAGACCAGCGCCCCGGCGAAACCGCCCGCGAGGATCAGGCAGCCGAAGGCCATCAGGCGCCAGTTCTTCGCCTGAACGCGGGCGGTGCCCATGCGCTCGTCCCAGACCTGCGCGGCCTTCTGGTACGGGGTCTCGGGTTCGGGGGTCTTGCCGTAATGGGCGGTGGGTCGTTTGAAGAGGCTCATCGGCGACGTCCTTCGGAAAGGGAAACGGAAGCGCCGCCACCGGGGCTGTCCCCCGCGCGCAGCGCATGGCCGGCGGCAGCGAGGCCCTGGCTCATCATCTGGTTGCGGCGGATCGCGCGGGCCCAGGCGGGCGGGCTGTCGGGGTTGGCGGCAGCCGTGGGCGCGGCGGCGCCCCCGATGCTGCCCATGGAGGATGTGCCGCCGGTGGCAGCGAAGCTGGCCCGCGTCCCGGCGGCATGGCTCGCGCGTGCGCCGGAGGCGATGCGGGCGGCCGCGTTGCGCAGGGGCGAGACGATGGCCGAACCGGTGGCGCTGGCCACGCCCCCCAGACCGGAGGCAATGCCACCTGCGCCGGACTGGCCCATGGCGCCAAGGCGATAGGCGGTCGAAGCAGCACCTGCGGTGGCGATCCCGCCGCGACCGGCGGCAAGGCCACCGGCCCCCAGGGCGCCCGCGCCGCGCGCTGCCAGCAGCGCGCCGCCACCTGCGGCCACCGCGGCGCCGCCGACCGCGACACCGGTGCCGACGGCGGCGCCCGCGCCCAATTGCGGGCCGCCCGAGACGAGGCCGGTGGCGATGCCGGGGCCGAAGATGCCGAGACCCAGAAGCGAAAGTGCGGCCAGCACAATGGCCATCGCCTCGTCGATGGTCGGGGTCGCGCCGCCGAAGCCTGCGGTGAACTGACCGAACAGGGTCGAGCCGATGCCGATGATCACCGCCAGCACCAGCACCTTGATGCCGGAGGAGACGACATTGCCCAGCACCCGCTCGGCCATGAAGGCGGTCTTGCCGAAGAGGCCGAAGGGGATCAGCACGAAACCCGCGAGCGTCGTCAGCTTGAACTCGATCAGCGTCACGAAAAGCTGCACCGCGAGCAGGAAGAAGGCCAAGAGCACCAGCGCCCACGCAAATAGCAGGCAGGCGATCTGGATGAAGTTCTCGAAGAATGCGACGAAGCCCATGAGATCGGCGGTGGATTCGAGTAGCGGCCGCCCGGCATCGAGCCCGGTCTGCGCCACGCGGCCCGGGCGCAGGAGATCGGCAGGCGAGAAGCCGGTGCCGGAAGCCAAGAGACCCAGCCCCGCGAAACTGTCGAAGACGATGGCGGCGACGCTGTTCCAGTTGGAGATGAGCCAGGCGAAGACGCCGACGAAGAGGGTCTTTTTCACGAGGCGGGCGATGATGTCGTCATCCGCGCCCCAGGCCCAGAAGAGCGCGGCCAGCGTCACGTCGATCACGATGAGCGTGCTGGCGATGAAGGCGACCTCGCCACCCAAGAGCCCGAAGCCGCTGTCGATATAGGAGGTGAAGACCCCGAGGAAGGTGTCGATGACGCCCGTGCCGCCCATGTCTCACTCGCCCCCGGTCCGGTCGCGCCCGAGGAAGCGGTCGCGGGTTTCGGCCCAGACGGCGAGGCAGTCGGGATCGGAGGCCGCGGCCTCGCCCAGTTCCTGGCAGCGCCGTTGTTCGGTCCGCAGGGTATCGGCCTCCGGGATGAGGGGAACCGCCGGACGCGCCGCCTGCCCCGCCTCGTCCCGGTCCATTTCCACCAGCGCCGCTGTGATCGCGATGGCGACGAAGACGACGGCGGCGATGCGGGCGAGGACCGATCCCTCCATGGACCTGCTCCCCTCAGTTGTTGAACATCCGGGCGTTGCCGGGCTGGTAGCCCGCACCCGGGGTGAGGAAGCGCTCGCGCTGGACCCGGCCCTGTTCGGCCGCGGCGGACCGCTCGGCCTCGACCAAGGCGGTGGCGCGGCCATTCGCGGCGACGACCGCGATCAGGTCGGCGATCTGCTGGGATTGCAGCGCGAGGAGCTGGTTACCCGCCTGGGTCGCCTGCAGGGCACCGACGGCGGATTGGCTTTCGCCGACAAGGGCGGACATCTCGGCGCGCTGGCCGTCGAGATTGCCGACGACGCCCGCCTGCACGCGCAGCGCGTCCTGCAGCCCGCCGACGGTGTTTCCCCATCGGGAGCGCGCATCGGCCAGAAGCTGCGCCTCGGGCGCGGCCATGGGGATGTTGGCGTAGTCCTGCTGGAACACCTGGTCGATCTGGGCGACATCGAAAGCGATGTTCTGCGCCTGGGACAGGAGCTGCCGGGTGCGGTCGACATTCTGCTGCAGCGCCTGCAGCGAGGAATAGGGCAGGCTCGCGAGGTTGCGGGCCTGGTTGATCAGCATCTGCGCCTCGTTCTGCAGCTGGGTGATCTGGTTGTTGATCTGCTCGAGCGCGCGGGCGGCGGAGAGGATGTTTTCGGCGTGATTGCGCGGGTCATAGACGATGCGCCCGCCTCCGCCGAAGAGGAAGGCCTGGGCGGGCGTCGCGAAGATTGGCGACAGGCCGATGGGGGCGACGAGCGTCAGAGCGAGCGCGGAGGCTCTGGCGAGACGGGACAGGCGATGGGCGGCATGGGTCATGGGGTGGTCTCCTTTGCGGGTTCAGGGGCTCGGGGGATCGGGGCGCCCGACGCCTCGGGCTCCGGCGCGAGATTGGTGAGGTCCGGGATCAGCTCGGCGGCCCAGCCGACCCCGCGGGCGTCGAGCCAAGCCGCGAGGAAGCCCTCGCGCCCATGCTCTGCGAGGATCTCCGAGATCAGGGTCTGGTCGGATTTGGACGAGGCCGCGCAGAGCGCGAGGCCCACCTCGGAGAGGCCCAGCTCGAACAGCCGGTTGCCGCGCCGCGACTGGCAGTAATAGTCGCGCTTCGGCATGGCGCGGGCGAGGATCTCGATCTGGCGGTCATTGAGCCCGAAGCGTCGGTAGATCGCGGTGATCTGCGGCTCGATGGCGCGTTCATTGGGCAGCAGCAGCCGCGTCGGGCAGCTCTCGATGATCGCGGGCGCGATGGCGGACGCGTCGATGTCGCTCAGCGACTGGGTCGCGAAGATCACCGCGGCGTTCTTCTTGCGTAACGTCTTCAGCCATTCGCGCAGCTGGCCTGCGAAGCCCTCGTCATCGAGTGCGAGCCAGCCTTCGTCGATGATCAGGAGCGTCGGGCGGCCACCCAGCCGGTCGCCGATGCGGTGGAAGAGATAGGACAGGACGGCTGGGGCGGCGGCAGTACCGACCAGCCCCTCGATCTCGAAGGCCTGGACCGGGGCCGTGCCCAGATCCTCGATCTCGGCGTCGAGCAGCCGACCATGCGACCCGCCGAGGCAATAGGGCCGCAGCGCCTGCTTGAGATCGGACGATTGCAGCAGCACCGCAAGGCCGGTGATCGTGCGTTCGCCGATGGGGGCCGAGGCGAGCGAGGTCAGCGCGGTCCAGAGATGCTCCTTGACCTCGGGCGTGACGGTGACGCCCTCGCGGGCAAGGATCGCGGCGATCCAGCCTGCGGCCCAGGCGCGCTCGGCGGCCTCGTCGATGCGGGCCAGGGGTTGCAGGTAGACCTCGGCCTCTGCCCCCTCGGTCAGCGCGCCCCCCAGATCGTGCCAATCCCCGCCCATGGCGAGGATCGCGGCCCGGATCGAACCGCCGAAATCGAAAGCGAAGATCTGGGCCCCCGGATAGCGGCGGAACTGCAGCGCCATGAGCGCGAGCAGCACGGATTTGCCCGCCCCGGTCGGACCGATGACCATGGTATGGCCGACATCGCCGACATGCAGCGAGAGACGAAAGGGGGTGGAGCCCTCGGTTCGGCCGTACAACAGCGGCGGGCCATCGAGATGGCGGTCCCGCTCCTCCCCCGCCCAGACGGCCGAAAGCGGGATCATATGGGCAAGGTTCAGGGTCGAGATCGGGGGCTGGCGGACATTGGCGTAAGCATGGCCCGGCAGCGAGCCGAGCCAGGCATCGACGGCATTGACGGTTTCCACCATCGCCGTGAAATCGCGGCCCTGCACGACCTTCTCGATGAGCCGCAGCTTCTCGTCGGCGCGGCGGGGGTCCTCGTCCCAGACGATCAGCGTGGCGGTGACATGGGCGAGCCCCGCGACATCGGCGCCCAACTCCTGCGGCGCGATGTCGGCATCACTGGCCTTGTTCGCGGCATCGCTGTCGACCAGCGCCGATTGCTCGTTGGTCATCACCTCCTTGAGGATCGCAGCGATGGATTTGCGCTTGGCGAACCACTGCCGGCGGATGCGCGCGACCATGCGGGTGGCCTGCACCTTGTCCATCAGGATCGCGCGCGTGGCCCAGCGATAGGGGAAGGCCAGGCGGTTCAGCTCATCGAGGATCCCGGGCGTGGTCGCGGTGGGAAAGCCCGACAGCGTCAGGACACGCAGATGCGCCGCGCCCAGCCGGGGCTCGAGCCCCGTGGTCAGCGGCTCATCGGCCAGCAGCGCGTCGAGATAGACGGGTGTTTCCGGAACGCGCACGCGCTGCGCGCGGGTCGAGATGGTGGAATGCAGATAGGTCAGCGTCTCGGGGTCATCCAGCCAGCGGCATTCGGGCATGAACCCGTCGAACAGCGCCAGCACCCGGTCGGTGCGGTCGATGAAGCCGCGCAGCACCTCGCCGGCGTCGATGCCCCGGGTCTCGCGGCCCTCATAGAGCCAGGTTTCGGCGCGCGCGGCCTCCTCGGGAGGCGGCAAGTAGAGGAAGGTCAGGAAGTAGGCCGACTGGAAATGCGCGCCCTGATCGGCAAAGCCCGCGCGGCGCTCGGCATCCAGCAGCGCCGAGGCCGGATCGGGAAAGCGGCTGTCGGGATAATCGGCGGCGGGCAGGCGCTGCGCCTCGACGAAGATCGCCCAGCCCGAACCGAGGCGGCGAAAGGCGCTGTTGATCCGGCCTGCCACGGCGACCAGCTCGGCCGCAACCGCGCTGTCGAGGTCCGGGCCCCGGAAGCGCGCGGTGCGCTGCAGGCTGCCATCCTTGTTCAGCACCACCCCGGGCGCGACCAGCGCCGCCCAGGGCAGGTAATCGGCGAGGCGGGCGGCCTTGCGGCGATACTCGGCAAGATGCATCATGGCGGTGCCCTCAGACGTCCAGATGGCCGGGCAGCCGCAGATGCCGGCGGCCTACTTCGACAAAGAGCGGATCGCGCCGCGCGGCCCAGACGGCCAGCAGATGCCCGACCATCCAGATCGCGATGCCCGCGGCCCAGAGTTGCAGGCCCAGCCCGATGGCGCCCGCAAGCGTGCCGTTCAGGATCGCGAAGGCGCGCGGTGCGCCTGCAAGCAGGATCGGCTCGGTCAGCGCGCGGTGGACCGGGACGGTGAAGCCGGGGACGGCATCGGGCTGTTCGAAACCCTGCCATTCGCTACCGCTCATGGCGTTCCTCGCTCGGAAGGCTCCACTGGAGCCTTCCGTTCAACTTTGTTGAACCGCTCGTCACCATCAGAACACCGCTCCGCCGCCGAAGCTGAAGAAACTCAGGAAGAAGGAACTCGCCGCAAAGGCGATGGAGATGCCGAAGACGATCTGGATCAGGCGGCGAAAGCCCCCGGAGGTGTCGCCGAAGGCCAGCGTCAGGCCGGTCACGATGATGATGATCACCGCGATGATCTTGGCGACCGGCCCCTCGATCGATTGCAGGATCGCCTCAAGCGGCGCCTCCCAGGGCATGGACGAGCCCGCCGCGCGGGCGGGCTTGGCCAGCATCAGGCTGACGCAGGCGAAGGTGGCGGCATGGGCGGCCTGCCTGCGCAGGTGATGGAGGTTTCGGGTCATGGGCTGTCTCCTGATATGTCGGGGGCTGCGGGCGGGGCGGCGGCCGGGGTGAGGTGATAGTCGCCCGCGGGGCCGAGGCCGGTGACGCGGGCCAGTTCAGTGAGGCGCCGCCCGCTCCCGCGCCCCGACAGGACGGCGATCAGATCGATGGTCTCGGCGATCAGGGCGCGCGGCACGGTGACCACGGCCTCCTGGATCAGCTGCTCCATCCGGCGCAGGGCACCCAGCGCCGAGCCTGCATGGATCGTCCCGATCCCGCCCGGGTGGCCGGTGCCCCAGGCCTTCAGCAGGTCCAGCGCCTCGGCCCCGCGCACCTCGCCGATGGGGATGCGGTCGGGGCGCAGGCGGAGGGATGAGCGGACGAGGTCCGAGAGCGTTGCGACGCCATCCTTGGTGCGCAGCGCCACAAGGTTCGGGGCCGCGCATTGCAGCTCACGCGTGTCCTCGATGATCACGACCCGGTCGGCGGTTTGCGCGACCTCGGCCAGCAAAGCATTGGTCAGCGTGGTCTTGCCGGTGGAGGTGCCGCCCGCGACGAGGATATTTGCCCGCGCGGCAACGCCGTCGCGCAAGACACTTGCCTGCGCCTCGGTCATGATCCCGGCGGCGACGTAGTCTTGAAGCGTGAAGACCGCGACGGCAGGCTTCCTGATCGCGAAACAGGGCGCGGTGACGACGGGCGGCAGCAGCCCCTCGAAGCGCTCCCCCGTGCCGGGCAGTTCCGCCGAGACCCGGGGCCGCCCGGCATGGACCTCGGCGCCGACGTGATGGGCCACCAGCCGCACGATCCGCTCACCGTCCTCGGGCGAGAGCGTGGCGCCGCTGTCGGCCAGCCCCTCGGACAGCCGGTCGATCCAGAGCCGCCCGTCGGGGTTGAGCATGACCTCAAGGGTCATGGGGTCTTCCAGAGCCCGCGCGATGACGGGGCCGAGCGCGGTGCGCAGCATCCGCGCCCCCCGCTCGCCCGCCTGCGGCCTCCGTTCGACCTCTGCCATGCTGTCCCCGCTCCTGTTCTGGCCTGCCGAAGGGCAGCCCTGGATCGGGGTCCATCAAGAAAGCCGGAAACCGGCCGCGCTCAACAGCGCTTCAAGGGGCGTAGGGCTCTGGCGTGCAAAGACAGGCGAAAGGGTTGGGGTGCGTGCTTGGCGGTGCGGGACCAGACCAGCGCACGCATCAGGAATTGCCTTTTGGCAGGTAATGCCTATATTGATGCCAAAGGAGACACCCATGCAGTTCGCCACCGTCCAGCCGATCACCGCCCGCCCCGACCATCCCATCATCACGGATGCCGAGGCCGCAGCGCTGGCGCGGGCCACGGTCAACCTGTTCCGCGCCTGGGGTCTGAGCGATGCCGAGGCGCGCACGCTGCTGGGCGACATGGCGCCGCGCACCTGGGCGCGCTGGAAGGCGGGTGATATCGGCCGGATCGACCGCGATCTGCGGGCGCGCATGGCGATCCTGATGGGGATCCACAAGGCGCTGCGCACCATCTTCACCGACACCGCGCGGGGCTATGCCTGGATCCGCAAGCCGAACGCGGCCTTTGCCGGGCTGTCGGCGCTAGACATCATGCTGCGCGGCGAGATCACCGACCTGATCGATCTGCGCGCCTATCTAGATGCGGAGCGGGGTGCCTGGTGACAGTTCCCACGGCCCGGGTGACATGGCCCCGCACAGTCCGCATCATCCGCTCGATCCATCCGCCCATCGACCTCTTCGAGGACATCGCCGACCCGGCGGATTGGGAGGCGCTGGCCTCGGCAGAGGCCAAGTTCAACCCGCGCATCCGCGACAGCATAGGTGATCTGTCGAAAGTGCCGGTCGCCCGCCGCGTGACCGGGCCCGGGGCCAGCTTGGTCATGGCACCCTTCGTCCACTGCTCGCCCCTGCGGCCCGGGCGGTTCTCGGACGGCAGCTTCGGCCTCTACTATGCGGGCGACCGCACCGAGGTGGCCATCGCCGAAACCATCCACCACCACGCCCGCTTCATGCGCGCCACGGAGGAAGCCCCCGGCTGGACGTCGCAGTTCCGCGAACTGATCGGGTCGGTCGATGCCGATCTCGACGACGCCACCGGCCGCGCCGATCTGCTCGACCACGACGACTACCGCCCCTCGCAGATCTTCGGCGCCGAGCGCCGCGCTGCCGGATCGAACGGCATCACCTGGCCCAGCATCCGCTATCCCGAGGGCCAATGCATCGGCGTCTTCTGGCCCGACGTGATCCCGATCCCGACCCAAGGGGCGCATTTCGCGTACCACTGGGACGGCTCCGCGGTGGATTACGTCAAGCGGCTGGATGATGGGGAGGTGTGGCGGGTGCAGTAGTCGGCACGCATTTTGCTTATCCGGGTCGTGGCAACGCCCGGCGTCACAGGCTTGATAGCAATGCAATCAAAGCTTACCTTGGGCTAAACCTCGGAGGATCCCATGGCCAGTATCACGATCCGCAACCTCGACGACGAGGTGAAGCGCCGCCTCCGTGTGCGGGCGGCCGAACATGGCCGGTCGATGGAGGAAGAGGCGCGCGAAATCCTGCGCCAGGTCGTGGCGCTGCCCACCGCCCCGAAGAATCTCGGTCGGGCGATCCACGAGCGGTTCGCCGCAATCGATGGGGTCAATCTGGAAATCCCGCCCCGCAGCCCGATGCGCGCCCCACCGGATTTCGACTGACCGATGATCCTGCTTGATACCAACGTCATCTCCGAACTGATGCGCGCCAATCCGGCGCAGGAAGTGTTGGAGTGGTTCGGTCGTCAGGACGCCACCGGCCTGTTCATCTCGGCCGTGACCGAAGCCGAACTGCGCACCGGGGTCGCAATCATGCCAGAGGGGCAGCGGCGCGACCGGCTTCAGGCCGCGCTTGACGGTATGATCGCTGAGGACTTCGCCGACCGCGTGCTCCCCTTCGACAGCCCGGCCGCCCGCACCTATGCCGATATCGCCGCAATGCGCCGAAGTGCCGGACGACCGATCACCGAGGCTGACTGCCAGATCGCGGCGATCGCGAAGGCGGCAGGAGCACCTGTGGCAACCCGCAACGTCAAGGACTTCGACGGCTGCGGGGTAGATGTGATCAATCCGTGGGATATGGAATGAACACCCCAGAAGGTGGAGATCAAAGGCCAGATCACTTGATCACTTTATCGATGAAACCCAATGTGTTGGCGTTCTCGAGCAGTGTACGAACCTTGCTTCGGTCGAGACCATTCGGAACATCGGCATCGATTTCAAGCTTAAGCGACACTTCACTGCCCGGCAGGATCGTTAACTGCTCAACGATCGCTTCGACGATTTGGCGCATTTCATGCGCCGGACGGTCTGCGGAAATCATGACGGTACCGATAAAGCGGGTCGGTTCCCGCTCTGGCTGAACGGCAGTTCCAGTCTGCCGAAGGCCAGTTTGTTCAGCTGCCTGTTTGATTGCAGTCTGTTCTGGATCGACTAGGATTGCAGCAACTGCGGTCGTTTCCTTGGATTGCCTCTCAGCAACTTCGGGCTTCACAATGAGACTGTCTGAATCGATGACGACTGCTGCGTTGGCGCCGTTTTGCAGAACCAGGCCGATGTATCGGCCGCTCTTTTCGTCCCACCGCTCTGCATAAGCAAAAGGACCTGGCACCATTGCACCGACTGATGCCCGCACGGCCTTAATCAGGACGTTTCGATCCTTCACTCGGGGAAGGTAGATGTAGCGGTTCAGGTACTCCCAGAGATCTCTGAGCGAGAGATGATTCTTGCCGTTCCAGATGTACTTTTGAAGCTCCCGGTCAAGGCGGGCCGGACCGAGCTCTGGCAGCAACCCTTCGTCGCTGGCGAGCTTCTTGCTGGCGCGGGACAAAAGACCGTCTTGCGCCGGAACCTTTGATGCGATCCATTCCACATCCGCCTGGGCGCCATCCTGCATGGGATAGAGCAGGTAGCACCAGGTTTCCTTTAGCCGTGTCTTAACTGTCTCGGCTGCCTCGGCGACTTTCGCCTTGGCAAGGGCACTGTCGCGCTGCGTCAGGTTCAGCCGATCCGTGTCCTTGACGATCCCTGCCCAAGCGAGGGACGACCGCATGGCCTCCTTCAGCCCATCAAGCTGGCGCGACTCCGCCGCAAGGAATACGAGCATGTTCCGATAGACCCGCGGTGTAGAGCCGCGCTGGAGAAGGATATCCTTGGCCTCTGCCATCGCATCGGAATTCTCGCGCCCGGTATGCGGATGGGCCACGCCAAGCACGACGGCACGAACGCCACCGGCTTCGTCGGGGACATCTGCGGAACTGCTTGGCGAGACTTGCACGGTGTCGAAATGACCGCGGTCGCCCAAGCCGTTAATGTAGGTCGCCAGCGCCTTGTCGATTTCCAGAAGGACCAGCGGCTCTTCGATCTGTCCGGCCCGATCGGCCGCAAGCCGATTGAGGCTCGCGGACATCGAATACCAGTAGCGGCCGAGATCGCCATGCATGAACCTGGCATTATTCGCGAGGCGGCGCAGGGCATCGCCGAAGATGGCAGGACGTTCACCGGGCTGCACTACACCCAGATTGATCTGGCGATCATCGAGGCCCTTGTTATCTTGCCCATGGGTCGGTGCGGTTCCCATGAAGATCGCCCGGGCCACGCGGCGGGTAGCCGAATAGCGGTTGAGGTTTGGGGCCGACTGGTCGATCCGATAGGGTGTGGAGTTCGGTCCATCGACATCGCCTGCGATGATCGACTGCCATGACACGTCGAGGTAATGCAGCAACTCCGGTTCTACTCGCGCCGAGCTGATGGAAACGCTGCCCGGCATGATCATCACCGAGGGATCGTTGTTCATCCACAGCTCGTGGATCACCTGTGCCATCAACCGCAGCACGCCGCGGGTGCGCTGGAATTTTTCCAGAGAACCCCAGCTGGTGTAGAGCTGGTCGAACAGCTCCGGATGAATCGGATACGCCTTTTCAAGCTTCCGCCGATAATCCTCGCCCTCGCAGTTCTGCGGGAATTCGTTCGGGCTGTCGCGATACATCTTCGCGAACTGCTTCAGTGTGTTGTCGCGGTGGTGGAACTTGTCGCCTGGGATTTCCTTGAACAGGCGCCGACGGACGATCTCGTAGCTTTCCTCCTGGTCAGCCGGTCGCCAGCCGGTTTCGACCCGGCTGAAGGTCTGCTTCAGGCGCGACAGCGCCTCCTGACCCCCTTCCCCGCCAACCTCGATCTGCGACGCGGGCAGCGACGCCACCAGCAGCGTGCCCGGGCTGGCCTTCACCGCCTCGGTCAGCGACTGGACGAAGGACAGGTTCGAGTCGAACGACCCCGACGGCAGCCCCTCCACCTTGTAGATCTGGCGCAGATAAGCGACCCACTCGTCGATCAGGATCAGCGACGGCGCGCATTGCCGGAACAGCTCCTCCAGCAGGTTCGACCCCGGCGCGATTCCATTGACGTCGTTCTCGGCCACCAGCGCATAGCCCGCCTCGCCCCCAAGTTGGTACGCCAGTTCGCCCCATGTTGTGCGGATCGGCCGCCCATAATCTCTCTGCCGTTTGGCCGCATCCGAGGGGCCATAAGACGTGCCCACCAGCACGGCCCGGTTCACTTTGCCCGGCACGGTCAGCCCTTCGCGCGACAAGAGCTGGTCGAGCCCCGGCAAATCCTCGACCGGCGTGCCGCCCGCCATGTGATAGAGCGCCAGCATCGAGTGGGTCTTGCCGCCGCCGAAGTTGGTCTGCAACTCCACCACTGGATCGCCGCCGGTGCCCGACAGCCGCTTGGCCGCGCCGATCAGCAGGGTCGACAGGCCCGAGGTCAGGTAGGTGCGCGAGAAGAATTCCGTAGGGTTCCGATATTCCGACGGCGCGCTGCCGTTGTGGACCTTGGCAAGGTCGGCCGCGAACTCGGCCTGCTGGAACTCACCCGTCGCCACGTCACGATGCGGCTCCAGCACCTCGCGCCAGGGCAACAGCCCCGCCACAGTCTCGACGGAGATGTCGGACCGCTGGCTCTTCTTCCGCTCCTCGTTGCGCTGCAACTCGGTGAACTTGGTGCGCAGGATCGTGTCGCGCATCTTGCCTAGCTGGTCGGCCACGTCCGAGGCGCTGATCGCCTCCATCAGCCGCCGCATGCTGTCCAGCGCGCGTTCTGCATCGTCATAGGTGAAGGTCTCGTTGTGCGACAGCTTGTTGCGCACATCGACCAGCTCATTGACGATCGAACGTTCGGCACGTCCCAGAACCGCCTTGAACGCATCCATCCAGAACCGGTCCATCGCGTTCAGAAGCGCAGCCTGGTCCCACACGATCCGGCCGTTCGAATCCGGGCGCAGCCCGGGCAGCTTCTCCACGACCTGCACTTGCCAATGCCCCTGCAGGGACGCGTCAAGCCGCCGTTCGACAAAGGGGATCAGCGCCTCGGGCAGCAGTTCCATGCCCTCGAACACATACTGGCGCGTGCTTTTTGCCATCGTGACCCCCTCAAACCTCAAATCTCATCTGGCCGCTCTTGTTCGACAGCGGCGCAGTAGCCGCCTCGCGGGTCAGGTCGGTCCAGTCCGCGATCAGCGCGTTGTAGGCGGTCGCCTCCTTCGCGTCGCCCCGCTTTTCGCAGATGCTATACAGCACATAGGCCAGGTCGCGCACATCGCCGGCCTTGGCGCCGTACTTCTTCAACATCACCGCCGCCTCATAGCCGATCCCGTATTTCTCGTGCAACCGCACCAGATGCTGGCAGCATTCCCAGATGGTCAGGTGGGTGTCGGCATCCGGCTCCCACTCGGCATCCATCTCGTCACGCTTCAGGATGCGCACCTTGCCGGCCGCACTTTCCACGATCCCGGCATGCTTCACGCTTTCGACCGAGATGCCGCGCGCGGTGGCGATGTTGTTCGCCGTGCCATAGTCACCGGCCTTCAGCCCGTTCTGTTCGAACCAGGTGATGGCAAAACGGGTATCGGCGTCGAACTCGCCCTGGATACCGCCGAGGTATTCGTCGAGCTCGCGGTTGATCAGTTGCAGCGCAGCCTTCACCGTCATCGGGCTATCGTCGGATTCCAGCACCGCCTTGTAGCGCGAGAAGACGCCCATGCCGGGGCCGATGGCCGATTGCGGCATGTCGGCCGGGGCGATGTTGGCGGCCTGAAGCTCGGCGATGGCTGGGGGCAGTTCGCGTTTCAGCGCGCGGATGAACTCGGCCCGGGTGATGACCTCGGCCGAGGCTTCCTTCTTGCGGCAGACGAGGACAACCGAGTTGGCGAGGGCGTTAGTGCCCGAGGCGATCATGCGGTTCGACAGCTCAGTTCGAACAGGCCAAGTTCCAACGACTGAAAATCCAGCCTCGACAACTGCCTGCAAGAACGTCGCCCATCCCGTTGAGCTAATGCCCTCTTGCTTAATTTCGCTCTGCTTAAACGCATAGTAAATGGTCGCTGGCATGCCCAAATCTGAGTTGTCGGCCATTGCCTTGATCGCAGTTCTCATTCCCTCCAAGAAGTAGTTTTCAGCTTTCTGCTTTGACCCGTGGCGATAAGGTGTTGCTACGAGCTCGTCAGCCTTTGGCGTCGAAAGTATCCCTAGGAGATCAGGGAAGACATTCTTCAGTGTGCGCCGAAGCCAGACATAAAAGAAATCCGAAAGGTCTGCGTATCCAATATTGTCGTAATATGGAGGATCAGTGCTAATGACCTTTCCCGCCATTCTTGCTCCAGCCTCGCGCGCATCCATCTGAACTACCTCGCCCAAAGATGCGGGGTGTAGGCCAGAAAGACTATTAGAGGTCCACTGGACAGCACCTGACAGTGTTCCGGTTCCGTCAAGAAGGACGTTCATCTCCGCGAAATCCCAAGTCATCGGGACCGATTGCCGGGCAAATGTGTTTCGGGTCGAGTCGCGTGCCGTGAACCAAGTGCAGATGGATGAACCTCGGTCAGCGACCTTCGAAATTGAAAAGGCCAAGTACATCGCGATAGCTTCCGCGTAAGCTTTAGCGCCAGTACCGGCTTCATTTAGCCCTGCTGCTCCCACCATCATTCCAGCGGAAAGTGCGTCTTGCTCGGCAATCGCACGAACTTCATTAGCCAGCTCGCAGAATGTATTGAGTGCGTTCAATTGACGATCTGTGAATAAATCACCGAACGTCGTTAGGCCGTAATCCACAGTCCAGAAATTCCTTGGATCATCGGGCAGACTCGTTTCTGGCTCCCACGACGACCGTACAGATAGGGCCAGCGCTTCATGTTCTGCAGTCGGCGGGACATAAACGCGCGCCGTGTGTCCTTCTGCGACTATGGCGATCAGAGTCTGACCAATCTGACCCGCCTTTCCCTGGGTCTTCACATATTCTGAGGTAATGGCTGTGTCTGAAATCAGGCAACGAAAGTTAGAGCCACGACCTGCTTTTGTCCCTTCATTCGCGGTAGCAATCTCCGCCTTTGTTCCACCCTTGCGAATGCTATACCTGATCGATTTATTGACGCGGTCAACAATCGGCTCAATCCAAACTTCCTTGCCCGTCCGAGAACTGAGCATGAAGGTGGACGCGATTGGCACTCTTACATCGCCAAATGCTGGGTCTGGACTGGGTACCGTACGCGCCCATATCCAGGCAGCTACAGTCGCCTTCCCCCCGCCATATTCGGCCGGAAGGTCCACGTCCGGATAAAGGTGAGCCAAGCGTTGCAACGCCTTCTCGCGCATCCATTCGCCGTAGAATTTCACATCCTCGGCCAGCCCTTCGGCGTTGCGGTAGAACGACCGCTCCTTGATGCCGGGGTGGATGGGGGGCATGTCCTTGAACTTGGGCGGGATCTCGATCATCGCCTTGCCGATCATCACCGCCACCGGGTTCAGGTCGGACCCATAGGCAGGCAGGCCCAGCCGCTGCGCCTCGAGCGGGATCGACCCGCCGCCCGAGAACGGGTCATAGACCGGCGGCAGCACCCCGCCGCAAGACCGCCGGATTTCCGCCCGCGCGCGTTCCAGCACCTCTTCGTTGGTCGAGTTCTCCCACTTCACCAAGTCTTCGATGATGGCAAACAGCCGCTGCCGCTCGCGCTCCTGATCCTCATGGGTGGGAAACTGGTCGGGGTGGCTGGAGGGATCGTCCACCAACTGCGCAAACAGCACCGCCCGACAAGCAGCGAGCGGCCGCCGCGCCCACCACAGATGTAGCGTGCTGGGGTGCCCATGCCGGATCGACTTCTCCCGCGCCGAGGCGGCGTTGATGGCCTCGAGCGGGATGGCGACTTCGATCAGTTTCTTCTTGTAGGGTTGGGTCATGCGGCCTGGCCGAGGAATTGCGCCCGGCCCCTTTCAGTCAGTTCAAAGATGAGTTCGCCATTGTGCTGGCGCCCGGCAATCATGTCGGCCTGCAAGAGGACCTTTATCAGGCCCTTGTCCGGTCGGCGGCGCTCCCCGTCGCTGAACAGAAATGCGGCCGGGAAAGCCCCTTGCGGGATGTCGTCGCGCGACCGGGCCGCAAAGTGCAGGTAGCTCTGGATCGCTGCCTGCTTGCGTCCTTGGGTGATGGTTTCGTTCTTGCCGTTCGACATCCACCAATCCAGTGACTGCGTGTTGCGCAGGTTGGAATTCTTAGACATGGGCTTGCTGTCACCTTGGTACGCGTCGGCGACCAGCGTTTCAGCCTCGGTCGACGTCATGTCGATTTGCACAGCGCTTCTCCCTTGGTCACGATGGTGCCTCTGCCCGCTCCAGCAGACGCTGCAGGTTGAACTGGATCGCCGTGTGTTCGAACGAGGGTTCGTGATCCGACAGCGCCCCCCGCACATACCGCGGTTCGCGGGCAAAGCCACTCTCGATCTGGACGATGGCCAGGATGTACTTGTCGGGCTCGTGCAACGAGGTGATGATCTCTTGCCGGGTCAGCATGACAGTGTCCGCCCCGTCGATCCGACCCTTGACCTCGATGAAGCGGAGATGCCCGGCGCGGGGATCGAAGGAGGCGATGTCATAGCCCACCTTCTGCGCTGACACATCGAGCGGCTCATTCCCCAGCGCCCGCTCGGCCTTGATGACCGCCTCCATGGCCTTCAACTCGCTGATCCGCCGTGCCTCCGGGTCTTCGGCAAAGGCGCTGGGCTTGGCCCCAGTTGCGGCGGCAGCCTTCGCCAGCAGCAACCCTTTCGGCACGACGACCATGCCACCCCGCACCCGCGGCGGCTGGGCCGAGATGAAGCGCTCCTTCTCCAGCAGCTCCATCCGGCGTTTCAGGCGGTCGGCCAGGTCTTCGGCCCTGCGCTCTGCGTTCTGCCAGTTCAGGCGGGTCTTCTTCCCGGCCTTCTCATCCTCGCGCAGCTCGGCGGCCCGGTTGTCCCAGAAGTTGATTTCCTTCTTGAGGCGGGCCTTCACCTCCTGCTCGACCTTGGCAACTTCAGGCAGGCGTCTTGCCTTCACTTCGGCCACATGGCTCTGCGCGAGGTCGACTGTGGCGAAACGGATGGCGGTTTTCTCCAGATCGTTTCGCAGCCAGTCCTCGTGCAGCTTGTCGGAAACCAGTGCGATTTCCTCGGCCGTGGCGGGGCGAAGATTAAGGTGCGGGGCGATCCCCGCATTTGTGGCTTTCCCTGTCTTGTCGATCGAGGCGAACTGCAGCTTCTCCGAAATGATGTGGGGCTTGCCGGTACTGGTCGGGCGACCGTCCTGGACGCTGTGTTCCAGAAGGAAGATGGCCGACAGGTCCTGGCCAAGGTCGGTTTCATCGACCATGACGGCACCCTGCTTCATCAGGTGATCGTGCTGTTCACGCACGATGCTGATGACAGCTTCCAGCAATGGGTGGCCCGGGCAGACGAAGGTCGCCACCGGCTGCTGGTTCACCTTGCCCTTCTCGAAGCAGATGCGTTCATACTTCTTCTGGACCGGAGACCCTGTCCCGATCTGCCGGTCACGTTCGCGGATGCTGACCGGGACATGGGTGATCTCCCACCGCCCCTCTTCCCGAGGCTTGATCTGACCACCGAGGCGCTTGAACGCCTCGACGAAGAAGCTCTGGATATGGTGCGGCTGCAGGCGCTGAGCCTCGGCGCGTTCCATGTCGATGCGGATTTCCTGCACTTTGGCAGCTGGCATCGTATCGTTGGTCAGCGCGCGACGCGCCAGAAGGTCCAAGAGATGCTGCTGATCGACGGCCCCATCGACAGCCTGGAACAGCCTGGCCTTCACATCGGGTTGCTCACCGTACTGGATCGCCTCGAACAAGAGATCCTTTAGCGCCGTGCCGTCGAACAGCTCGCCAAGGACGTCGTAGACCCGCCCGCCTAGCGCCTCGCGCGCCGCCTCCAGCTTTTCCAGGAGCCGAGCGTAGACCTCGCCCTCGCGCGTATCGGCCGCGACGAGGTTCCAGAGGTGGCACACCTCGGTCTGGCCGATCCGGTGGATACGGCCGAACCGCTGCTCGATCTTGTTCGGGTTCCAAGGGAGGTCGTAGTTCACCATCAGGTGGCCACGCTGGAGGTTCACACCTTCACCAGCCGCGTCGTTGGCAATCAGCACCAGCATGTCCCGGTCCTGCATGAACCGTTCGACGATCTTCCTCCGATCCTCGCGGGACACTCCGCCATGGATCACCTCGACCGCATCGGCACGGCCTAGGCGCGACCTCACGCGATCATGCAGGTAGTAGAGGGTGTCCTTCGGCTCGGTGAAGATGATGAGCTTGCGACGGTTGCCGTGGGAATCGACCATCAGCTCATCATCGAGGATGCGGTTGAGCTGCGACCACTTGGTGTCCTGGCCGGAGCTGAGAACGCCTAGGGCCATGCGTTCGAGACTTTGGAGGGTTTCCACCTCGAGCGCCAACTGATCGACCGTTTCTGCAGTGGTCGCGGTGGTAGAAATCCGATCCTCGATGTCGTCGATTTCGTCCTGGCCAAATTCCTCGATGTTCTGCAGCAGGTCATCTGGCATGTCAGAGAGATCGAAACCGGAGCGTTTGCCACGAACCATTAGCCGCGCCTCAGCCAGTTCTGCCTCCAGCCGTTCGCGCCGCCTTTTCAGCGACTGGTAGATCGCGGCTGGTGACGATGCGAGGCGACGCTGAAGGATCTGAAGGGCAAAGCCGACGTTGTTCCGTTTCTTGCCATCCTCGGCAGCAAAGCGCTGGACCCGGTTCATCTCGTTGCGGACGTACTCGGTCACGGCAGCGTAGAGCGCGGCCTCTTCGGGCGACAACTCGTATTTGACCGTGTAGGCGCGACGCTCGGGGAATAGCGGGCGGCCATCGAAGCGCAGCAGTTCCTCCTTCGTCAGACGTCGCATCATGTCGGCGGTATCCGCGTAATGCACGCCATCACGGAACCGGCCCTCGAACCGGTCGCCATCCAGCAGCGCCATGAACAGCTGGAAGTCCTGCTCATGCCCATTGTGCGGCGTTGCCGACATCAGGAGCAGATGGCGGCAGGCTTCACCGAGTTTCTGACCGACGCGATACCGCTTGGTGTATTTGGCTTCACCGCCGAAGTAGGTCGCGGACATGCGGTGAGCTTCGTCACAGATTATCAGATCCCACTCCGCCGCCTGTGCAAGCTTGTCCTGCAGTTCCTCATTACGGGCCAGAACATCAAGCCGTGCGATCAGTCGATTACGGTCGCTGAACGGATTTCCTGACCGGGAATTTTCAATCATGTCACGGGTCAGGATGTCGAATTCCAGCCCGAACTTTTCGCCAAGCTCGTCTTGCCACTGTTCGACCAGACTGCCGGGTGCAACGACAAGGCAACGCTCAAGATCGCTTCGGGCGATCAATTCCTTGATCAGCAATCCCGCCATGATGGTTTTTCCAGCACCCGGATCGTCGGCGAGAAGAAAACGCAACGGCTGGCGCGGAAGCATTTCGCCATAGACCGCGGAAATCTGGTGTGGAAGCGGATCGACTAGGCTGGTGTGAATGGCGAGATAGGGGTCGAAGTAATGCGCCAGCTTTATCCGATTGGCCTCGGTAACAAGGCGCAGAAGATCGCCATCCGCATCGAACGACCATGCGCGACCACGGGAATCCAGCTCAATTCGGGCTTGGTCGTCGCGATAGAGGGTTGTTTCAGCCACACCACCCGCTGCCACACGATAGACCACGTTGATCGCCTGATCCCCGATCCATTCGACAGAAATAACTTCGACGGGTTGACCCGGGACAATCCCCCTCAGGTGGGCACCGTTCTTGATCTCTTCGAGTCCTGTCATCACGTCTCCGGCGATCCACATGGCTTTCAGGGTCTAGCATAGTCAGTCCCCAGATTGGCATCCGAAAATGACCTGAAAGCTGAGTAAGTCCCGCGATTTATGCACGAGCAAGGCGATCGACGCCGGATCTACCGCTCTGCTGTTTGATCCCCCACTATTTCCTCCACGAACCCGCGCCCCTGTTGCACGCGCTTGCCCAAGGCGTCGATGAAACCTTCGAACCGCTCGCGGCCCTTGGCCTGGGCGGTGGCCTGATCCTCGGGCGGGATCGGGGGCGTGACGGTCAGCCAGAAACGCACGAAGAGGGCCAAGGTCTCGGTGGTGATGCGCTGGTCGCGTTCCAGCCGGGCGACCTGGCGGGAGAGGCGGTCGAGCCTGCGGGTCAGGGCCGCTTCCTGCATGTCGGCGTGATCGGGCGACAGGAAGGACTCCACTGCCGCTTCGACCACGGCCGAGCGGGTGACGCGCTTGCGGCTCGCGAGGTCGTTGATCCGGCCGATCATCTCGACAGGCAGCGAGAGGTTCAGGCGGTCGCGCATGGGGCCCTCACAGCGAAATGCCGTCGTTCTGGTCGAGCGAGGCCTGTCGAGCGACCTGCGCCATCTGCCGCCCCAGCGCATGGCGCTGGCGGACAGCATCCTCGGGGCTGTCGTCGAGCATCATCTCGAATTCGCGCACCGGGGCCTTGGTGGTCTCGGGTGTGACGGCGACATGGTCCGGCAGGTCGGGCTCGCGGCGCAGGCCGGCATTGGCCTCGTCTGGGTCGGTCGCACCCGGTACAGCAGCCTTGGGCGGCACCGGGGGCGGCAGGGTCTTCCAGATATCCGCATCAGGCAAGACATCGGACGCAGGTTCGGGCGGCGGCAGCACCCGCTCCACGAAGCGCGGGTCCTTGAAATACCGCGCCTTCTTCGCCCGGATCGGCGGCAGGCCCGCGACCATGACGATTTCGTCGTCGGGCGGCAGCTGCATGATCTCGCCCGGGGTCAGCAACTGCCGCGCGGTCTCGGAGCGCGACACCATCAGATGGCCAAGCCAGGGCGCCAGCCGGTGCCCGGCGTAGTTGCGCATCGCCTTCATCTCGGTCGCCGTTCCCAGCGCATCCGACACTCGCTTGGCCGTGCGCTCGTCATTCGTGGCAAAGCTCACCCGGACATGGCAATTGTCGAGGATGGCGTTGTTCTGGCCATAGGCCTTCTCGATCTGGTTGAGCGACTGCGCGATCAGGAAGCTCTTGATCCCGTATCCCGCCATGAAGGCCAGTGCGCTTTCGAAGAAATCGAGCCGCCCGAGTGCCGGGAATTCGTCCAGCATCATCAACACCCGATGCCTCCGCCCCTTGTCCTGCAAATCCTCGGTCAGGCGACGGCCGATCTGGTTCAGCACCAACCGGATCAGCGGCTTGGTGCGCGAGATGTCCGAGGGCGGCACGACCAGGTAGAGCGTCGAGGGATGCGTGCCGCTTATCAGGTCATTGATCCGCCAGTCGCAGCGCCGGGTCACATTGGCAACGACCGGGTCGCGGTAGAGGCCGAGGAAGGACATCGCAGTCGACAGAACGCCGGAGCGTTCGTTGTCGGACTTGTTCAACAGCTCCCTTGCGGTCGAGGCAATCACCGGATGCGGCCCGGCCTCGCCCAGATGGCGCGTGGCCATCATCGCCTCGAGCGTCGCCTCGATCGGGCGGCGCGGGTCGGACAGGAAGGCAGCGACACCCGCCAGCGTCTTGTCGGGTTCGGCATAGAGCACATGCAGGATCGCGCCCACCAGCAGCGAATGCGAGGTCTTTTCCCAATGGTTGCGCTTTTCCAGCGAGCCCTCGGGATCAACCAGCACGTCGGCCACATTCTGCACATCGCGCACCTCCCACTCGCCGCGCCGCACCTCCAGCAGCGGGTTGTAGGCAGCCGAGGACATGCTGGTCGGATCGAAGCGCAGCACCCGGCCGTGGCGCGCGCGAAAACCGGCGGTCAGGTCCCAGTTCTCGCCCTTGATGTCATGGACGATGGCCGATCCGGGCCAGGTCAGCAGCGTCGGCACCACAAGGCCCACGCCCTTGCCCGAGCGGGTCGGCGCGAAACAGAGCACATGCTCGGGCCCGTCATGGCGCAGGTAATCGCGGTCGAGCCGCCCCAGCACCACACCGTCGGCACCCAGCAGCCCCGCGCCCGCCACCTCGGCCCGGGTCGCCCAGCGGGCCGAGCCATAGGTGTCGAGGTCAGCCGCCTCACGCGCGCGGATGACCGACATGGTGATGGCGACGGCGATCGAGATGAACCCGCCCGAGGCCGCGATGGCAGCCCCTTCCCAGAAGATGCGGCGGGCATAGGCGTCGAAGAAATACCACCACCAGAAGAAGGCGGGCGGCGGGTAGACCGGCATACCCCAGATATCGAACAAGGCCGGGCCCAGCTGCGCCTGAAACCCCAGCCGCCACGCGACCCACTGCGTCGCTCCCCAAGTCGTGACGAGCACGATGAGGGCCACGGCCAGGATCTGGCCCCAGAGAATTTTCGTGGCGGTCATGGTGGGGTATGGTTCGGGCGCCGGGCGGCCGGTCAAGCGGCTTACGCTGGCGGTCGCAGGATCGGCGGTTGTGGCGCGCAGATCGGAGCAAAGGCGATGGGGACACAGCCCAGCAGACGACAAAAAGCTATGCGGGACGGAGCGGCCGCTCGGAGGGATTGCAGCATCGGGTACGAGAGGTGACCTCAAAGACGATTGAGGAGAGGGTTTTCGTATTGCTCTACGGCGTGTCATTTGGAATGATTTTACTATGGCAAACGCTATTCATCATGATTCGTTTTCTTCAGGTATTTCGCTACATCCGAGCTGGCCGAGCTCAGAGCCAGAGAACCTATCAATTGCTGGCCACACACGTTTTGCAGCTTCGTACATTGAAGCGGCCGAGCGCGCGATTTTCATTCAGGACAATGTGAGGCACTCATTTGAATTCTTTTTGGGGCCAACGCTTCAGCTCACGGGGCTGGCCGCAGAGCTGACTTTGAAAACCCTCTTGAGAGGCAGTGGTCGAGACGAAAAGCAAATTAGAGGGTTTGGACATAACGTATATAGTGCTTATTACGAAGCAAGATCATTGTTTGATGAACTCCGGTTCATCAACATGATTGCGTACAACTGTGAGATGTTTTTACCCGAAAGTGTCAGGCTCAGACTTAACGAACACTTTGGTGATGCTTGGCCGGAGGGATGGAATATTTTTATTCCTCAGATCAGGCTTCTTGATAATGTTTACGATAGACCTTTTCGCTCTCGGTATCACGTCTCCGGTGAGATAATTTTGCCCGAACCCTATGTGATCATTGTTGGCGTTAAAACTCTCCTCTCAGCAATGCTCGAACGTATTGGCGATGACCGCTTGCCAGGTTCTCTTGTGGGTTCTCGTGACATTGGATGAACCCAGACGGCGCTCCTTTTCTGATCGATGTTTGTGCTGCAATGCTTGATCAACGAGTGTTACACGGCGCATTGGGAGTGGTCGCCAAAAGGTGCAGCTTCAGTTGCAGAATTTGAGCTTGTTCGACCGTTCGCTTTGGGCTCGCCACGATTCCCCCTCACCCCGCCTTATTCGTCGAATTCGGCGGGAAAGGTTGCGTGCGCCTGAAAGCGCTTT
>OFET01000487.1_pt1 | contig 24293 bp, 20 predicted proteins | sample 1521211 | NCBI WGS metagenome assembly OFET01 (sample SAMN03766358, study PRJEB24113) | microbial mat metagenome | isolation source: enrichment culture HLUCC-A from microbial mat sample contains cyanobacterium...
TGAACAGCGGCCCGCCGGAATTGCCGCGATTGATGGCGGCATCGGTCTGGATGTAATTGTCATAGGGACCGGTATCGATATTGCGCGCCCGCGCCGAGACGATACCGGCGGAAACAGAACCGCCGAGACCGAACGGATTGCCGATCGCCACGACCCAGTCACCGATGCGCAGGTCCTCCGATTCACCGAAGCTCACCGCCACCAGCGGCTCCTCGACCTCGACCTGGAGCACGGCGATGTCGACCTGCGGATCGCGGCCGATCACCTCGGCCTGGCGCGTCGTGCCGTCGGCCCAGATCACCTCGATCTCGTCCGCCTCGCCGATGACGTGGTTGTTGGTGACGACGATGCCTTCCGGATCGATGACGAAACCCGAACCGAGCGAGTTAGACCGACGCTGGCGCGGGGGTGGCGCCTCCTGACCGCGCCGGTTGAAGAATTCCTCGAACAGATCCTCGAAAGGCGTGCCGGGCGGCAATTGCGGGAAAGTGCGCCCGTCGGCCTGCGTCGTCGTCGCCGCAGAGATGTTGACCACGGCCGGCATCACGCGCTCGACCAGATCGGCGAAGGATTCGGGCGCGCCGGGGCGCGGCACGGGAGACAGCACCTGCGCCTGTTGCGCCGGAGGCGTCGCTTCGCTGGTCTGCGCGAAGCCGGGCACGGGCAATACGGGCATGAGTGCGAGTGCCAGCATGCCGGCGAGCAGCTTACGCGCATGTCGCTGCAGCGGCATCCTGGGATGTGCGGCTTTGGGTCTCTGGATCATCGAATCCCTCTGTCTCGTTGAGCGGTGAAGGGTTGGCGCAGCCCCGAGGCCGCAGCGGACGCCCCGACAGCGTGAGCGCATGGCCTGCATCATTGCACAGATCGGCAGAATAACGGCAACCGTGTCGCAAACGTGCAAAAGATTGTTTCGTTCCACATGACGTCCTGTCCGCCGTGCCGTGCCGATCCGGTTCCACCGGACCTGGTCAGTGTCGAACCTGTGTCCACCGGGAACGGATTGCAAGCACCCATCGATCCGCGTGATCAATTGCGACACCCTTGTCAGGGGCCCTCATAACTGCCATATCGCGATCGGGAGGTTGGCGAGGGACGTTTCACTCGCCAACCGGGTCAGGTCCGGAAGGAAGCAGCCCTAACGAGACCGAGCGGGTTCTCGTCCAACCTCCCACCTGTTTCCCCGGCGGATTCGGTGGCCGAAACGGTTTCGGCTTGAGCCCGGGCCTCGCCTCGTGTCCAATAGGCGCATGAACGAATTCGAGCCCGGCGCGACAGATCCTTCCGGCGAAGCCGAGCCGGCACTCGCCGGCCTCGCGCCGCCGCGCCGCGGCGAGGCTGCTGGCTACCGCGTCCTCGCCCGCAAATACCGCCCGCGCGATTTTGACGATCTCATCGGCCAGGAAGCCATGGTGCGCACGCTCTCGAACGCGTTTCGCACCGGGCGCATCCCCCAGGCCTGGATGCTCACCGGCGTGCGCGGTGTGGGCAAGACCACGACGGCGCGCATTCTCGCGCGCGGCCTGAATTATCAGCGCCCTGGCCATGCGGACGGCCCGACCATCGATCTGGCCGAGCCCGGCGAGCATTGCGAGGCGATCATCGAGGGCCGCCATATCGACGTGATGGAGATCGACGCCGCCTCCAACAACAGCGTCGAGAATGTCCGCCAGATCAACGATGCCGTGCGCTATTCGCCGGTCTCGGCGCGCTACAAGGTCTATATCATCGACGAGGTGCACATGCTCTCGGGGGGCGCCTTCAACGCCTTCCTGAAGACGCTGGAAGAGCCTCCGCCGCATGCGAAATTCGTCTTCGCCACGACGGATATCCACAAGGTTCCCGTCACCATCCTGTCGCGCTGCCAGCGTTTCGACCTGCGCCGGGTGGGCGCCGACCGGCTGGTGGCGCATCTCACCCGGATCTGCGGGCTGGAAGGGGTTACCGCCGATCCCGAGGCGCTGACCGCGATCGCCCGCGCCGCCGAGGGCTCGGTCCGTGATTCGCTGTCGCTGCTCGACCAGGCGATTTCCCACGGCGCCGGCACGATCACGCCCGATACCGTGCGCGACATGCTCGGCCTCGCCGATCGCGCCAGGGTGATCGATCTGTTCGAAGCGGTGATGCGCGGCGATATCGTGCAGAGCTTCGCGCTTCTGGCCGATCAATACGGCGCCGGCGCCGATCCCGCCGCGATCCTGCGCGAACTCGCCGGTTTCACGCATCTGGTGACGCGGCTCAAGCTGGTGCCGGACGCCGCCTCCGACCCGGCCCTGACCGAGGCCGAGCGCAAGCGCGGAGCCGAGCTCGCGCAGGATCTCTCGGTGCGGGTGCTGTCGCGCAACTGGCAGATGCTGCTCAAAGGCGTCGCCGAGGTTGAATCGGCGAGCCGCCCGATCGCCGCCGCCGAGATGGTGCTGGTCCGCCTGGCCCATGTCGCCGATCTCCCCACGCCCGACGAAGCTTTGCGCATGCTGCGCGAGGATGCCGCCGGCGCGCCGGCTGGCGGTGGCGGCAGGCCTTCGGGCGCGCCACCGGGAAGCAGCGGATCGCAAGAAAGCGGGTCGCAAAAAAGCGGGTCGCAAGAAAGCGGATCACAGGGGGGCGAAATGCATGGCGGCGGAATGCATGGCGGCGGCGCGCATGCCGGTTCGTCATCGGGCACGCCCGCTCCCGTTTCTACGCCCTCCGCTGCGGACGATCCCGGCGCGGCCCGCATGCTCGCGGGCGATGCCGGCACCGCGCCGTCACCGGCTCGGCCTCACCCGCAGCCGCAGCCGCAGGCCGATGATGCGGTAACCCAACCCCGCCCCGCGCTCAGCGCCGTCCCGGCCTCGTCGCCTGCGCAGCGCGATGCCGCTGCCCGTGCCGCAGCGGGGCGTGCCGGCACTGCCCCCGCCGCCGGGCTGCATCTCGCGCGGTTCGAGGATCTCGTCGCCCTCGCCGAAGAGAAACGCGACATCGTCATCAAGGCGGCGCTGGAGCGCGATGTGCGGCTGGTGCATTTCGAGGACGGGCAGATCGAATTCGCCCTCGCCGAGGGGGCCCGCCGCGACCTCGCCCCGGAACTGATGCGCAAGCTCGCGGACTGGACCGGTCGGCGCTGGGTCGTGGCGCTTTCCTCACAGCCGGGCGCGCCGAGCCTGCGCGAGCAGGCCGAGGCGGCGGAGCGCGAACGCAAACGCGGCGCGGCGGATCATCCGCTGGTGCGCTCGGTGCTCGACAATTTCCCCGGCGCCCGCATCGTCGATGTGCGCGCCCGTCCCGGCGCCGATGCCGACCTTGAAACGGCAGAAACGGGCCTCGCGGAAACCGCCCCTCCCCCGCCGGAGGACGATGATGACGAGGACGGCGCTGCGCTTTTATAGAACGGGCGCGCCCCGCGCCCCGCTCAATCGAAGCGATAGGCGATCTTGGTCAGGCGGGTACCGGCCACGGTTTCGCTGCGGCTCGCGATGCGCTGTCCGCCCATGGCCTCATAGAAACCACAGGCGCGCGCGTTTTCCGCAAGCGACCAGACGAGCACCGGGCCCGCATGGCGGTTGCGCAGATCGGCGCGGATCGAGCCGAACAGGCGGCGCCCGAAACCGAGGCCCTGATATTCCGGGCGCAGATAGAATTCGTCGATCTCACCGGCGGCGGCAATGGAGCTGTCGCGGCAGCGGCCATAGCAGGCATAGCCGGCAATCTGCTTGCGGATCTCCAGCACGGCGACCGGACGGGGGCGCTGGAGCGTCCGGCGCCACCAGAGCGGCCCGCGCCGCTGCACCAGGCGTTCGAGCTGAATCCCGGGTATCACCCCGCGATAGGCTTCCCGCCAGGCCTGATCAAAGGTCTGGGAGATGCCGCGACAATCGGCGGGGCCGGCAATGCGGATGGCGGTGACGAGTTCGCTCATGGCAACAGATTAAGCCGGCACAAGCTTGTGCGAAAGCGGATTCTGTGTGCAGAAGCCGGATTGCGGCGCCGGTCACGCCCCCTGGTCGTGACCGGCACCGGCTCACCACGCTCAGGCCGGCTTTACCGCCTTGGCCAGCATGGTCATTTCCGGGATCATGGTCTCGACCGAGGCGTCCCTGAAGCCGTGACGCTCCATGGATTCGACCAGCCAGGCATCATCGACGGAGCGGGCCTGCGGCGTGAACGCCGTGTGCTGCAACTGCCACAGGGCGGCGAGTTTGGGCCCGGTGCGATCAGCGCAGACGATGAAATCATGGATCAGCAGCGTACCGCCGGGCGCCAGATGATCATAGGCGCGCTTGATCAGTCCCTCATGGGTCTCACCGGGTATGCCGGAAAGCAGATACGACATCAGGATCACATCCTGATTGCGCGGCCAGTCGGCCTTGAGACCGTCAGCCTCGATGTAATGGATGCGGTCACCCAGACCCGCCTTGTCGACGAATTCACGCCCGATCGCAGCCACGTTGGGGAAGTCGACCACCGTTGCGCCGAGTTCGGGAAAAGCCTTGCAGAAGGTGATCGCGAAGGCGCCGGTACCACCGCCCACATCGAGCATGCGCTTTGCACCCGACAGATCGAGCGCCTTGACCAGTTGGCGCGCGGGCCCGAGCGAGCCGGCATGCTGGCTCTCGGAATAGAGGCGTGCTTCCGCCGGATCGGAAAACCATTCGGCATAGGAGCCCGTCGCCTCCGCCGGGAGATTGCCGCTCAGGGCGTCTTCGACCTGATCCAGCAGGCCGTACATCTGCTGACCGACCTGGCGGCGCAGGTAATCACCGAAATCGTATTTCGCACCCTTGACCAGAAAGGCCTCGGAAGCGGGTGCATTGGAGAACTTTCCGTCATCCACCGCGACGAGACCGAGTCCGGCGAGTGCGGTCAAAAGGGTTTCGGCACGATCCGGATGCAAACCGGCAGCCTTGCCGAGTTCGGCGGCAGTCTTGGGCCCATCGTTCAGATGCGTGAACAGGTCGAAATGCAGCGCGGAAAACAGCGCCTTCGACGCCATGAAACCAAAAGCAATTTCCGAAATTTCATCGGCACGGGTGCGAAGCATCCCTCCATCTCCTCGATTGTTGCTGATGCCGCATGGTAGTGCGCTGCGACAAAAAATACCAGCAAGCATTTCGGGAAAACATACAACCGCCTTTGCGGTTGCATTTCCAATGCAATCACAACAATATGAAATCCCCCCGCCACCATGCCGGGGCGGTAGAGATGCTTGTGAGGCAAGGCGTCGGACGAATCTCAGGCGCGCGCCACGACCAGTTCGGGCATGCAGGTCAATGTCTGGAAGACGACGCAGCGCGCACGGGTAGCGGCGATCAACGCGTCAAGAGTCGCATCATCGGCGTCGCTGGCGATCCGAAAGACCAGCCGGATCGCCGAGAAGCCGACCGGGGCATCATCGGCGATGCCGAGCGTGCCGCGAAAATCGAGAACCCCCTCCGCCTCAATCTGCGCATCATCGAGGACAATCCCCTCCCTGGCCGCAATCGCCTTCAGAGTCACGCCGGCACAGCCGACCAGCGCTTCCAGGAGCATGTCCTCCGCTGCCCGATCGGCACCGGTCCCGCCCGTGGCGCGATGCAGGCCCGTGACGGTGATGCCGTGTCCGGTTTCAACCCGGCAGGCCACGCCTTCGGGATCGACGCGCCCGCGCGAGCGGAAAACGACCTGTGCCGAAGCCGGATTCGCGCTGTACTTGCGCTCCAGCGGCCTGCACCGCGCCAGCAGATCGGAGGCTTCCATCATCAGGGCCCTTCAGCAACCAGAAATATTAATGTTTCAAAATTTGAGACCAGCCTCGCCGATCCGTCCAGCGGAATTCATGCAGGGCGCGCAAAGGCATATGCGCATGAAATTGTCCGGACAACCCTGTTTCAGCGGACCAGACATGCAAGCGTGCGTGCATCACTGCACGCACGCATTGCAGAATCATGCATTCCTGATCAGAGCTGGCCGAGCACCACGTCGGCACTGGTGGCATCCGCCTGGCCCGGCGCCGGCTCGACCGCCATCCAGGTGACGGTGCCGTCCTCGACGATCATGGCATAGCGCTTCGAACGGATGCCGAGCCCGCCGCCGGTCGCATCGAGTTCGAGACCGGTCGCCTTGGCAAATTCGGCGCTGCCATCGGCGAGAAATTCGATCTTGCCTTCACCGCCGGACGATTTCGCCCACGCATCCATGACGAACACGTCATTGACGGCCGTCACCGCCACGGCATCAACGCCCTTGTCGCGGATGGCGTCGAGATGGCTGATGAAGCCCGGCAAGTGGTTCTTGTGGCAGGTCGGCGTGAATGCGCCGGGGACGGCGAAGAGCACGACCTTGCGGCCCTTGAAGACCTCTTCGGTCGTCTTCGGCGCCGGTCCTTCGGCGGTCATGGTGCGGAATGTCGCGGCGGGGAGCTTGTCGCCAACCTGGATGCTCATGAATCTCTCCGTGATCTGCTCGCGCAGGCATGATCGCATACGCGCAATCGCTTACAGGAATCTACGTAATCATTTTCATGCCGGGTGGAAACCCCGCAATCAGCTGATACGCATGCGCGTCGGCGCTCAGCCGCCATCGACCGCGTCGGCGTCCCTGTCTCGTGGCGGCGGCGCTACGCCACGCGGATGGCGCAGCAGCCGCTGGTAGAGCAGGCCGACCCCCATCAGCACCAGCCCGAGTGCGATGAAGGATGCCGCACGGATCGGCCCGCCGAGCCCCGAGAGATCAACGAAGAAGACCTTGGCCGCAGCAAGCGCGAGATAGGCAGCGGCAATAAGTCGCAGCCAGGGCAGATTGCGCCACAGACCGAAGGCGAGCGCACTGATTCCGACGATGAGCAACATGGCGGAATAGGCCCACAATTCCGCCTCTCCCGTCGCGCGGAACAGACCGATGCGCGGCCCCTGGAATGCCATCCTTATCGCCGCGATGCTCCATATCGCCTGGAGCAGGAAGGCGAGAACCGCCATCGCGAGCGCCTGCAATTCCATCAGGCGCCTTGCGCCGGGACCACGCGCGCCCTGCTCTGGCCCTGTATCGGCCGCTGCCTTTGCCCGGGCGCCGCGGCGCAGCAGCACCGCGATGGTCCCCGCCACGAGAGCGGGAAGCAGATAGGCCGGCAGAAGCGCGTTGATGAAACGCCCGCCAGCCACGGGCGCATCGATGATCAGCGGATTGACGATGAAAACCAGTCCCGTGCCGGAGATGAAGAGTGCGATCAGCCCGAAGATCCGCGCGCCGATCCGGGTGACGGGATCGGGGCGCCCGGAATCGATTCGCAGCAGGATCAGCGCGGCGCACAGGACAGTGAGCACCGCGAGACCGGCATCGAGCAAAGCATCAAAACCCACCGGCGGCATGCCGCCATACAGGGCATGGCGCAGCTGGAAGAAGACCAGCAGCACGGCAAAGACGATGCCGAGCGCCTCCGAAAGCCGCGCCGTCGCATCGCGCGCGTCACGGCTGAGCCAATGCGCAGCAGCGAGGAAAGAGGCTGCCGGCACGCCGTAGCCCCAGAGCAGCCAGTTGAAGAAGATGGTCCGCCCGGGATCCCCGGAGACGATGCCGGGATCCCAGAGCAGGCGCAGGCCCACCAGGACCGCCAGCCCACCCACCGCGTATCGCAGCATGCCGATACCGGTGCGATGCGCCACGAAGGCTGTTCCGGCGCCGGTGAGCGCCAGCGCCACGGTGAGCATGCCGCGATCGAGCCAGAATGTGAGCGCCAGGGCGAGATTGCCCAGCGCCGCAACAGCCGACAGGCTGCAGATCAGCATCATGGCTGGAGCGTCGTGGGGCGCGGCACCATCATGCGCGGTATGGCCGTCGCGGCTGTGCGCCGCCCGCCCGTGATGGCGCGTCGCAAGCGCGGCATAGGCGCTTGCCAGGAGCGCTGCCGCAACGGCAAAAGCGGGTTCGGCGACCCCCGTCATGAGGTTGATGGCGCCGGTCATCCGCCAATTGACGGCGATCAGCACCACGACCGGCGCGGCAGCGAAGACCAGAGCGTAATCAGCGATGATCGCGCCCGGCATCCCGGCCGTCCGGCGCAGACGCCAGTAGCCGAGTGCAGCCGCAGCTGCCGTCGCCGTTGCCGCAAAGGCGACGAAGAACCGGAAGGCCTCCGGCCAGGGCAGATTCGCCGCCGGCCCGGGCAGGACCCGTATCGGCCCGCCGAGCGCCTCGCCCGCCAGGGGCCAATCCAGCAGCGTCACGATCAGCGCGGCGACGGCCATGACGCAGACGCTGGACAAGGCCGGCACGGCGCCGGCAAGCAGCATGAGGACGATCATCAGCCCCGGAAAATACAGCGCCGGCGCCCCTCCCGGCAAAAAGCTCGTGGCCAGGACGAAGACCGCCAGAATGCCCAGAAACACGGCCCGCGCGCCCGTATCGACCCGCTGCGCGGAGAGCGGCATCGCATGATACGGCAAGTAGGCGAAGACGAAGACGGCCAGTGCCGTCTGGACCAGGAGATGCAAGCGGGCCGGCACGGGCGGGCCGTCGAGCATCAGCATCGTCCAGAAAACGGCGAGCACCGTCGCCGCGATCGCCAACCGGCGCCAGCCGCGCAACCATGCCAGCGCCTGCGCTGCGGCTGTGACGACGAAGAAATACGGCACCAGCGGCCAGGTCTGCCCGCTCTCCCCGCCGGTCAGGATCGGAACGGCGAAGGCGCCGATCAGCCCCATCGCGGCCAGCAATTGCCCGTGCAGGGCTGCGGCCAGCATGGTCGCGAGCCCGACGGCACCCAGCAGCAGGAAGGCGGAGCCCGGGGCGAGAAATCCGTAGAGTGCGAAGGCCGCATATACGGTTGCGAAGGCGCTGGCGGCGCCGGCGGCGGTCAGGGCAGCAGGCACGTGTCCGGGGCCGATACCGGGCAGGGCGAGGGCGTCACCACGCCGGCGCAGGATTTCACCGCCGATCAACAGGGCCAGCGTGAAGGCCGTCGCGAGCCCGATCCGCGCCGCCGGCCCGAGCAGCCCCTGCTCGATCGAGAAGCGCACCAGAAAGGCGCCGCCGAGCCCGAGCGCGAGCGCACCAATCCAGACGGCCCAGCGCGTCCCGAGACGTTCCTCGAGGCTCGCCTCCTGCCGAGAAGGAGGCTCTGCCGCAGCAGGCGGTGCGGATGCGGGGGAAGCCGGCGGGGCTGGCGGTGGCGGTGGCGGTGGCGGTGCAGCCTGCTTGTCCTGCCCGGTCACGTCGTCAAACGGCTCGGCCTCGGCGGCTTCTTCGTGAAGCGGTTGCTCGGATGCGGGTTCTTCCGGCGTGTCTGCTTTCTGCGGCCCTTCTTCCTGCGCTTCCTGTTCGGGAGCCGTCTCTTCCGGCGCGGCCTGCTTCGGCGCCGCCTGCTCGGATGCCGCTCCTTCGGGCGCCGCCTCGCCCGTTTCCGGCGCCACATCCCGATATCGGGTCCGCAAGAGCCATTCGATGCGCGCGATTCGGCCCTGCAATCCAGCGACGTCCCGGACGGCGCGGCGCGCCGTCAGGAGCCCCGCCAGCGCGATGATGGGAACAGCGATCGAAACCAGCGCGGAAATGATCAGAATGAAGGTCAAAGCGGCCAATACCTCAACTCCGGAATGCACCCCTCGGATCGGTCACACCGGCATGGTTGCCGAACCTCGGGAGGAGCGTGCCAGCAGGCGCACGTCAGCGCCGTCATGCCTCACGGCCTTGGACCCGGGGGGTCTTTGCGCGCACGATCGTTTTCTGCGGATGCCGCACCGGATTTCCCGGCGGCAGCATCCTCCGGGTCATACAACAGCGCCTTACGGTCATTGATCCTGACCGAAAACCGATCGATCCGGGCCTGCAATTGCGCCACGAGGCTCGCAAGCTCGCGCACTTTCACGAGCGCGATGATGGCGATGACCGGCGCGGCCAGGAAGAGCGCCGTTGCCATGAACATCAGGAAGAAATAAGCCATCAAACGCCCGCTCCGGATTCTCGTTTCGCTATCTTCTATAGGAGAGATTACGGAAATGCCACCATCGCCTGATCCGTTTCGCCGTGCGATGGCGCGCCTCACGCGGCAATCTGCCGGCCCGGCACGCGCAGCGCGAAGGACACGCCGGTCGAAACCTCGCACCCGCGCCCGATTCCTTCGATCGCAGCGCGCATGCGCCCGTCACGCGCGAGAAGATCATCGGCGAGCGCCACCAGACGCGCATTCGGCGTCGCAAAGGGTGCCTGTTCGCGCAGATGCGCGGCAATCATCGCCTCATCCACCTCGGGCGCGAGCGCACAGGCGGCGATAAAGGCAGCGGCGGGGGAGCGGCTCACGCCAAACCAGCAATGCATCACAAGCGGGCGCAGGCCCGGCCAGCCCGCCACGAATGCGACGAGCCGTGCGACATCCGGTTCCTGTGCAAGCACATACCCTTCCCGTGGCGCGGTGATGTCATTGATGCCGAGGCGCAAATATTGCGTGCCGGCAATGGAACGACCTGCGATCTCCGGCATTGACGGGGAAACGAGGCTGACGACATGCGAGGGCTGCTGCGCGCCCACGACATCATCAAGTTCAGCGAGCGGGCAGACATGAATGACAGGCATGATTCGTCTTATCTGCGACGGCTCTTTGCCAGTCAAGCGGCGCTCTGGAGCTCAAATAACCATGCCGCCTGGATCGTCTTTGGAGAAATATACGAGGACAGGAATACCCGCTCACGAAATCGTCAACTTCCAACAGCCAAGTCACAATCGTGCCACAATTCCGCCACTGCTTTGAACCTCCTTATGGTTAATCAGTTATGAACGTTGCTTCTTTGCAACGAATGCTTTGAAATACGGAAAATTTACGCTTTTCCCACTTCTCGGATCCATCATGCTGCGTTAGCTTGCAGCGAACTCGAAACAAAGGATGTTCCCAATGAAGCGTACTCTCCTTGCTTCCACCGCCCTGGCGTTTCTCGCCGTCCCCGCCTTCGCAGCTGACCTTCCGTCAAGCGAGCCGGCTCCGGCACCGCAGACCTACACCGCCCCGCCGGTCTTCACCTGGACGGGCTTCTATGCCGGTGTGAATGTCGGCTGGAACCAGAACGAGATGGATGTGCGCAACCGTGGCTTTACCGGGACAACTGGAAGCTACAACCCGTTCTCGGAGAAGAAGAACGGCTTCATCGGCGGCTTCCAGGTCGGCTATAACCAGCAATTCGACATGTTCGTCGCTGGTGTCGAGGCTGATCTGAGCTATCTCGGCAATCGCCGTGCGAGGGCTTCTACCGGCGTGACTAATCCTGCGGGTGTCACCGGCGTTCAGGGCACCAGCCGCCTCGACTGGCTTGGCACGTTGCGCGCCCGCGCCGGCGTCGCGATGGATAACGTGTTCGTCTACGGCACCGGTGGTCTCGCCTTCGGTACCCCGGATCAGCGCCTGACCCTGACCAATGCTGGCGGCACCGTCACGCATTCCGGCACGAAGGACGATACGCGCTTTGGCTGGACAATCGGTGCGGGCGCCGAGATCGCCGTGATGGACAACCTGTCCTTCAAGGCCGAGTATCTCTATTACGATCTGGGCCGTTCGACGGTGACCGCGAACGCGACGGCAGCCGGTGGTCTCGGCGGCACCGCAAACTCCGCCCGTTTCGAAAATAACGGCCACATCGTTCGCGCCGGCATGAACTACCGCTTCTGAGCGATCTGAAAACCCGATACGAAAAGGCCCGGAGTGATCCGGGCCTTTTTTCGTTTGCGCCATCTCGTTTCACTGCTCAGGCGCTCATGCGCCGCTGGCCCGGATCGGGAACCGTGACGCCGGCGGAGCTGTATTCGTTGAGCTTGTTGCGCAGGGTGCGGATCGAGATGCCCAGGATCTTCGCCGCATGGGTGCGGTTGCCGACGCAGTGATCGAGGGTGTCGAGAATCAGATCCTGCTCGACCTCCGCCACCGTGCGCCCGACCAGCGAACGCGTCACCGCTTCCGCCGTGCGCGCCGCGCGCGCGGCGGAATCGTCGGGCGCCGTCTCGAGCCCCTCGCCATCGGGGCTGCGCAGGGCATCGGCCTCGATCTCGGCCCCGCTCGACAGAAGCACCGCGCGATGGATCGCGTTTTCGAGCTCGCGCACATTGCCGCGCCAGGGTGCCGCGACGGCGAGATCGCGCGCCTGCGCCGAGAGCGGGCGCAGGGGAAGTCCGTTCTGCTCGGCATATTTCTCGGCGAAGAACGCGGCCAGCGCGAGCACGTCTTCCGGCCGCTCGCGCAGGGCCGGCAGCTTCAGATGCACGACGTTGAGCCGGTAGAACAGATCCTCGCGGAACGAGCCGTCCTTCACCGCCTCCGCGAGATTGCGGTTGGAGGTGGCGATGATGCGGATATCGACGGGGACGGGTTTCGAACCGCCGACCCGGTCGATCACCCGCTCCTGCAGGGCGCGCAGCAGCTTGGCCTGGAGGCGCGGATCCATCTCGGAGATCTCGTCGAGCAGCAGGGTGCCGCCGCTGGCTTCCTCGAACTTGCCGATCCGCCGCGCCGTGGCGCCGGTAAAGGCGCCCTTCTCATGACCGAACAGCTCCGATTCCAGCAGATTATCGGGGATCGCCGCGCAATTGAGCGAGATGAAGGGCTTGTTGCGCCGGCCCGAGCGCTGGTGCACATGGCGCGCGAGCACTTCCTTGCCGGTACCGCTCTCGCCGGTGATCAGGATCGAGGCCTCCGAGCCCGCCACCTGTTCGGCGAGCTTCACCACCTTCTCCATGGCCGGGTCGCGCCAGATAAAGGAGCGGTTATCGGCAGCCACCGCCTCGATCACGGCGGCGATCATGTCGGCATCGGGAGGCAGCGGGATGTATTCCTTCGCCCCCGCCTGGATCGCGGCGACGGCGGCGCGCGCATCGGTCCCCGTCCCGCAGGCCACGACGGGCAGACGCATGCGCTCGCGGGCAAGCGTCTCGACGAGTTCGGCGACGGGCAGGGAGACGTCGATCATGACGAGATCGGCACCCTTGGCGCGCAGGACGTTCATCCCCTGATCGAGCGCCTCGGCATGGGTGACCGCAGCACCGCGATTCATCGCGATGCGCGAGGCGTTGATCAGCTCGCCATTGAGCGTGCCGATGATCAGGAGGCGCATGGACATGTCGTTTCGATCCCTTGTCTTTCCCAGCGACTCAGCTGTCGTTCTTGATGATTTCGGTCATGGTCACGCCCAGCCGGTCCTCGACGAGCACCACCTCGCCGCGCGCCACCAGCCGATTGTTGACGAAGATGTCGATCGCCTCACCGACCTTGCGGTCGAGATCGAGCACGGCGCCGGGGCCGAGCTGCAACAGGTCCCCCACCGGCATGCGCGACGAACCGAGGATCGCCGAGACGGTGACCGGCACGTCGAAGATCTGCTCGAGATCCGCAGCCGAGCGCTGCGATACCGGCGCATCGCGGGTGGAGAGCGGCGCATTGGCATCGGCATCGAAATCGATATCCGAATTGTTCAACTGCGGCAGGTCGAATTCGTCGCTCATTCTCTTCGCCTTCTGGTTTGCGGCACCACCTTAGCGGCGCCGTGATGACAATCTGCCCCGTCAGGGCATTCTTCCCTCCCGCCCCGCCTTCAGGCGGGACGGATGGCATCGGCAACCGATGCTCCGATCTTCGCGCCTTCGCGCACGATGCCGCCATCGGCCCATTCGAGCCGTGCATCCCCCGGCTCGATTTCGGGCTCGCCCATGATCACGAGGCGTCCCTCGAAACCACGCTCACGCGCGATCTTCTGCATCAGCGTCTCGGTCTTCTCGACGAGCGCCTCGTTCACGCGCACCACGAGATGCGGCACGCCACGCAGGTGTTCGAAGGATTTGCGCGCCAGCTGGCCGATCGCATCCATCGGGTAATGCGCCAGCGCGTCGCCGGCGAGTTTTTCCGCGAGCGCCGTGGCGAAGGCGACGGCTTCGTCCTCGAAGGCAGCGCGGTCCGCATCGGCGCGCGCGAGCAGGGCAGCAACATCCTCGGCGATGCGCGCGAGCATCTGCTGCATCTGCGCATCGGCCTCGACGCGCGCCTGTGCCTGCCCCTCGGCGAATCCGGCTTCGCGCCCGCGCTTCTCGGCCTCGGCCAGGGCCTCGCGCCCCCTGGGCGTCTGCTCACCCGCCGGAGCCGCGAAATCCCGCTGGAACAGGAACTTGCGCGCCTCGGGCGGCTTGCCGCCGGATCCGGTTTTCTCATCCGCGCTCATGGATCCACTGCCTCAGGACGGAAACGGTTTCCGTGGGACTCTGCTGGACGAGATCACCGACACGATCCAGCGATTGCTGCTGCACCTGGCCGTTGACCTTGGCCATTTCGATCATTTTCGAGGCCGGATTCTCGCGTTGCTGCAAGGCGGGATAATCGCTCTCGTCAGACGACCCGCCATCCGTGACGGCCTTGCGCTTCTGCGGCGCCTCGTTCGCGAGGATCTGGCGCACGAGCGGGCGCACCACCGTGAACAGCACGATCAGAACCAGCAGCGCGATCACGGCGAGCTCGATGATGTAGAGAATGTCGGCGGGCGTCGGGTTCAACAGGTTCTCGACCAGGCCGGGCTCCTCGAAGGCGACGGGAGCCGGCGTTTCGGCGAATTGCAGATTGACCACCTCGACCTGGTCGCCACGATCGGCATCGAAACCGATCGCCGTGCGCACCAGCGTCGCGATCTGTTCCAGCTCCTCCTGCGGGCGGGGCTCATAGACCATTTCGCCGTTCTCGTCCGGCACATAGCGGCCATCGACCAGCACCGCCACCGAGACCCGCGACAGACGCCCGCCCTCGATGGTCTCCACCCGGGTGGTGCTCGAGATCTCGTAATTGATGATCTCCTCGTTGACGGCCTGCTCGTCGCGCTGGCCGGCATCGGCGTCCTGCTCGTCGGCGCCGGGCAATTCGTTGCCGACGGTCACCTGGCCGTCATTGCTCGCGCTCGTCGCGGTCTCATTGCGCGACTGGGTCGAGCGGATGACGCGGCCATCCGGATCGAAGGTCTCCGAGCGGCTCTCGACGCGATTATGGTCGAACTCCGCCGCGACCTGCACCCGCGCGCGCTGCTGCCCGACGACACCGGCGACGATATCCTCGATCTGACGCTGCAGGCGTCGTTCCGTGGCGGTGCGGCGTTCATCGGCGGCGAGCCCTCCGGCCATGCCGTCGGCATCACCCGCGCCATCGGCGAGCAGGCGCCCGCGCTCGTCGACGATCGAAACCCGATCGGGATTCATGCCCTCGACGGCAGAGGCGACGAGATGACGAATGGCGCGGACGTGGCTCGCTTCGAGATCGCCACGCAGCTTGAGCACGATCGAGGCGCGCGGCTGTTCGCGATCACGCTCGAACAGACGGCGCTCCGGCAGGGCGAGATGGACCCGCGCCGCCTCGACGCGCTGCAGCGAACCGATTGTGCGCGACAACTCGCCTTCGAGCGCACGCAGGTGGTTGATGTTCTGCACGAAACTCGTCGCGGAGAAGGTGTCCCCCTCATCGAAGATCTCGTAACCCACGCCGCTGCCGACCGGGATGCCCTGTCCGGCGAGGTCCATGCGAAGGCGCGCCAGGTCACTGCGCGGGGCCAGGATCGTCTGGCCGTCGCCGCGGGTCTCATACGCGATGCCGCGGGTTTCGAGCTCGCGCACGACCGCACCGGCATCCTGCAGGGAGAGATCGGAATAGAGCACGCCCATGGCCGGCTCGCTCATCCGCATCATCACGAAGGCGAAGAAGATCACCATCGCCAGCGTCACCGCACCCATGGCGGCGATGCGCTGGGGTCCAAATCGTCCAACGAGTTCGATGGCCTGGTTCACGCTGCGAAATCCTGCCTGTACGACCGATGCCGGGCAATGTCGCCCGGCCACTAGGCAAGAATTTCCCAGCCCATGGTTAGCAGGAAGTTAACGCGCGCAAAGATCGGCGTGTGAGCGTGCTCAGACAACGAAAAGAGCGCCGCCCGAAACGGGAGACGCTCTCGTCTTTCCACCCTGACGGCGGAGAATCAGTTGCGATAATGCTGGATTCGCGTCGTGCGCAGACCGGCAAGACCATGCTGATCAATCGATTGCTGCCAGGCCAGAAACTCCTCTGTGGTCAGCGTGTAGCGCTGACAGGCCTCCTCGAGACTCAAGAGCCCCCCGCGTACCGCGGCAACGACTTCCGCCTTGCGACGGATCACCCACCGGCGGGTATTCGTCGGCGGCAGATCCGCGACCGTCAGCGGGCTGCCATCCGGTCCGATTACATATTTCGCCCTCGGGCGATTAAGCTCGGTCATGATACTCTCACACACTCGACTGACCAACGTCTGTGAGAACACTACCCCCTTTCTTTTAAGAATTGCCTAAATGGACGGCGACGGATTTTAGGCATTTGTTAATCGAATTTTCGCGGTCGCTGCCATCGACTGAACGCGTCATCATCGCATCGCGCCCTTGATCTGCGAGAGCGGCACCCGTTGTTCGCCGATCAGGAGAACCGGCTCCTGGCCTTCCAGATCGAGCGCATCGACAACGCCTTCGACTTCCGTCTTCACCGATATCGGTTGCCCGGAACCGTCCTGCGCATTGATGTCGACCGTATAGCGGCCGGGTTCGGCAAACTGACCGGAGGAGGTCATCCCGTCCCAGGTGAAGATCTGACGCCCGGCGGAGAGCGCCCCGGAGCGTGTGGCGACGACATTGCCGGCCTGATCACGGATCTCGATCGTCGTACGCGCGGCGTTGACCGGCACATCGAGGGTCCATTCCGCCTTGCCGTCGGCGAGCTGCGCTTCCTTGCCGTCGGCGCGCACCGACATCCCGACGAAGCTTGCTGCCGTGGCGACGTTCTGGGCCCGGGACGTCGTCAACAGCGCCTCGAGCGACTCGTTCGACTTGATCTGCTGCTCGACCGACGCGAACTGCACCAGTTGCTGGGTGAACTGGTTGGTATCCAGCGGATCGAGCGGGCTCTGGTTCTGCAACTGCGTTGTCAGAAGTGTCAGAAACGCATCGAAATTGTCGGCGATACCGCCGCCTGCCGCGGCGGCGGCCTCCTTGCGGGCATCGGCCTTCTGGGCGCCGCCCTGTCCGGCGATAATGTTTTCGATACCTGCTGCCATGACGGCCTCACTTCCCGATCCTGTTTCAAATGCTCAGATCGACGCCGCCGAGCGCGCGCCGCAGCGCCTGGCGGGCCAGCAGAGTCTCGCGGGCGAGTGCCCGGATCTCCGCTGCCGCCAGACCTTTTTCACTCTCGTCACCGTCGCGACCATGCCCGTCACCGGGCATGCGGCTCCGATCTGCCTCGGCATCACCCCAGTCCCCGCCGGCATGCCGGTCGCCGTCATCGCGCAGCGACAGATCGATCCCGTCTTCCGACGGCTTGAGACCGGCCTGCTCGAAAGCCCGCTCCAATGTGCGCGCATCGCGCTGCAGGAGTTGCAGCGTCTCGACCCGGTCCACCACGAGCCGCGCCTTGACGGTGCCCTCGTCGTCGATGTCGAGACTCACCGCGATGCGTCCGAGTTCAGCCGGGTCGAGACGGATGTCGAAGCGGCTCGCCCCGCCCATCGCCTTCATCCCGAGCGTCACCGGCACGGCGGAGAGCGGTGTGTTGATCAGCACCGAGCCGTTCGTCTGCGTTGCCGCAGCGCCGGCCTGACCGGTCGTATTGGCCTGACCGCTCGCCGTCGTGCTCGCTTCCGCCGCGGCCTGGGCCGCCCCTTGCGACGCCCCCTGGATCTGCATCGGGGAGCCTTCGGCGCCGACCTGCATCATGCGCGCTATCTGTTCGCCGGTCCGGCTTGCCGTCTGCGCAGCATCTCCCGATGCCGGGCCGGCACGATCGACCCCCGCCTCACTGCCGAGCGCCCGACGCAGCGCCTCCAGCGCAACGCCCGAGCGGTTCTCGGCGCCGGCTTCACCCTCACCCTGGCCACCGCCCTGACCCCCATCCTGCCCACCATTCTGCCCCCTTGCATCCGGGTTCGAACCGGCGGCGGCTGTATCACCGGTCGCGGCGATCTGCGCGGTGCCGGACGCCGCTGCCGCATTGCCTTGCGGCGCACGCGGAGCATCACCGGTGACCGGGCTCGCCGCAACCGGACCGCCGTCACGGCGCGCAGGCTGCGAGGCTTGGTCAGCGCCAGTCAGCTGCGCGGGAATGGCCGCTGTGGCCTGCTGCGATTCGTCACCTTCCTGCGTATCGGACTGCCCCTCCTCCGACGCGTCATCCTGCACGTCGTCCGGCGCCCCGCCGGAAATGGCCTCGATCAGCCTCTGCCCGACCTCTTGCGCTTCACCTTCGGTCCGGTCGCCGCCGGCTTCGGCGACGGCGATCGCCTCATCCGCGTCGGCCGCGACATCCGCATCGCCGGCCTCCATGTCTTCTTCCGCCTCGGCATCGGCTTGCGCGGCGTGTTCGGTTTGCGCAGCGAGTACGGCCCGAATTCCCGAGGGCGTGCCGTCGGCGGCTTCGCCCGCCTCGGCGACAATGCCCTTCTCGGCCTTACCATCCGCGCCGCCATCCGGCTCCGCTTCGCCGGCAAGCGCATTCAGGATGGCGGCAAGACTATCGGGGGACAAGGATTTGCCGGCGCCCTCGACCGTCTCGCCCCGGCCCTGCATCAGCGCCGCCGGTGAGGTCCCCGATCGCGCATCCCGTGCACGCGCCGCGTCTTCCTGCGCCGCACTCGCGCCGGCACCGCTGCGGGCGGCTCCGCGCGCCCGCTCAGGGCGATCCGCTGCTGGCGCAAGCGTGAAGCGCGGGCGCGCGTCATCACTGCGTGACCCGCCGCTGTCGGCCGCGTCCCGGTTGGAGGCGCCCGGGTTTGACATGTCGCGCGCACGCGTCGCGTCGCGCGCGGATCGGGCACCGGAATCACCGGCCGGGTCGCGACGCGCAGGCGCAAGATAATCCGTCAGGTCATTACGCATGGTCACTCATCCTGTCACGGAGCCGGAACAAGCAACAAAACCCGGCTGCGCGGGATTTTTTGCAAGAGTCGGGCCAGAAACCGGGCCGGATGCATGTCCCGGATCCGGATGTGCGAAAGCGCGGCTACTACGGAATTAATACATCGAAATCAGAACCTTATCTGGAGGCCGCCGCTCCCCTCGCCTCATCCCGCGCGAGCTGCTTACGATCGCGGGCGGCAGGAATTGACAGGGCAACCCCGGCAGGACGGCAGATTCTGCCGGGCGCAACAGCCGGGCGCGACAGCCGGGCGCAACAGCATTGTGTAAACCGGTTCTCACCGTTGACTTCACGGCATATCTCACTACGATGTTCGATGGCTCATGATCCTCGCGGGAGAGATCGGTCCGTCCGACGCCGAAGGCGCAACCGCCCCGGAAACGCTCAGGCAAAAGGACCGCGAGGAGCTGGCACTCTGGAAAGAGGCAGGTCGAGACAGGCCTGCCCACCGAAGGGCGTAACTCGGCACTTTCGAAACCTGGTTTCGAGGTTTCCGAGGAAATCTCTCAGGTTACGGGACAGAGGGGGCGCATGTGATGTCGGCGAAAGCCGGCGCCGCACGCCCCGCGACACCGAATCTGACGAGGACGCCATGGCCGAATCCGGCGCAACGCTTCTGAAGACGCCGCTCCACGCCCGGCACGTCGCCGCCGGCGCGCGCATGGTGCCTTTCGCCGGCTACGACATGCCGGTGCAATATCCCCTCGGCATCCTGAAAGAGCATCAATGGACCCGCGAGAAGGCGGGTCTGTTCGACGTGTCGCATATGGGCCAGGCCTGGCTCATCGGCCCCGATCACGCGACGACGGCGAAGGCGCTGGAGACACTCGTCCCCGCCGACATGCTCAATCTCGCGCCCGGCCAGCAGCGCTATACCCAGCTCCTCACCGAGGAAGGCGGCATCATCGACGATCTGATGGTGGTGCGCCCCGGCGATCCCGCTCATGACGGACGCCTCTTCCTGGTGGTCAATGCCGGCACCAAGGAAGGCGACTATGCCCATATGGCGGCGCGTCTTCCTGCGGATGTGCGTCTCGAGCGGCTCGATGATCGCGCGCTCGTCGCGCTGCAGGGCCCGCAGGCCGTGGCCGTGCTTTCCGGCCTCGCTCCCGAGGTCGCCGAGATGACCTTCATGACCGCACGCTACGTCGATCTCGACGGGATCAGTGCCCATGTCACCCGCTCCGGCTATACCGGCGAGGACGGCTACGAAATCTCGGTTGCAGCAACCGATGCCGAGGCCCTGTGGGACAAGCTCACCGCGCATGAGGCGGTGGAGCCGATCGGGCTGGGGGCGCGCGATTCGCTGCGGCTCGAGGCCGGCTATTGCCTTTATGGCCATGATATCGACACGCAGACCTCCCCGATCGAGGCGGCGCTGAACTGGTCGATCCAGAAGCGCCGCCGCGAGGAAGGCGGCTTCCCCGGCCATGCGCGCATCATCCGCGAAATCAGCGAGGGCCCGGCCCGGCGCCGCGTCGGCATCCTGCCCGAAGGCCGTGCGCCGGCCCGCGAGGGCACGGTGATCGCGACGCCCGGCGGCACCGAGATCGGCATCGTCACCTCGGGCGGTTTCGGACCCAGCGTCGGCGGCCCCGTCGCCATGGGCTATGTCGCGACGCCGCATGCCGAACCCGGCACCGCCCTTCATCTGATCGTGCGCGGCAAGGCCCAGCCGGCCAAAGTCGCGAAACTCCCCTTCACGCAACACCGCTACAAGCGCTGACCAGACCACGCCGCAGGAGGCTCGACCCATGTCCACGACCCGCTACACCAAGGACCACGAATATATCCGCATTGATGGCGATACCGGTATTGTCGGCATCACCGATTACGCCCAGAGCCAGCTCGGCGATGTGGTCTATGTGGAGCTTCCCGAAGCCGGCAAGGCACTCGAGAAGGGGGGCGAGGCGGCCGTGGTCGAGAGTGTGAAGGCGGCGAGTGAAGTCTATGCGCCGGTCTCGGGCGAAGTCCTCGAAGTCAATGGCGATCTCGAAGCCGCGCCCGGCACCATCAACGAGGATCCTGCCGGCGCCGGCTGGTTCCTGAAGCTGAAGATCGCCGATACCTCCGAGCTCGACGAGCTGATGAGCGAGGAAGACTACCAGGCCTATGTGAAGTCGATTTCCTGATCGGCGGACACTGAGCCCTGATCCGTCGCGGGCAATCATCGCACTTGACCCTGCGGCGGGCTACGACATCTGACCGTGCGAGCGGCCCTTGCGCCAGACGGCGCAGACGAGACCTCCATATCGGAGAGGAGACACCATGCGTTATCTGCCCCTGTCCCCTGATGATCGCAGCGAGATGCTCGCGAAGATCGGCGTGGATGCGATCGACGATCTGTTCGCCGATGTCCCGGCGGACAAGCTCCTGACCGAACCGCTGGACCTGCCGCGCCGCAAGGGCGAGATGGAGGTCGAGCGCATTCTGGGCCGGATGGCCGGACGCAACGTGACGGCGAGTTCCGTGCCCTTCTTCGTGGGGGCCGGTGCCTACAAGCACCATGTGCCCGCGACCGTTGACCACGTCATCCAGCGCTCGGAATTCCTCACGAGCTACACCCCCTACCAGCCGGAAATCGCGCAGGGCACGCTGCAATACCTGTTCGAATTCCAGACCCAGGTGGCGGCGCTGACCGGCATGGATGTGGCCAATGCCTCCATGTATGACGGCTCCACCGCCGCCGGCGAGGCCGTGCTGATGGCGCACCGCGTCACCAGGCGCGACAAGGCGGTGCTCTCGGGCGGGCTGCATCCCCATTATGCCGATGTGATCGAGACCCTCTCGCACATGTCCGGCGACAGGGTCGTCTCGCTGCCCGCCGATCCGCGCGCCGACGAGGACATCATCGCCGCCATCGACGACGAGACCTCCTGCGTCGTGGTGCAGACGCCGGATGTGTTCGGCAATCTGCGTGATCTGACGAAGATCGCCGAGAAGGCGCATGCCCATGGCGCGCTGCTCATCGCCGCCTTCACCGAGGTGATGTCGCTCGGCCTGATCAAGCCGCCCGGCGCGATGGGCGCCGATATCGTCGTCGGCGAAGGCCAGTCGATCGGCAACAGCCTGAATTTCGGCGGCCCCTATGTCGGGCTCTTCGCCGCGCGCCAGAAATTCGTGCGCCAGATGCCCGGTCGCCTGTGCGGCGAGACGGTGGATGCCGAGGGCAAGCGCGGTTTCGTGCTGACGCTCTCCACCCGCGAACAGCATATCCGCCGCGACAAGGCGACGTCGAATATCTGCACCAATTCCGGCCTGTGCTGCCTCGCCTTCACCATCCACATGACCCTGCTCGGCCAGACCGGTCTGCAGCGGCTCGCGCGCGTCAACCACGCCAATGCCGTGGCGCTCGCCGATGCGCTCGCCGGCGTGCCGGGCGTGGAGGTTATCACGGGGGCCTTCTTCAACGAATTCACGCTGAAGCTGCCGAAAGACGCGGCGGCCGTGGTCGAGGCGCTGGCCGACAAGGGCGTTCTGGGCGGCGTGCCCTATTCCCGCCTCGCCCCGGATGCCGATTGCGACGACCTGCTGCTGGTCGCCTCCACCGAGGTCAATACCGACGACGACCGCGCGGCATTCGTGGCGGCGCTGAAGGAGGTGCTGGGGTGATCGACGCGACCGGTACTCTGCCAATCACGACCATTCCTCCCTCCACCCACGGAGACACATCATGCTGAACCGCCAGGGACGCCCCACTTCGGCCGGCGACGGCGCGATCACCGCCGATACCGGAACCTTCACCGGCAACCGCGCCCTCTTGCAGGAAGAGGCGCTGATCTTCGAATCCGGGCGCTACGAGACCACCGGCGTCGATTTCGACGAACCGGAGAATTTCTCCCCGCGTCTGGGCGGGCTCGCCCGCGAAGGCGATATCGGCCTGCCGGGGCTCTCGGAGCCCGAGACGATGCGCCATTTCGTGCGCCTGTCGCAGAAGAATTACGGCATCGATACCGGGCTCTTCCCGCTGGGCTCCTGCACCATGAAGCACAATGCCCGGCTGAACGAGCGCATGGCGCGGCTCCCCGGCTTCGCCGACGTGCATCCGCTGCAGCCGGTCTCCAGCGTGCAGGGCGCGCTCGAACTGATGGACGAACTCTCGCGCTATCTCGTCACGCTCACCGGCATGACCAGCGTGGCGCTCTCGCCCAAGGCCGGCGCGCATGGCGAATTGTGCGGCATGATGGCGATCAAGGCCGCGATCGACGCCAAGGGTGAAGGCGAGACCCGGCGCACGGTGCTGGTGCCGGAATCCGCGCATGGCACCAACCCGGCCACGGCGGCGCTGATCGGCTTCAAGGTCAGGACCGTGCCTGCCGATACGGATGGCACCGTGCGCGTGCAGGCGGTGAAGGATCTGATCGGGCCGGATACGGCGGCGATCATGCTCACCAATCCCAATACCTGCGGCCTGTTCGAGCCGGAAATCGTCGAGATCGCCAGGGCCCTGCATGATGCGGGGGCGTATTTCTATTGCGACGGGGCGAATTTCAACGCCATCGTCGGCAAGGCGCGGCCCGGCGATCTCGGGGTCGATGCCATGCATATCAACCTGCACAAGACCTTCTCGACGCCCCATGGCGGCGGTGGTCCGGGCTCTGGCCCTGTGGTGCTGTCACAGCGCCTTGCGCCGTTTGCGCCGGTGCCCTTCGTCACGCCGGGCGCAGAGGGCCTCATCCTCGTCGAGCACGAGAAGGACGCCGACGAGAAGCCCTTCGGGCGCATCACCGCCTTCCACGGCCAGATGGGCATGTATGTGCGCGCGCTCGCCTACATGCTCTCGCACGGCTCCGACGGCATGAAGCAGGCCTCCGAGGATGCGGTGCTCAACGCCAATTACATCCGCGCCGGCCTGCGCGACCTGATGAGCCAGCCCTTCGGCGACAAGCCCTGCATGCACGAGGCGCTGTTCGACGACAGCTGGCTCAAGGATACCGGCGTCTCCACCCTCGATTTCGCCAAGGCGATGATCGACGAGGGCTATCATCCGATGACGGTGTATTTCCCCCTCGTGGCGCACGGCGCCATGCTGGTCGAGCCCACCGAATCGGAATCGAAATCCTCGCTCGATCTGTTCATCGCCTCCATGCGCGATCTCGCCCAGGCGGCAAAGCGCGGCGAGAGCGAACGCTTTGCACAAGCGCCCTTCCACGCACCCCGCCGGCGTCTCGACGAGACCCGCGCCGCGCGCCAGCCGATCCTGAAATGGACGCCGCCGGAGCCGATGCGCGAGGCGGCAGAGTAAGGCACGGGCGCAGTGTCTGTCGCGTCATCGTGATGGACACGGGCGGGCCTCGCGGTCCGCCCGTTCGCGTATGAGGCGTATCACCGGGGCAGGACCGGGGCAGAACGCCGCCACGGTCGCACCTGCCGCGCCTTCTGCACGCCTGATCCCGCCGATATTGCATGA
>OFET01000490.1_pt1 | contig 24140 bp, 22 predicted proteins | sample 1521211 | NCBI WGS metagenome assembly OFET01 (sample SAMN03766358, study PRJEB24113) | microbial mat metagenome | isolation source: enrichment culture HLUCC-A from microbial mat sample contains cyanobacterium...
CTAGAGCCCTGCACCGTCCCGCGGGGTGTCACCCTCGCACCATGCGTATTTGAACACAGAAAGAAACAGGCAGGCGTGACCGCGTGGCTTCTTTCTGTTCGAAATACGCGACGCGCGCCCGATCGGGCGCGTAAACGAAAAGGCATGCGGCGCAGCCGCTCCGCCGGATCACCGCGAATGGAGGAAGTGCTGGCACTGGAATGGCGCGAAGATGGGGTGCTGCTGGCGGTGCGCCGGCACGGCGAGGTGGGCGCGGTGGCCGAGGTCTTCACCGAGGGCCATGGCCGCCATGCGGGCCTCGTGCGAGGCGGTGGCGGGCGGAGGCTCGCGCCGCTCCTGCAGCCCGGAGCACAACTCGACGTGGCGTGGCGCGCCCGGCTCGAGGAGCACCTCGGCAGCTTCACGGTCGAGCCGGTGCGGGGGCGAGCGGCGGCGCTGATGGGCGATCGGGCTGCGCTCGCGGGCCTTGCCGCGATCACTGCCCTCGCGGCCTTCGCCCTGTCCGAGCGGCAGCCCTACCCGGCTTTCTACCGACAGACCGTCGCCGTGCTCGACCTGATCGGCCAGAGCGCGGTTTGGCCTTATGCCTATCTGAGATGGGAGGCGGCTCTGCTGGCCGAGATGGGGTTCGGCCTCGATCTGTCCGCCTGCGCGGCGACCGGAGCGACGGAGGGGCTCGTCTACGTTTCGCCACGCACCGGTCGGGCCGTGAGCGCGGCGGGCGCAGGGGCTTGGGCCGACCGGCTGCTGCCCCTGCCGCCGGCGCTCCTCGGCGCGGGGGAGGGGCCGCTCGCCGAGGTGTGCGCCGGGCTGGTCACGACGGGCCATTTCCTTGAGCGGCGACTCGCGCCCGCGCTCGGCGACCGGCCGCTGCCGGGTGCGCGGGCGCGGCTTGTCGAGGCGCTGGGGCGGCTGCCCCGCTGAGAAGGGCGCGCTCAGGCTGCCGTCGCGCGATCCGTTTCGTCGAGGAAGGCGGCCGAGGCGAGCACCGCGTCCTTCGCCGGAGTGAAGGTGACGCCGAGCTCTTGCCGCGCACAGTCGTTCGAGAGGCGCTTCTCGTCGCCGATCGAGGGCAGGATCGCGCGCACCGCGGGATCGGCGAGCGCCAGCCCGCGCAGGAGCCATTTCGGCGCGACGCGGGTGGGGATGCGCCGGCCGGGGAACGCGTCGGCGAGCCACCCGGTCATCTCGGGCGCCATGACGAAGCTCTCGGCTGCGATGTAGCGGCGCCCGGCCGTCTCGGGCCGCCCGAGCACGGCGACGTGCATCGCCGAAACGTCGGCGACATCGACCACCGCGAGGCCGAAATTCGGCACCATCGGATCCTTGCCGGACAGGAACCGCGCGACGACCTGCATGGACGTGCCGTAGCGCGCGTCGAGCGGGCGGCCGGCGACGAGGCCGGGGTTGATCGCCGTCAGTCGCATCTCGGGGTGTTCGGCCGCGAACGCCCATGCCGCGCGCTCGGCCAGCGTCTTGGATCTGGCATAGGGCGTAGCGGTGGGGTGGCCGGTCTCGGTCCAGTCCTCTTCGGTGTAGACGTGGCCCTCTGGCCGCTCGTTGTGCAGGATCGCCACCACCGACGACGTGAGCACGACGCGCGTCACGCCGGCGCTCTGCGCGGCCCGCAGGGCGCGCAGCGTGCCGTCGACGGCGGGGCGGATCAGCTGCGCCTCGTCCCTCGGCTGGGCGAGGGGGAAGGGCGAGGCGGTGTGGACGAGCGCCTGCGCGCCTGCCATCGCCGCGTCCCACCCGGCATCGCCGGTCAGGTCGGCCTCGGCGAAGGTGAGGCGCTCGTCGGCCGCGTCGGGCTCGCGCAGCGCCGGGCGCAGGGCGGCCCGCACCTCGTCGGCGCGGGAGGTCGTGCGCAGCGTGCCGCGGACCGTGTAGCCGGCATTGAGGAGGTCGGCCGCGATGCGCTTGGCGATGAAGCCGGTGATGCCGGTGAGCAGCACGGGCCCGGCCGGGCGGGCCGGGTGCGTGCGGGACGGCGTGTCGGGCATCGTGTCGGGCATGAGGCGTCTCCCTTCCTCGTCTGTCCCCGACATCGGCGGCCGCGGAGCGCCTTTCAAGGACGGAGGCGCGGTCGGGCTCAGGCGAGGCCCGCCAGCGCGCGGGCGGTGGCGGTCACGGCCGCGCGCGGGTCGACCATCTCGCGGCCGAGCAGGGCCTCGGCGGTGGCCGTCTCCACCCGCTCGACGCGGCCCAGCCCGCCGGCCGCCGCCCGCACCGAAGGCGAGACCAGCGCGACGAGCCTGACCGCCCAGTCGGGCGCGGTCAGCCGCGAGGCGCGGGCATGGGGGACGGCCTGCCGGACGAGGGCGGCGATCTCCTGCAGGGGCACGCTGCCCGCGACCATGAGGATGCGCGCGCCGTCCCTGGCATCGAGCGCGTTCAGGTGCGCTTCGGCCACGTCTTCGGCGGTCACGCAGGGAATGTGCAGGCGTGGCAGCAGCGGGTCGCGGCCCCGGATCAGCCGGTCGATCAGGGCGAGCGAGCTCGTGGCGGGGCCGCCGCGGGGCGGGCCGAACACGACGCCGGGGTTGATCGTGACGAGCGCGATGCCGGCCTCGGCGGCGATCCGGCGGGCCTCGCGCTCGGCCAGCGTCTTGGCACGCGCATAGGCGCGGACGGCGGGGTCTTCGGCGTCGGTCCAGTCGGCGGCGGTGAAGAACTCGGCGAGGTCCTTGCCGCGCGGGTTCAGCACCGCCGCGATGGACGAGGTGACCACCACGCGGGGGACGCCGGCGCGGGCGGCGGCCTCCATCACCCGGCGCGTGCCCTCGAGCGCGGGCCGGATCACGTCGTCGTCGCGCCTCGGTGCGCCGATGGGCACGGGCGAGGCGGTGTGCAGCACCGCGTCGATGCCGGCCATCGCCGCGTCCCACCCCGCATCGCGCAACAGGTCGAGCGCGGCGGGCTCGACCGGGCCGCCCACGGCGCCCGAGATCTCGGCGGCGCGGGCGGGGTCGCGCATGCTGGCGCGCACGGAATGGCCCTCGGCCAGTGCTCGTGCGGTGACGTGACGGCCGACATAGCCGCCCGCGCCGGTGACGAGAAGGCGAAGCGCCCGCGTCATCGTGCGCGCCTCGAGACGCGGCCGGGGGCGGATCTGTCGCAAGGCTCGGGTGTCATGGGCGGACGCTGGCCCAGGACGAGCGGGCATGCAACGGCCCCGAGCGGACAGCGCCCGGACCGTGCGGCCCGGGCGCGGCCACGAGGAACCCGACAACCCGCGTCAGGGCAGGGGCCGCCGGGCGATCACCTGCAGCCCGATCTCGGCGTGCCGCCGAGGCGGATCGTCCACGCGACGCCCGCGATATCGGTCACGACAGCAACCTGCGGGCGATCACCTGCGCCTGAATCTCGGCGGCCCCCTCGAAGATGTTGAGGATGCGGGCGTCGCACAGAACGCGGCTGATCGGGTATTCCAGCGCGAAGCCGTTGCCGCCGTGGATCTGCAAGCCGTTGTCGGCACAGGCCCAGGCCACGCGGGCGCCGAGCAGCTTGGCCATGCCCGCCTCGAGGTCGCAGCGCCGCTCGGCGTCCTTCTCGCGGGCGGAATGGTAGGTGAGCTGGCGTGCAACCATGATCTCGACCGCCATCATGGCGAGCTTGCCCGACACGCGCGGAAACTCGATCAGCGCCTTGCCGAACTGCTTGCGATCCTCGGCGTAGCGCATCGAGATGTCGAGGGCCGACTGGGCCACGCCGATGGCCCGCGCCGCCGTCTGGATGCGCGCCGACTCGAAGGTCTGCATGAGCTGCTTGAAGCCCTGGCCCTCTTCGCCGCCCAGCAGGTTTTCGCCCTTCACGCGGAAATCGTCGAAGTTGACGGTGTATTCCTTCATGCCGCGATAGCCGAGCACCTCGATCTCGCCGCCCGACAGCCCCTCGTCGGGGAAGGGGGCCTCGTCGGTGCCCGGCGTCTTCTCGGCGAGGAACATCGACAGCCCGCGGTAATCGGACGTGTCGGGCACGGTGCGGGCCAGCACGGTCATCACGTGGGTGCGTGCGGCGTGGGTGATCCAGGTCTTGTTGCCGTTGAGCACCCAGTCGTCGCCGTCGCGCACGGCCTTCGTGCGCAGCGCGCCGAGGTCGGAGCCGGTGTTGGGCTCGGTGAAGACGGCGGTGGGCAGGATTTCGCCGGAGGCCAGCCCGGTCAGCCAGCGCTGCTTCTGATCGTCGGTGCCGCCACAGATGATGAGTTCGGCGGCGATCTCCGACCGTGTGCCGAGCGAGCCCACGCCGATGTACCCGCGCGACAGCTCTTCCGAGACGACGCACATCGCGGCCTTCGACATGCCGAGGCCCCCGAATTCCTCGGGGATCGTCAGGCCAAACACGCCCATCTCCGACAGCTCCTCGATGATGTCCATCGGGATAAGGTCGTCGTTGAGGTGCCATTCGTGGGCCACGGGCTCGATCCGGTCGACCGCGTAGCGGCGGAACTGCTCGCGGATCATGCCGAGCTCGTCGTCGAGCCCGGTATGGCCGACCGTGACGTTGGCCGACTGCTCGCGCATCAGCTCGACGAGCCGCGAGCGGGCGGCCTGCGTGTTGCCGGCTTGCGTGAGCGTCATCACCTCGGGCGCCATCAGCATGCGCATGTCGTCCTGGCTCAGCCCCATGTCCTGCGGGCGCACGATCTCGCCCTGGCTCATCGGGATGCCGCCGTAGATCTGCCAGAGATACTCGCCGAAGGCGATCTGGTGAATCAACTGTTCCACTTCGCCGAAAGCGCCCTCGGCCTGCAGACGCTCGGCCCAGCCCTGCATTTGCCGCAGCGATTCGACGTAGGTCGCCAGCCACGCGAAGCCGTGGGCCGCGGTCTGGTGCGCCTCGACCAGGGTGCCGGAGACGCGGTCGCCCTCGGTCACCATCGCCTTCACGGCGCCGCGTGCAGCGGCCAGGATGTGCTCGGCCGGGCCGACGGCGGCGCCGGTCAGCGAGAGCAGGTCGGGCAGCAGGACCACCCCCGCCTCGGCGGTCGCGATATCCTGTCCGTCGTGGGGCATCTGTCCTCTCCTCTCTCGTCTCGCAGCCTTCGGGCCCTGCGGCCCCGGATTGCCCGGTGACATAGGGCCTTCGCAGGTGCAGCGCAACAATTATTCAAGTCTGCATCCGGGGGCGCACGAATGTGTCCCGCCCGGTGGCCTGGCTCGAGGGGGATGTAGCCCGGTCGCCGTGGAGGTCAGCCCAGGCGTCGCGCAAAGTGTCGCGGGCCGTCTGGCGCCCGGCCATGGATCAGGTATGGCGGGGCCATGCTCGGGCTCGACCTCATGACACTGCCGCTGTTTCTCGCCGCCTGCGCCGTGGCTTTCGCCGCCGGCGCGGTGAAGGGGGCGGTGGGCTTCGCCATGCCGATGCTCATGATCTCGGGCCTCGGCAGCTTCCTGCCGGCCGAGGTGGCCGTCGCCGCCCTGATCGGGCCGACGGTCGCGACGAACGTGCTGCAGGCCTTCCGGCAGGGCGGTCGCGCGGCGTTGGAGGCGCTGCGCGCCCATCGCCGGTACCTTCTGGTCGCGGGCGTGATCCTCGTCGCGGCGGCGCAGCTGGTGCCCCTGCTCGACGGGCGGGCGATCCTCGCGCTGATCGGCGGGCCGATCGTGCTCTTCGGGCTGGCACAGCTCGCCGGGTGGCGACCCGTCATCGGTCCGCAGGCGCGGAGCCGCGCCGAGGTGGGCTTTGGCGTCGTGTCGGGCTTCTTCGGGGGACTCTCGGGCGTGTGGGGCCCGCCGATGGTGATGTATCTCACCGCGCTGCAGACGCCCAAGACCGAGCAGGTGCGGGTGCAGGGTGTGGCCTTCGGCCTCGGCGGCCTGATGCTGCTGGCCGCGCACCTGCAATCCGGCGTGATGAACGCGCAGACCGCGCCGCTCTCCGTGGCGCTGATCCTGCCGGCGATGCTCGGCATGTGGGCTGGCTTTCGCGTCCACGACCGGCTCGACCAGGCGCTGTTCCGCCGCGCGACGCTGGTAGTGCTGATCTTCGCCGGGCTCAACCTCTTGCGCCGCGCGCTCTTCGCCTGAGAAACCTCGCATGCCGGCCCCGGGTCCGCCCGGCAGGCGACACTGCCGGTCTCATCGAGGGCGGGCAGGAGAGCACCAGCGACGCCCCCGCCCCCGCCCCCGCACAGGCCCGGCCGCCCGCGTCAGTAGACGATGGTGCGGCGGAGGCCGAGCGTGTCGCGGTCGGTCAGGTTGGGCAGGCCCTCATGGGTGCCGCGGGCGATCCGCTCGGCTGTCAGCGCGAGCATGCAGGCGTCGAGCAGATCGTCGGGCATCCAGTGCCTGCGACCTGCGGGCAGGCCGTTGGCGAGACGGTCCAGGTCGAAGCCGGCCTCGGCAAGCAGGGCCTGCCGTGCGCGCAGCCCCTCGGGGCGGTGCTTGCTGGGCAGGGTGCGGCCGGCGCGGCTGGCGAAGCCGATCTCGGGGTGGCTTTCCCACAGGCCGGCCGAGGGGTCGGCGCGGCAGAAATCGTCGATCTCGATGATTTTCGGACAGATCATGCAGCACTGTTTCGAGATGTGCTGCCCATTTCGGAAATGCGCGCGCAGGTCGGCATAGGTGCCGCCCGCGGCGAGAATGGCGAGATGGGCGCGGGTGGGGGAAGGGAAGACCCGCGAGCCGACCCCCGAAATCCGGTCGCCGTTGCGCGCCGCGAGGAAACGCCGTGCCGCGGTGTCGGGTGGGCGCGGCCCGTCTTCCGGGGTGTCCATCAGGCCGATGGGGATGTCGATCGCGATGGCGGGAGCGAGGGGCAGAAGCCCGGCCGCTGCCACGATCTGCGCCTCGGCTCGCTCGGGCGCGCCCTCTGGCATGGTCACGGCGAGCCAGCCGCCGCGGCAGCCATCGGCCCCGCAGATGCGGCCGATGGCCCTCATGTCATGCCTTCCACGCGGCGATCGCATCGACCGGCCAAGGTCTGGCAGATGGCGCACGCGCGATCGAAACATGGCGGATCGACCGCCGCCTGCGCCGATGCGGCGGTGGAGGCCGCGAGAAAAGCGACCGAACGCGCGGCGCGCGCGGGCCGCCGGCGGCACCTCACCCGATCGCGACCGCCTTCACGTCGTCGTCGATATGCGGCACGTACTGCTCGAAGTTCTCGGCGAACATCTCGACCAGCTTGGCCGCCTGCGCGTCGTAGGCGGCCTTGTCGGCCCAGGTGGCCCGCGGGTCGAGCAGCTGGGCATCGACGCCGTGCACCGTCACCGGCACCTGGAAGCCGAAATTCTCGTCCTTGCGGAAGGTCGCCTCGTTCAGCGAGCCGTCGAGCGCGGCGTGCAGCAGCGCGCGGGTGGCCTTGATCGGCATCCGGTGGCCGGTGCCATAGGCACCGCCCGTCCAGCCGGTGTTGACCAGCCAGCAGGTGGCGCCGTGGGCCGCGATCTTTTCCTGCAGAAGCTTGCCATAGACCTCGGGGCGGCGTGGCATGAAGGGCGCGCCGAAGCAGGTCGAGAAGGTGGGCTCGGGCTCGGTCACGCCGCGCTCGGTGCCGGCCACCTTGGAGGTGAAGCCCGACAGGAAATGATACATCGCCTGCGCCGGCGTCAGCCGCGCGATCGGCGGCAGCACGCCGAAGGCGTCGCAGGTCAGCATGATGATGTTCTTCGGGTGCCCGCCCATCCCGCTGTCGGACGAGTTGGGGATGTAGTCGAGCGGGTAGGCGGCGCGCATGTTGGCCGTCAGAGAGTCGTCCTCGAAGTCGAGGGCGAGTGTCTCCTCGTCGTAGACCATGTTCTCGATCACGGTGCCGAACATCGAGGTGGTGGCGAAGATCTCGGGCTCGGCCCTCGGCGACAGCGAGATGGTCTTGGCGTAGCAGCCGCCCTCGAAGTTGAAGGTGCCGCGATCCGACCAGCCGTGCTCGTCGTCGCCGATCAGGATGCGCTCGGGGTCGGCCGAGAGCGTCGTCTTGCCGGTGCCGGAGAGCCCGAAGAACACCGCCGCGTCGACCGGGTTGCCGCGGGCGTGGTTGGCCGAGCAGTGCATCGGCATCACGCCCTTCTCCGGCAGGATGTAGTTGAGCAGGGTGAAGACCGACTTCTTGTTCTCGCCCGCGTACTCGGTGCCGCCGATCAGGATCAGCTTCCTCGTAAGGTTGAGCGCGATGACCGTCTCGGTGCGGCAGCCGTGCTTGGCCGGGTTCGCCTTGAAGCTCGGGCAGTTGATGACCGTATAGTCGGCGGCGAAGCCGTCGAGCTCGTCACGCGCGGGCCGGCGCAGCATGTGGCGGATGAACAGGCCGTGCCAGGCGAGCTCGGTCACCATGCGCACGTTGATCCGGTGGGCGGGGTCGGCCCCGCCATACAGATCCTGCACGAACATGTCGCGGCCCGCCATGTGGGCGAGCATGTCGGCATGGAGCGCGTCGAAGCCCTCGGGCGACATGGGGCGGTTGTTCTCCCACCAGATCGTGCCCTCGGTCTCGGCGTCGCGGACGACGTGCTTGTCCTTCGGCGAGCGGCCGGTGTAGGCGCCGGTGGAGACGAGCAGCGCGCCGCCCTGCCCGAGGCGGCCCTCGCCGCGGATGACAGCCTCCTCGATCAGCGCGGGCTCGGTGAGGTTGTAATAGACGGTTCCCAGCCCGCTCACTCCCTGGTCGTCGAGGCGATTGGCCGGGTTGACGCGTCCGATGTCCATGCAGGTCTCCTAGCGGCTACGGTGGCGGGCCGCGCCGCCGGCGGATCGACGCGGAAAGGCTGTCAGCCGCAGAGCGGCACCGCGTTTCGCTTTCGCTATACCACGGCACCCCGGGCGTGAAACCGCTGCGAGCGCAAGCGTTAGCGCCATCAGTCGCAGTTAGCGCAACCATGCCGGCCGGCGCGGCGTCTCGCCCGCACCCTGACCGTGCCCCGCCCGCCGCTTGTGATGCAAATTAGCCATTCCTTGACGAAATGGCGCTTGCCTGCACCCGCCCGGACCGGTCGATTCGGAAGTTCCAGTTGATTCGGTCGGGTTCAGGCGCGACACTGCCGCAAAAGGGCATAATCGGGCAGAAAGGATCAGGCGCCATGTCGCGGATCGCACTCGTGGACGACGATCGCAATATCCTGACCTCCGTCTCCATGACGCTGGAGGCCGAGGGCTTCGAGGTGGAAACCTACAACGACGGCCAGTCGGCGCTCGACGCGTTCAACCGCAAGCTGCCGGACATGGCGGTGCTCGACATCAAGATGCCCCGGATGGACGGGATGGACCTGCTGCAACGCCTGCGCCAGAAGACGTCGATGCCCGTCATCTTCCTGACCTCGAAGGACGACGAGATCGACGAGGTGCTGGGCCTGCGCATGGGGGCCGACGACTACGTCAAGAAGCCGTTCAGCCAGCGCCTGCTGGTGGAGCGGATCCGCGCGCTCCTGCGCCGGCAGGAAGTGATCGCCAAGGATGAACTCGGCGAGAACGAGCAGGCCCAGGTGATGATGCGCGGCAACCTCACGATGGACCCGCTGCGCCATGCCGTCACCTGGAAGGGCCGCGACGTGACGCTGACGGTGACCGAGTTCCTGCTGTTGCAGGCGCTCGCGCAGCGCCCCGGCTTCGTCAAGAGCCGCGACCAGCTGATGGACGTGGCCTATGACGATCAGGTCTATGTCGACGATCGCACCATCGACAGCCATATCAAGCGCCTGCGCAAGAAGATGCGCAGCGTCGACGACGAGTTCTCGGCCATCGAAACGCTCTACGGGATCGGGTACCGGTATAACGAGGAATGAGGCCCCGCCCGGGGGCCGCAGAGTGGAGGGGCTGACGACGGCGCAGGGCGACGCCGCGCCCGGCCCGCTCCGAAGGGCCAGAAAGGCGAGGCGTGCGCGACACCGACCGTCCCCCTGCTGACGAAGTCGTTCTGGGCGAGGACTGGGTCAGCCCCGACCATGCCGAGACCGAGGTGCGCCGTTCGCGCCAGCGGCGCGGCCTGTTCGCGCTGAACCGCTCGCCGCTCGCCCGCAAGATCATCACCTTCAACCTGATCGGGCTGCTCATCCTCGTCGCGGGGGTGTTCTACCTCAACCCGTTCCGGGACAGCCTCGTGGTGCAGCGCGAGGCCGGCCTCGCCGCCGAGGCGGAACTCGTCGCCGACGTGTTCGAGGTCCAGATCGCCCCGGCCGGCGCGGCCATGGCGCCCGCAGCGCCGCCGGACGCCACGCTCGCCGGGATCGATGCGCGGCGCACGCTCGAGGGCGTGTCGATCTCGGGCGGGGCCGAGGCCTTCGTCTTCGGCCCCGACCAGGGCCTGCTCGCCGCCGCCGCGGGCCCGGCCGCCGGGCGGGTTCAGGCGCCCGAGGGCTCGACGGTGATCACCGACTTCCTCAACGCGATCTGGGACGGGCTGTCCTACGTCATGGGCGCCGGTGCGCGCGTGGGCGAGCGGCTGCCCGCCGAGGAGCAGGCCCGCGCCCTGGTGGCCGGAGCGCTCGCGGGCGAGACGGTTCTGCGGACGGGCATCGACGCCCAGGGCGGCACGAGTTTCGCCGTGGCCACCCCCGTTCTGCAGGGCGACGAGGTGGTGGGGGTCGTCGCCCTCGTCTCGGCCTCGGGCGAGATCGACGCGCTGGTGCGCTCGGAGCGCGAGCAGGTGCTGCAGATGTTCGTCATCGCCATCCTCGTCTCGATCGGCCTGTCGCTGGTGCTCGCCTCGACCATCGCGAACCCGCTGTCGGATCTCGCCGCCGCGGCCGAGCTTGGCCGAGACGGCCAGACCCGCAACATCAGCCCCGGCCGCGTGCGCATCCCCGACCTGTCGGGCCGGCCCGACGAGATCGGCCGGCTCTCGGCCGCCTTGCGCGGCATGGTCGCCGCGCTCTACGACCGGATCGACGCCAACGAACAGTTCGCCGCCGATGTCGCCCACGAGATCAAGAACCCGCTCGCCTCGCTCCGGTCTGCCGTGGGCACGCTGCGGCTGGCCAAGCGCGAAGACCAGCGTGTCCGGCTGTGCGACGTGATCGAGCACGACGTGCGCCGCCTCGACCGCCTCGTGTCCGACATCTCCAACGCCTCTCGCCTCGACAGCGAACTGGTCAAGGAAGAAGAGGAGTCGTTCGACCTCGTGCGCATGCTCAACGCGGTCTGCGAGCACCACGGGCAGGCGGCGCGCGAAAACGGCGTCGAGTTCATCACCGACATGCCGCGCGCGCCGATGATGATCTACGGCCTCGAGGCGCGGCTGGCGCAGGTGTTCGTCAACCTCGTCACCAACGCGATCTCGTTCTGCGAGGAGGGCGACGCGGTGCGCGTCTGGGCGCGCAGGCGCGAGAACCGGGTGCTCGTGGTAGTCGAGGATACCGGCCCAGGCATCCCCGAGCAGGCGCTCACCAAGATCTTCAACCGCTTCTATTCCGAGCGGCCGCCGGGCCAGTTCGGCGACCATTCGGGCCTCGGCCTTGCCATCTCCAAGCAGATCGTCGAGGCGCATGGCGGCGTGATCTGGGCCGAGAACATCCGCCCGACCGACGCCGACCTGACATCGGAGCCGCTTGGCGCCCGCTTCGTCGTGGGCCTGCCGGTCTGAGCGCGATGGTGGCCGGCACCCGTCCCGCCGCCCCGCGCCCGCCGCCGACCCTCCGCGCGGCACCGGGCGACAGGGCCGAGTCGTCGGGCGATCGTGACATCGGCGCGGGCGTCGGGAGCGTCGCCGTCGCCACCGTTCATGCCACGACCGTCGCGCACGGGGGGCGGGCGCTGGTGATCCGGGGGCCGTCCGGGTCGGGCAAGTCGGCGCTGGCGCTCGAGCTGCTCGCCCGCGGCGCCGCGCTCGTCGCCGACGACCGGACGGTGCTGACCCTCGAGGCAGGCCGCCCCGTGGCCAGCCCGCCGCCGTCCATCGCCGGCCTGATCGAGGCGCGCGGGCTTGGCCTGCTGCAGCTGCCCTGGTTGGCCGGCGTGCCGGTCGCGGCCGTGGCCGACCTGTCGCAGGCAGAGACCAGGCGCCTGCCGCCGCGGCGCACGACCGCGTTACTCGGTCACGAGGTCGCCTTGTTTCGCCGCGTGGAGGGGGCACATTTCGCGCCGGCGCTCCTCATGGCGCTCGCCCACCCGCCGATCGACCCCGACGCCCCGCTCCAGGCTCCGCCATGACCGCCCCCAACCGCTCCGCTCCCCAGCCGCCGCCCGACGCGGCCGAACGGGCGCGCGCCGAGGCACCGCCGCCGGTGCTCGTCACCGGCCCCTCCGGCGCGGGCCGCTCCACCGCGATCCGCGCCCTCGAGGATCTCGGCTTCGAGGCGATCGACAACCTGCCGCTCTCGCTCGTCCCCCGCCTGCTCGACGGCTCGCCGCGTCCCGACCGCCTCGCCCTCGGCGTGGACACGCGCAACCGCGACTTCTCGACCGCCGCCCTGCTCGAGCTCGTCGACCGCGCGCCGCCACCCGGTTTCGAGGTTCTCTACCTCGACTGCTCGGCAGACGTGCTCCTGCGCCGCTTCTCCGAAACGCGCCGCCGCCACCCGCTCGCCCCCGCCGAGACCCCGCTTGCCGGGATCGAGCGCGAGTTCGACCTTCTCGCGCCGATCCGCGCCCGCGCCGACATCCTCGTCGACACGTCGGAGCTGACGCTGCACGAGCTGAGGGCCGAGATCGGGCGCTGGTTCGGCGGCCCGTCGGAGCAGCGGCTCGCGGTGTCGCTGCACTCGTTCTCCTACAAGCGGGGCCTGCCGCGGGGGATGGACATGGTGTTCGACTGCCGCTTCCTGCGGAACCCCTATTGGGACGACGCGCTGCGCGACCTCGACGGGCGCGACCCGGCGATCGCCGCCTACATCGCCGAGGATGCGCGCTTCGCCGCCTTCTATGCCAAGGTGGCCGAGCTCGCCGACCTGCTGCTGCCGGCCTATGTCGAGGAGGGCAAGGCGCATCTCGCGGTTGCCTTCGGCTGCACCGGCGGCAGGCATCGCTCGGTCGCCATGGCCGAGCGGCTGGCGAAGGCGCTTGCGGGCGTGGGGTGGCCCGTGTCTACTCGCCATCGCGAACTGGAGCGTCGGGCCGTGGGAGGCGCGGGCGACGCAGCGGCAGGGGCGGTCCGGGCGGCGGGCCGGGGGAGTGCAGGGTGATCGGCATCGTGATCGTCGCGCATGGCGGTCTGGCAGGGGAGTACCTGGCGGCGGTCGAGCACGTCGTTGGCCGGCAGGTGGGCATGCGGGCCATTTCGATCGCGCCCGACCACGACCGGCTGGCCAAGCAGAGCGAGATCTGCGCCGCCGCCGATGCCGTCGACGAGGGCGACGGCGTGGTGGTGGTGACCGACATGTTCGGCGGCTCGCCCTCGAACCTGTCGCTGCGGGCGAGCGCCCGTCCGGGGCGGCTGATCCTCTACGGGGCGAACCTTCCCATGCTGATCAAGCTCGCCAAGTCGCGCGAGCTGCCGGTGCGCGAGGCGGTGGACGGGGCGCTCGCGGCGGGGCGGAAGTATATCGACGCCTTCGAGAGCGATGCCGGGCTGACGGGCTAGGGAGAGGCAGGAATGGACGGACAGGGCGCAGCCACGACCCGCATCCTGGAGATCGTCAACGAGAAGGGGCTCCACGCCCGCGCGGCGGCGAAGTTCGTCGAGACCGTCGAGCGCTTCGACGCCTGCGCGACTGTCCGCCGCGACGGCATGGAGGCCTCGGGCGACAGCATCATGGGGCTTTTGATGTTGGCAGCCTCGAAGGGAACGACTATTGAGATCGAAACCCGCGGGGGCGAGGCCGGCGCATTGTCCGACGCGCTCGCCGCGCTCGTCGCCGCCCGCTTCGGCGAGGACATGTAGGGTTGCCAAGGGGCGCAGCAGAGGGCGCAAGACGGACGGGGAGCGCTGCGGTTTGGTCGAAAGCACCCAGCACCGAGGGATGATCATGCACGGCGCTTCGGCCGCGCCCCTCAAGGGGCAGGGCGACGGCGCGACTGCGAAGGACGCGCCCTACGACCGGCGGCGGCTGTCCTATGCGCATACCTTCACCAATCCGTGGCAGGTGCGGACCATCCAGACGATGGAGCTCCTCACCGGCAAGATGCGGCTGTTGCGCCTGATCCGACGGTTCGAGGCGATGGGCGTGCCCGAGGGGCAGGCCTTCTGGAAGCAGGCGCTCGACATCATGGGGATCGAGCTCTGCACCCCGCCCGATCAGATCGTGCGCATCCCCCGGGAGGGGCCGTTGGTCGTGGTGGCCAACCACCCGCACGGGCTTGTCGACGGGATGGTGCTCGCCGAGCTGGTCGGCCGGGTGCGCGAGGATTACAAGATCCTGACCCGCTCGCTGCTGACCGGCGTGCCCGAGGTCGACCGCTTCATGATCCCGGTGCCCTTCGCCCACGAGGAAGACGCGCTGCAGCAGAACCTCGAGATGCGAAAGCGCGCGATGGACCACCTGCGCGAGGGTGGCACGATCGTGCTGTTCCCCTCGGGTGTGGTGGCGGCCTCGGAGACGATGTTCGGACCGGCGGTGGAACGGGAGTGGAACCCCTTCACCGCCAAGATGATCCAGCGCTCGGGGGCACGTGTGGTGCCGGTCTACTTCCCCGGTCAGAACTCGCGCTGGTACCAGGCGGCCAACCGGGTGTCGTCGACGCTGCGGCAGGGCCTTCTGCTCTACGAGGTGGTGCACGCGCTGAACCGGCCGCAGGCGCCCTTGGTGGGCCATGCGATCGAGCGCGCCGAGGTCGAGGACTGGGCGCAGAACCCGCGCGGCTTCGTCGCCTGGCTGCGCGAGCAGACGCTGGGGCTGCGCGGGGCCTGACGGACCCGCTTGCCCGGGCGGCCCACGCCGCACGACCGGCGCGCCCCATCCGCCCACCCGCGCGGCGCCCGCGCGACGGGGACCGCCCGGCCCTCCCTTGCCGGGCCGCGTTCACCATTCGTTAACCACGGCCACGTCACGCTGGCGCATGCGCTGCGCTATCCTGTGCCTGTCGATCGCCGCCCTTGCCCTTTCGGGCTGCGACAGCCCCTCGCCGTTGTCGGCCTTCGCCGGCGTCCCGCCCACCCGGGTGGAGGTGGCGGGCTCTGCCTTTTCGGTCCGGGTCGCGGGGCTCGAGGCACAGGCGGTGCGCACGAACTTCGACCTCCGCGCGGGCAGCCGGGGGCGCGAGATCGTTCCCCGCGCCGGGATCGCGATGGAGCGGGCCTCGGGCTGCCGTGTGGTGCCGGGCTCGCTCAGAGGCGATTCGGCCCTGATCGAGGCGCGGCTCGCCTGCTGAGGATGACATATCTTGTGGATAGCCCGGCCCTGACACGCATATCCGGTGATGCCCGCTTGACTCGGGCGAACCCGCGCCCGCATTCTGACAGCAACGAGACTCGGGGCGGCAAGATCCGTATCCGGGCGCCGCAGGCAGGCGGCAGCATGGCACAGAGGGCCCCGGCGGGGGCCCCGACAGGCGAACATGGGCAGGGATACCGGCGGATGCGCTTCACGCGACTTCGGCTGAACGGCTTCAAGAGCTTCGTCGACCCGACCGATCTGGTGATTGCCGACGGGTTGACCGGCGTCGTCGGCCCCAACGGATGCGGCAAGTCGAACCTGCTCGAGGCGCTGCGCTGGGTGATGGGCGAGAACCGGCCCACCGCCATGCGCGGCGGCGGCATGGAAGACGTGATCTTCGCCGGCTCGGGCCGCAGGCCCGCGCGCAACTTCGCCGAGGTGGCGCTGATCATCGACAATGCCGAACGGCGCGCGCCGCAGGGCTTCAACGAGGCCGACCAGATCGAGATCGTGCGCCGGATCACCCGCGACGCGGGCTCTGCCTACAAGGCCAACGCGCGCGACGTGCGGGCGCGCGACGTGCAGATGCTCTTCGCCGACGCCTCGACCGGGGCGCATTCTCCCGCGCTGGTGCGGCAGGGCCAGATCTCGGAGCTGATCAACGCCAAGCCCAAGGCGCGCCGCCGCATCCTCGAGGAGGCGGCGGGCATCTCGGGCCTCTACGCCCGGCGCCACGAGGCCGAGCTGAAGCTGAACGGGGCCGAGCAGAACCTCTCCCGCGTCGACGATCTGCTCGATTCGCTCAACGCGCAGCTCGCGGCGCTCGCCCGCCAGGCGAAGCAGGCGCAGCGCTACCGGGCCATCGGGGGCGACCTGCGGCGGGCCGAGGGGCTGTTGCTCTACCGCCGCTGGGCGGAGGCGCGCGATGCAGTGACGGCGACCGCTGCCGAGCTGGCCGAGATGGTGCGCCGCGCATCCGAGGCCGAGCGCGCCGCGCGGGCGGCCGAGGCGGCGCGGGAAGAGGCCGACGGGCGGATGCCGGCCCTCCGCGAGGAGGAGGCGATCGCCGCCGCGGTGCTGCAGCGCCTCGAGGTCGAGCGCAACGACCAGCAGGGCGAGGCGCGCCGCGCCGAGGCGGCCATCGCGGCGCTGGAGAAGCGCGTCGCTCAGCTCGCGCATGACCGGGAGCGTGAAGCGGGGCTCAACCGCGACGCGGGCGAGAGCCTCGAGCGGCTTGTGGCGGAGGCGGAAGAGCTCGACGCGGCGCTCGATGGCCATGAGGACAAGGCCGAGGCGGCGGCCGAGGCGGCGCGCATCGCGGCGGCGAATCTCTCGGCGCGCGAGGCCGATCTGGGCCGCGAGACCGAGGATGCCGCACGCCTCGCCGCCTGGCACCAGAACGCCGAGCGGGCCGAGGCCGACGCCCGGGCGGCGCTCGAGAAGGCGCGCGCCGAGGCTGCCCGCGCCCGTGGCGTGGGCGAGGACGCCCGCCGCGCGCTCGACGAGGCGGCGGAGGCGGCGGAACGGGCGACCGCCGAGCAGGAAGAGGCCCAGGCGCAGGCCGAGGCGGCGGAGGAGCGGCTGGCCGAGGCCGACGTCGCCCGCGCCGAGACGGCGTCGCGCGAGGCCGAGGCACGCGCCGCCCATGCCGCCGCCGAGGGCGAGGCGCAGGCGATCCGCGCCGAGGCGGGGGCCTTGGCGCGGCTCGTGGAGCGCGAGGCGTCGGACGGTGCGCAGGTGATCGACTCGGTCAGGGTCGCGCCGGGCTTCGAGCAGGCTCTGGGCGCGGCGCTTGCCGATGATCTCCGCGCGCCGATCGCGGGCGAGGGCGGCTCGGGCTGGGCGGGTCTGCCGCCCTACGACGCGCCGCAGGGGCTGCCCGCGGGCGCCGCGCCGCTTGCCGCCCATGTCGACGTGCCCGACGTTCTGCTGCGCCGGATCGGCGAGGTGGGACTGGTCGGGTGCGAGGACGGCGCGCGGCTGCAGCCCATGCTGAAGCCGGGCCAGAGGCTGGTCAGCCGCGAGGGCGACCTGTGGCGGTGGGACGGGTTCCGCGCGGCCGCCGAGGATGCGCCGACGGCGGCCGCCCTGCGGCTCCAGCAGGTCAACCGGCTCGCCGCGCTGCGGGCCGATCTCGAGGCCGCCGAGGGGCGCGCGGCCGAGGCCGAGGCAGCCCATGCCGAGGCAGCCCAGGCTCTCGTCGCGGCGAGCGAGGCAGACCGAGCCGCGCGCGAGGCCCGCCGGGCGGCCGATGCGCGGGCGGCCGACGCATCGCGCGCGCTCTCGCGTGCCGACAACGCGCGTGCCATGGCCGAGACAAGGCTCGAGGCGGCCGAGCTCGCCACCGCGCGCCACGCGCAGGAGGCCGAGGAGGCCGCCGAACGGGTGGCCGAGGCGGAGGCCGCTCGCGCCGAGCTTCCCGATCTCGGTGCGGCGCGCGCCCGGGCGGAGAACGCACGCGAGGCGGCCGAGGGCTGCCGCGCCGACATGGTCGCCGCCCGCGCCGCCGAGGAAGAGATCCGACGCACCGGCGAGGCGCGCGCCCGCCGCCGCGCCGAGGTGGCGCGCGAGATCGACAAGTGGCGCGAGCGGCTGTCGAACGCCGAGACGCGCGCCGCGGATTTCGCCCGCCGCGAGGCGCAGGCCGAGGCCGAGTTGCGCGAGGCGCGCGCCCGGCCCGCCGCCATCGCCGAGCGGCTGGAGCGGCTGGCGGGCGAGATCGGCAAGGCGGAGGCGCGGCGGCGGGCGGCGGCGGATGCGCGCGCCGCCGGCGAGACGGCGTTCCGCGAGACCGAGCGGGCCGCGCGCGAGACCGAGCGCGCCGCCGGCGAGGCGCGCGAGGGCCGTGCCGCCGCCCAGGCCCGCGCCGAGGCCGCCGAGGCGGCGCTGGCGGGTGCCGCCGACGCGATCCGCGAGGAGCTCGAGACGACGCCCGAGGCATTGCTCGAGGCGCTCGACGCCGACCCCGAGCGGCTGCCCGACACCCACGCGATCGAGGCCGAGATCCTGCGCCTGCGCCGCGCCCGCGACGCGCTGGGCGCGGTGAACCTGCGCGCCGAGGAAGACGCCCGCGAGGTCGAGGCGGAGCGCGATGCGCTCGCCGCCGAGAAGGCCGACCTGGAAGAGGCGATCCGCGCCCTGCGCAACGGCATCGCCAGCCTCAACCGCGAGGGGCGCGAGCGGCTGCTGACCGCCTTCGAGCAGGTCGACGAGAATTTCCGCCACCTGTTCACGCATCTCTTCGGTGGCGGCTCTGCCCGGCTGGAGCTTGTCGAGAGCGACGATCCGCTCGAGGCAGGGCTCGAGATCATGTGCCAGCCGCCGGGCAAGAAGCTGTCGTCGCTGTCGCTGCTGTCGGGGGGCGAACAGACGCTGACGGCGCTGGCGCTGATCTTTGCGGTGTTCCTGGCCAACCCCGCGCCGATCTGCGTGCTCGACGAGGTCGATGCGCCGCTCGACGACGCCAACGTGACACGCTTCTGCGACCTGCTCGACGAGATGACGCGGCGCACCGAGACGCGCTTCCTGATCATCACCCACCACGCGATCACGATGAGCCGGATGGACCGGCTGTTCGGCGTGACGATGCAGGAGCAGGGGGTGAGCCAGCTCGTGTCGGTCGACCTCAAGCGCGCCGAACAGATGGTCGCCTGAGGCGCGCCCGCCGCCCGGGCCGGGCCGCGCCCCACCCGACCACCCTTGCGCGCCCCGGCCCGGGCGGCGGGCGCGCCTTTCGCCGCTGGCGGCGTCGCTCTAGGAGAGTGGCCGGGGTCGTGAGAGGGGAGGGCGGATGGTGGCACGGGCGATGACGGCACTGCGCAGGAGCGTGGCGGGGGCGGTGGCGAGCCCCGCGGGCCAGGCCCTGCCGGCGGCGTTGATCGCCGCGCATCTGCGGCGGGCCTTCGGACGGACGGACTGGCTGGTCGAGGGCCGCGAGGCCCTGGCCGAGGAGGCACAGGCCGGGCCGGTGATCCTTGTGCTGTGGCACGGGCGGCTGATGTGCGCGGCGCGCTTCTGGAACACTGGATGGGGCCCTCTCACCACGCTCACATCGCAGCAATATCCCGGCCGGCTCGCGGGGCAGGCGCTGCGCCGTTTCGGGTTGGGGACGCGGGCGATGCACGACCGCCGGCCGAACCGGGGCGAGAGCCTCGCGCTTGCACGCGAGATGCGGGCCGGCATGTCGATGGGGGTGGCGGTGGACGGCCCGCTCGGCCCGGCCCGCAAGGCGAAGACGGTGCCGCTCGACTGGGCGCGGCTGACCGGTGCCCCCATCTGGCTCGTCGGCTTCTCCGCCACGCGCTTCTGGCAGATGGACAGCTGGGACAGGTTGGTGGTGCCCCGCGCCGGGGGACGGGCCTGCCTGCTCTACCGCCGCTTCGGCACCGTGGACAAGCGCGCGACGGCAGAGGTGCTGGAGGCCGAGCGCGCGCGGCTCGAGGCCGAACTCGACGCCGTGACCGAGGCGGCTGACAGCCGGATGGGGCATGCGGGCCCGATCTGCTGAGGCGGGCGCCTCCTGCCTTCAGTTGCGGATGCGGGTGCTGCCCCCGGTGACGCCGAAGCTTGCGGTGCCCGAGATCGAGACGCCGGGTTCGGGCCTTGCATCGGGGTCGTCGGCCGGCGGGCGCGGCGGGCCGTCGACGCCGCAGGCGGCGAGGAGGGCGAGGAGAGCGGCGAGGGCGGCGAGGCGGGTCATGCTAGGATCTCCTTCCAGCGAGCGATCTGCTCGCGCACGCGAGCCGGCGCGGTGCCGCCGTAGCTGGTGCGCGAGGCGACCGAGTTGGCAACGCCGAGCACGCTGTAGACGTCTTCGGTGATCGCCGGGTGGGCCGCCCGCATGTCGGCCAGTGGCAGGTCGGGCAGGTCGCAGCCGGCCGCTTCGGCCCGTGCCACGAGCGCTCCGGTGACGTGGTGCGCCTCGCGGAAGGGCAGGCCCGCCACCCGCACCAGCCAGTCGGCGAGGTCGGTCGCGGTGGAAAAGCCGGTCGCCGCGGCGGCCTCGAGCGCCGCGCGGTTGGCGGTCATGTCGGCCACCATGCCGGCCATCGCCGCGAGCGCGAGGTCGAGCGAATCGGCGGCGTCGAAGACCTGTTCCTTGTCTTCCTGCATGTCCTTGGAATAGGCGAGCGGCAGGCCCTTCATCACCGTCAGCAGCGCCACGTTCGCGCCCAGGATGCGGCCGATCTTGGCGCGGATCAGCTCGGCGGCGTCGGGGTTCTTCTTCTGCGGCATGATCGACGAGCCGGTCGACCAGCGGTCGGACATCGTCACGAAGCGGAACTGGGCCGAGGACCATATCACCAGCTCCTCCGCCAGACGTGACAGGTGCGTGGCGCAGATCGTGGCGGCGGCGAGGTATTCGAGCGCGAAGTCGCGGTCGGACACCGCGTCGAGCGAGTTGGCCGCGGGCCGGTCGAAGCCGAGCGTCGCGGCCGTCATCTGCCGGTCGATGGGGAAGGAGGTGCCGGCGAGGGCGGCGGCGCCGAGGGGGCATTCGTTCATCCGGGCTCGGGCATCGGCGAAGCGGCCCGAATCGCGGCCAAGCATCTCGACATAGGCGAGCATGTGGTGACCCCAGGTGACCGGCTGGGCGACCTGCAGATGCGTGAACCCCGGCATCGGACAGTCGGCTCCGGCCTCGGCCTGTGCGACGAGCGCCCGTTGCAGCGCGGCGATCCCGTCGACCGCCGCGTCGCACCGGCCGCGCACCCAGAGGCGAAAATCGCTCGCCACCTGGTCATTGCGCGAGCGCGCCGTGTGCAGACGGCCGGCGGCCGGACCGATCAGCTCGCGCAGACGCGATTCCACGTTCATGTGGATGTCCTCGAGGGCCGTGGAAAAGGCGAACGCCCCGCGCTCGATTTCTGACAACACCGTGAGCAGGCCCTCGCGGATGGCGCCGGCGTCCTCCTCCGTGATTATACCGGTGGCTGCGAGCATGGCGGCATGGGCGCGAGAGCCCTCGACATCTTCGCGGGCGAGGCGGCGGTCGAAGCCGATCGAGGCGTTGATCGCCTCCATGATCGCGTCGGGGCCGTCGTCGAAACGGCCGCCCCACATGGTATTGGCGGCGCGGTCCGGGGTGTCGGTCATGGGCGGCTCCGGCTGGGCAGAGGGAGAGACGGCATGAAGCGTGGTCTGGCGGCAGTGATCTATCTGGCAATGGCGGGCTTGGCCAGCGCCCCGGCCGGGGCGCAGGACTGGTCCGCGCTCGAGGCGCTGCGCGAGGGCGACATGAAGAAGCTCGTCTTTTCCGAGCCGCAGCCGCTGCCCGATATCGCGGTGGTCGGCGCGGCGGGGGCCGAGGTGTCGCTCGCCGACTACCGCGGGCAGTGGATCGTGCTGAACTTCTGGGCGACGTGGTGCGCGCCCTGCCGGGTCGAGATGCCGACGCTCGCCAACCTGCAGTCGGCGATGGCCGGGCAGCCGGTCGAGGTGGTGACCGTGGCGACGGGGCGGAACTCCGTGCAGGGCATCGCGCGGTTTTTCGACGAGATCGGCGTGGAGACCTTGCCGGAATACCGCGACCCCAGTCAGGAGCTTGCGCGCGCCATGGCGGTGCTGGGACTGCCGATCACGGTCATCGTCGACCCCGAGGGGCGCGAGGTGGCGCGGCTGCGGGGCGACGCGCACTGGGACAGCGAGAGCGCGGTGGCGATTCTCGAGGCGCTGGCGTCGGGCGCGGGCGGCTGAGCGCGGAGACGGCGTTTCGAAACGCCGTGGACACGCGGCGGCGCCGCCGCGTGGCAAGCCGCTTCCAAGCGGCTTGGACCAACGGCCTTCGAAGGCCGTTGTCGCCGGTCAACCCGGCGCGCGCAGGTCGGCATGGCGCGGGCAGGTCACCACGTGGTCGTTGACCATGCCCACCGCCTGCATGAAGGCGTAGACGATGGTCGGCCCGACGAAGCGGAAGCCCTCGGCGCGCAGGTCCTTCGAGATGGCGCGCGACAGCGGCGTCTCTGCCGGGACCTCGTCGTCCGAGCGCCAGCCGTTCTGGATCGGGGCGCCGCCGACCCGCTCCCACAGGAAGGCGGAAAAGCCCTCGCGTGCCTCGATCTCGCACCACGCGCGGGCGTTGCCGAGGGTCGCTTCGATCTTGCCGCGGTGGCGCACGATGCCGGGGTCGGCGAGCAGCCGCGCCACCTCGGCCTCGCCCCAGCCCGCCAGCACCTCGGGGTCGAAACCGGCGAAGGCGCAGCGGAAGTTCTCGCGCTTCTTCAGGATCGTCAGCCACGACAGCCCCGCCTGAAGGCCCTCGAGCGCGAGCTTTTCGAACAGGGCGCGCCCGTCGCGCTCGGGCACGCCCCATTCCTCGTCATGGTAGGCGATGTAGATCGGGTCGGGCCCGACCCAGCCGCAGCGTGCCACGTCCTCGCACTCCCCTTGGGCAGTTCACCGGAGCTTAAAGCCCGCGCCGTAGCCTGCGCGCAAGTCATGGAGGGCGCGATGCGGCGAGGCGATCCGACCGGGGCCGGGGGCGGCCCGATGCGCGGCGACGACCGGCTGACGCAAGGGGCGGCACCGACATTGCCCGACCCCAGCCCCCTCGATGCCGCACTGGCCCTGCGCGACGCCGACATCCTGTCGATGGTCCGCCGCGCGCTGGAGCGGCGCGACGTGGTGCTGGCCTTCCAGCCGGTGGTCGCCGCGCCGGAGCCGGGGCGCGTCGCCTTTCACGAGGGGCTTCTGCGGGTGATCGACGATACGGGCAGGGTGATCCCCGCGCGCGAGTTCATCGGCGCCTGCGAGGTGCACGAGACGGGCCGCCTGCTCGACTGCGTCGCGCTCGAGACGGGCCTTGCCGCGCTGGCCGAGGCGCCAGACATGCGGCTGTCGGTCAACATGTCGGCCCGATCGATCGGCTATGCGCCGTGGCGGCGCATCCTCGAGCGGGCCGAGGCGACCGACCCGACCGTGCTCGAGCGACTGATCGTCGAGATCACCGAAAGCTCGGCGATCCTGCTGCCCGAGGTTACCCAGGCCTTCATGGCCGATCTGCAGGTGAAGGGCGTGGCCTTCGCGCTCGACGATTTCGGGCAGGGATACACCTCGTTCCGCTACCTGCGCGACCTCGACTTCGACATCCTCAAGATCGCCGCCGAGTTCGCCTTGGGCGTGGCCGAGACCCCCGACAACCGGGTGCTCTACGAGGCGCTGATCTCGATCGCCCGGCATTTCGACATGCTCGTCGTGGCCGAGGGCGTCGAGCGGCACGAGGATGCCGCGCTGATATCGGCCCTCGGCGCCGATTGCCTGCAGGGCTACCTGTTCGGCGCCCCGGCGCTGCGTCCCTCGGCGCCAGTGCGCGGCTCCCGCGCGGCGGGCTGAGCGGCGCGCGCAAGCGCCCGGGCGCCGAGAAGTGCGGGACGCGCGAGGCGAACCTCCTCGGACGGGCGCGCGACCGGTCTCGGGGCGAGCGACCCAGGTCGAGTGGCTCGGGTCGAGCGAGCCGGGCTGACTGGCGTCGGTCGATATGCGTCGGCTGCCCCCCTCAAGCTGACCTGACCCTCTCAATCTGCCCCCTCGAGCCGACGGGCCCGCAGGGAGCGCAGTCCCTCACCATCCGGGGCGCTGCTGCCTGCCCCGGTTCCGGTTCTCCACCGCGGCTCCCGGGTGGGACATGCTATCCCTTGCGCGCCTCGGGACTGCCCCCTACCCATGGGCGCCGAATCCGGCGGGGGCGGATCGCGCCCGGTCGTCCGGGCGAGGATGGCGCCCCGCTCCGGTCAGGATGGAGAGGAGCACCCATGACCAACGTCGTCATCGCCTCTGCCGCGCGCACCGCCGTCGGCAGCTTTCTGGGGTCTTTCGCGAACACGCCCGCGCACGAGCTCGGCGCCGCCGTGCTCGAGGCCGTGGTCGAGCGGGCCGGCGTCGACAAGGGCGAGGTGTCGGAGACGATCCTCGGCCAGGTGCTGACCGCCGCGCAGGGCCAGAACCCCGCGCGCCAGGC
>OFET01000494.1_pt1 | contig 23938 bp, 21 predicted proteins | sample 1521211 | NCBI WGS metagenome assembly OFET01 (sample SAMN03766358, study PRJEB24113) | microbial mat metagenome | isolation source: enrichment culture HLUCC-A from microbial mat sample contains cyanobacterium...
CCGGAATATCTCATTGTCAGCTAATTGATAAAACCCTTAACTGACTGGCATTACCACCGAAGTGATGCTTTTCGTCGTTAAGGGTCACCCGAGGGGGTGGCGCTTAGCCGATGCGGTCGTAACCGTTATCCATAAACGGATAGTCGGTGTAGCCTTTCTCGTCGCCGCCGTAGAACGTCTCGTGGTCGGGCTCGGTGAGCGTCGCATTGACCCGGAAACGCTCGGGCAAGTCCGGGTTGGCAATGTAAGGGCGCCCAAAGGCCACCGTGTCGGTGGTGTTTTCGCGGATGCGTGTTTCCGCATGGTCGGCGTCATAGTTGCCGCAGTACATCAGGCTACCGCTAAAGCGCTCACGCATCTGCTTGCGGAAGCCTGCTGGAAACTGAATGTCGCCGCCGGCCCAGTTGGGCTCATTGAGGTGCAGGTAGGCAAGGCCGCGCTTGGAAAGCTGTTCGGCCATGTAAAACGCCATGGCTTCCGGTTCATCGTCGGTCAGGCCAAACAACTCGATAAACGGCGTCATACGAATGCCGACCCGGTCGGCGCCGTAAACGTCAATGACGGCGTCGACCACTTCCAGCGGGAAGCGCGCCCGGTTTTCCAGCGAGCCGCCGTACTGGTCGGTCCGCTTATTGGTGCCGGTGGCCAGGAACTGGTTGAGCAGGTAGGCGTTGGCCGCGTGGACCTCGACCATATCAAAGCCTGCCCGCTTGGCGCGAACAGCTGCCTGGCGGTAGTCGTCAACGATGCCGGGAATCTCGTCGGTTTCCAACGCGCGGGGCGTGCTGGTGGGGTGCTGACCGGCAGTGCCGTCTTCAAACTCGACAAAGCACTGGGCACCTTCGCCTTTGAGCGCGCTGGGCGCAACCGGCTGCTGGCCGTTGGGTTGAACCATTTCGTGAGAAACACGCCCAACGTGCCATAGCTGCAACGCCATACGCCCGCCTTTGGCGTGCACGGCATCGACCACGTTTTTCCAGCCAGCTTCCTGCTCGTCGGTCCAGATGCCGGGGGTATACACATAGCCACGGGCGGTGGGGGAAATATTGGTGGCTTCGCTGATAATCAGCCCGGCCCCGGCGCGCTGGCCGTAGTAAGCTTCCTGCATCTTGCCCGGCACGCTGTCCGGGGTGCGTGCACGGGTGAGCGGCGCCATAATCACGCGATTGGGGATCGACAGGCTGCCAAGCTGCGTGGCAGTGAAAAGCGTTTCGTAAGCCATCAAACAAGCTCCTTTTGAACTCTGTGATTAAGTAGTGGCGGACAGAATAGACCAGTTTACTAGTAAGTGCCAGCTACTATTCGTGGCCTAGTTAGTGGGGATGTGAAGACATAAACAAAACCCCGCTGATGAAATCAGACGGAGGAAAATTGCATTTACAAGGCCCGTTCGAGATTATGAGGTTAACTTAAACGCGATAAGGCCTTACCTCGTGCGCTATGACGCCAACCAAACGCCTGAGCAAGCCGCTCGAGACCAGATTTATAAACGTCTACGGGCGTGCGGTTTGCGCGTTCATGACAATACCGGGCTAGAAACATCGCATTCCTTTCGCTCAGGGGTTGCTGTGTTCCCTGCGCTAAATTCAGAAAAACACGGCCAGCTAATAGACTCATGATAAAGGCGTTTTCTGGTCAGTCGGTGTCGCAAGCCCCTATGGATAAGCCCGCCGGTTGGCTGCTGGCGCGTGTTCAGGCGAAGAAGGGCTCGCGCGTGCAGATGCTGAACGCGAAGAAATGGAAGCAGCATGTCACCTAAACTCCCCATTAACATAGATGACTTACTTCACCACCGAACGGTGGAAAGTGAACGCATTGAATACAAGGACGGTTGGAACCCTGAAGCCATCCTGCATACCCTCTGCGCGTTCGCTAATGACTTCCATAATTTGGGTGGCGGCTATGTACTGGTTGGCGTCGCCGAAAAGAACGGCCAACCGCAACTACCGCCTGCCGGTCTATTACCAGAGCACATCGATGCCATCCAAAAAGAGCTGCTGAATTTAGGGCATTCGGCCATTGCACCGCAGTATCATCCACTAACCGCTACCTATGAGATTCAAGGCAAAACTATCCTGGTGCTGTGGGCCCCAGGCGGAGAAACGCGCCCTTATAAAGCCAAAAGCAGCTTGAGCAAGAAGAGTGATTGGGCCTATTACCTGCGTAAACATACCAGCACGGTAAAAGCATCGGGTCAGGATGAGCGCGAGCTGTTAAGTTTGGCGGCAACCGTGCCCTTTGATGATCGCTATCGCCAAACCGCAGATTTAAGTGATCTTTCACCCTACTTGATGCGAGACTTTCTCCACGAGGTTGATAGTGAATTGGCGACTGAAGCCCGCGAACTGGATATTGAAACCTTGGGCCGCCGAATGAACGTGGTCGGTGGGCCCAGCGAAATGGCCTTCCCAAAAAATGTGGGTTTGTTGTTTTTTAACGAACAACCCGAACAGTTTTTTTTCCAGCCACTCAGATAGATATGGTGTATTTTCCAGACGGTGTCGGGGGCGACCACTTTGAAGAGAAGGTTTTCAAGGGACCGTTAGGGCGTATCACCCGCGATGCATTGGACTACCTTAATCGCAACTATCTAAAAGAGGGTGTAACAAAACATTCTGATCGCCCACAGGCCGAGCGTTTCTGGAATTTTCCGCTATCTGCCATTGAAGAGGCCGTGGTGAATGCGGTGTACCACCGTTCCTATGAAATTCGTGAACCCATTGAAATACGTATCGATGACCAGGAACTTGTGGTGCTCAGCTTCCCAGGGCCAGACCGCTCCATTCGCTTGCAAGATCTGCAGGCAGGCAAAGCCGTTAGCCGCCGCTATCGCAACCGGCGTATTGGCGAGTTTCTCAAAGAGTTGGATTTAACCGAAGGCCGTTCAACGGGCGTGCCCAAAATCCTTCGAGTGATGAAATCGAATGGCTCCCCAGAACCGGTGTTCGAAACCGACGATGAGCGCAGTTACTTTTTAATTCGCTTGCCTGTTCACGAGGGGTTTTCGGTTGATACGGAGGCAGTGGTCAACGCCACCCCCGAAGTCCCTGAACAAGTAGGGACCAAGTCGGGACTAAGTAAGGAGCAAGTAAGTCTGCTTCAACTTTGCGTTGAAGAAACCCCTGTAATGCATTTGATGCAAGCAACGGGGCGTTCCAACAGAACAAAGTTCCGTGAGGCAGTGCTCAATCCACTGCTTGATTTAAGATTGATTGAAATGACGCAGCCTGACTCGCCGCGTAGTCCAACCCAAAAATATCGACTAACAGACCTAGGTAGGCAAGTGCTCGCCACCAAGGATACGCATCAATAAACATTGAACCGATGCTCGCTCAAATCCACCTCGTCCAAGGCCAGCGGCGTTTAACAGGGGTGTCGATGTGCTGGAGCGCGGCGGTCAGCGGCAGCATGATCGCGGCGAGCTGGCGGTGGCAGGTGGCGCTGCTGAGCACGCCGGGGCACTGTTTGAGCAGCAGTTCGCAGTGCTGCGCGGCGATACGAAGCTGTGCGGTGGCGGAGGGTGGGAACACGGCCTTGGCCTGCTGGCAGCAGCGGTTCAGTTCGCGGGAGAGCATGGTCAGCATGCCGGTATCCAGCCAGCAGGGCAGCGGGTCGTCCAGGCGTCCGGCGATCGAGTGCTGGATGGCTTCGAATGAGGTGCGAAGAAACACGATGGTCTGGCGAAGCTGCCGCTGCTCACTGTTCATGTGGCTAACCTGACGTCGTCACAAAGGGTCAAATACAAAAGAGAGTATTTCTCATTTTCATTTTTGTGACGATAGCGCCAGACAATCGAACTGTCAATGTGTCGGCTATGAGTACGCCTGTCAGGGCGCGTCCGGCGCCTGATACAGCTGCCAGTCGTTAGTGGTGATCGGTTGACCGCCCTGTTCGGTCACCACGACGGTGTCGCTCAAGCCAACGCCCCACTGCCCCGGCACGCGCAGGCAAAGGGGGAGATGAAAGACTATGTTGGCTTCAAACGGGCGCATCTGCCCTTTGGCGATATAGCCGGTGCCTTCCACCCAACTGGGCGGGAACTGCGCACCCACGGCGTAGCCAAACACGCCTGAAAAGAACAGCCGGTCGCGCTGCGGGTCGAGCAGCGCATCGGCGGCACGGGCGGCGTCGTCGAAGGTGTTGCCCGGTCGCATGGCGTCGCACAGCGTTTCAAACAGCGCGCGACATAGGTCGCGGGTCGCCGCCTGGGCCTGGCTGGGGGTACCCGTAATGGCAGTGCGCATCATGGGAGCGGTATAGCGCTGATACGCCGCGCCGAATTCCAGAAAGACCGGTTCATTGGGCTGAATGATATGGCGCTTGTGGTTGACGTGAATCACCCCGATGCGCGGCCCGCTGGTGACAATGGGCTGCAGGCTCATGAACTCGCTGCCTTTGGCGAGCAAGGCCTGGGCGCCGGCGGAGGCGATATCGTTATCGGTCATGCCGGGGCGAATCACCTGGATGGCCGCCTCCAGCCCGGCGGCGGTAATGCGTGCGCTTTCTTTCAGCATTTCGAGTTCGGCGGGCCGTTTGACGATCCGGATGGCGTCCAGTACGCCGCCAGCCTCGCTAAACCGCTGGCGGCCGATGGTTTGCGCCAGCGCCTCCATGACACCGACGCGCATCCCGCTACCCCAGCCATCGATGCCGATCTGCTGGCAGGGCGCTAGCAGGTCCGCCAGCGGCGTGATGATTTCATCCAGGTTTTCCCAGCGGTAGCCGATGATCTCATCCACCAGTGCGGTCACCACGGCAGCCCCCGTTTCAATCGATGCGACCTGAAGGACTAGCCGCTCCGGCGTGCAGACGAGGCAGGCATGCACCGAGACTTCGAAGGTGTGGTAGCCGGTCAGGTAATTGATATCGGCCGGGTCGGTGAGCAGCAGGGCGTCATACCCATGCAGGACCATGGCGTGGCGCACCTTGTCCAGGCGCGCGCGGTATTCCGAGGGGGCAAAGGGCAGCTCGCTTTGGGCAAGCGTTTCGGCCAGGGTTTCGCGGTAGTGGTGGTAGTCCATGACATTCTCCCGGGGTGGCTTGGGTCAGTATAGGTGCCCGCTACCGCATGACGCCCGTTAACCGGTACGACAGAACGGCCATACCTGATAAAACTTGCGGCACTGGAACTCCGCCTCGCAGCTGTTGAGCTGCGACTGGTAACGGTTGGCGCGGGCTGCTACTTGCCTGCTGGCCTGCAAGACGTGGGACTTACCTCGGTAGGTGCCACGTTGGTAGCCGCCTGCGCCCTCGTGGTAGGCGTAATAAAGATGCTCGGGGTTATTGAGTGAAATGCCGGTCTGTTTACGCGTGCGCTGGTTGTACCAGCCAATAAAATCGGTGGCGTGTTTCATGTGGGTACGGCGGGAAAACAGCCCACCTACGTCATCCTCGTATTCACTCCACACAGGGTCCTGGGCCTGGGCGTAACCCTTGGCGGAAGAAGGCCGCGGGCCGGGAATGAAGCCCAGGTAATACTTTCGGTCTGGTCGAATGTGGCTGCGAAACGATGATTCCTGCTGAATAAACGACATCTGCGTGGCGATCGGCGTGCCCCAGGTGTCCTCTGATTCGAGCGCGTAGTCGTACCAACTCGGCTGCTCGCGGAAAATTTCGCAGATATTGCTTTGATCCTCGGGCGGGTTGGGCGCGAACGTGGCGCAGCCGGAAAGTAGCAGCACGACACCCAGCGTTGCCCAGCGGCGAAGGGGAGCGAAAGCAGAAGAAGCGCTAACGGAAAAACAATCAACAGGGCGACGCATGACAAGTCCTTGTGGATAAGTGCTGATAACGACAGCAGCGTGGTAAGCGTTATGGCCCGGGCCTAGCGCAGCAGTGCTTCCAGGCAGCGGCGCAGGCGCTGGGCCTCCCGCGATAGCGTTTCGCCGGACAGCATGCCCACCCCCAACACCAGGCCAACGCGCGGGTCGTGGCGGGCACACACCGGGCTCAGCGGGCGCACGATCAAGTGTTCTTTGAGCAGCGCCTGGGCGATCTGCACGTCATCGACGGGCGGCTCAAACTCAACGCACAGGCTGATGGCGTTACTCGGTGGCGAGACCCGGCGCACCGACGGCAGCGAACACAGCTGGTCGTGAAGGACCTGCTGGCGGCCCAGGTAATCGCGCTGAATGCGCCGACACCAGGCGTCGAGGTCACCGTCGAAAATAAACTGCGCCAGCACCGCCTGGTCGAGCATGCGGCCTTCACGAAACAGCTCGCTGCGCAGGCGATTCATCGGCCCCGCCAGATGGTGCGGTACCACCAGATACCCCAGCCGCAGTCCTGGAAACATCATCTTGGAAAACGAGCCGGCCAGCAAGTGGCGGGTTGATTGCGGGTCGAACAGCAGGTTGGCGTGGTCGTCGCGGTCGAATTCGTAGTCGTCTTCCACGATGTAGTCCGGCGACAGGGCATCGCACAGGCGCTGCTTGTCGGCCGCGCTGGTGGCCACGCTGAGCGGGTAGTGCTGCGAGCCGGTCAGGTAGGCAAGCGCGGTTTTCCTGGGAGCCTCGGGTAATACATGCCCCTGGCCGGGGTGCCAGGGCACCATGTCGATCTCGAGCCCTGCGGCGGTAAACACGTTGCGCGCCCCCCAGTAGCAGGGCGATTCCATGGCGACGGTGTCGCCCACATCCGCCAGCGCCATGGCGCAGAGTTCAATGCCGTTATGGGTGCCGTCGGTGATGATGATCTGTTCGGTATCGCAGCGAATGTTTCGCCAGCGTTCCAGAAACTCCCTGATGGCGCGCTTCAGCGGCCCGTAGCCGCCGGTCGAGTAAGACAGCAGCAGGGCATTTTGCGGCACCGTGACGCTGGCATACAGTTGGCGCCATTTGCGCATCGGGAACTGGGCGATGTCGGGAATCCCCGGCACGAATGCACCGCTTTGGATCGTGCTGGCCCCCGGCCCCTCAAGCACCCGCTGGGCACGCTTGGAAATAGCGGTCTCGGGCGGCGCGGCTGGCGCCGGCGACAAGGGCTTGCGGGTCCAGGTACCTTGGCCGTGGGCGGTCGTGAGCAGCTGTTCTTCTTGCATGGTGCGCATGGCCAGCGCCAGCGTTTGACGCGCCACACCGATACTGTCGGCAAGGGCGCGGTGAGAAGGCAGCCGCAGCCCGGACGGCCATTGGCGGGTAATCGCCTGACGCAGCGCCATTTCGATACGCACCTGTTTACTCAGCCGTTCAGGCTGATGGGCATAAAGATCGACAAAGTGGTGCAACACCGCTTCGCGGTCCATCGTTAACGTCTCCTGTCGCGCGTCAGCCCGATTTTCACTAGGTTTAAAGACGCAGGCCTCGTTGAAACACTGCACCTATGTGGTGCGTTTAAAAAGTGGTCCAGTCGAACGGCAAAGTGGTGCATTCGCGTTAAGCGCGCCGCCTGCTAGCGTGATGTGGTTCCGTTTAAAACGAGATCCAGTACGGCGCCTCAGCGCGCCCATGACAATATCCAATAACCTGCAGGATTCAGTGCTATGACAACGTCTTCTTCAGAACAAGCCAAGCTCGTCCGGGTGCTGGCCCGTGGCGACGTACTCGCCCTGGCATTTGGCGCCATGATCGGGTGGGGATGGATCGTCCTCACCGGCACCGCGATTCAATCCGCCGGCAGCCTGGGGGCCATTCTAGCCTTTATTATCGGCGGCTTAGCGATTGTATTAGTCGGCTTGACCTATGCCGAACTCGCCGCCGCCATGCCCAAGGTAGGGGGCGAGCATGTCTACAGCTACCGCGCACTGGGTCATTGGCCCTCTTTCTTCTGCACCTGGGCGATCATTCTAGGCTATTTGAGCGTGGTCGCGTTCGAGGCCGTCGCCTTACCCACGGTGGTCGAGCATCTTGCGCCCAACTACGCCATCGGCCACATGTGGACCATTGCTGGCTGGGAAGTTAAAGCCACCTGGGTGGCGGTAGGCGTGGGCGGCTCGCTTGCCATGATGATCATCAACTACTTCGGGGTGAGCACTGCCGCGCTGCTGCAGAAGGTGGTGACCGGGGTGATTCTGCTGGTCGGGGTGATGTTTGTGACCGGGTCGTTGTTCGAGGGCAGCACGGCCAACATGATGCCGCTGTTCTCGCAGTCCGAGGGCAGCACGATGGCCGGGATCATTGCCGTCATCGTCATGGTGCCGTTTCTGTTTGTCGGGTTTGATGTCATCCCCCAGGCGGCCGAAGAGATCAACCTGCCCTACAAGGCGATCGGCAAAGTGCTGATGGTGTCGGTGATCCTCGCCGTGGTGTGGTATTCTCTGATTATTCTGGCTACCAGCCTGGCGCTGGATAGCGAGGCCATCGCCGCCAGTTCATTGAGCGTGCCGGACGCCATGGAAAGCCTGTTCAATGCCTCCTGGGCGGGCAACCTGATGGTCATCGCCGGGATCGCCGGGATCATCACCAGTTGGAATGCCTTCTACATCGGCGGCTCGCGGGCGATCTACGCGCTGGCCAACGCGGGCATGCTGCCGTCGGTATTTGCCAAGCTGCACCCGCGCTACAAAACCCCCACCAACGCGATTTTCCTGATGGGCTTTCTATCCTGTCTGGCACCGTTATTTGGTCGCCCGGCGCTGGTATGGATCGTCAACGCCGGTGGTCTGGGCATCGTGCTGGCCTACCTGTTTGTCGCCGTGTCTTTCATGGTGCTGCGGGTGCGCGAGCCGGATATGCCGCGTCCGTTCCGTGTCAGCTACGGCAAGCTATGCGGTTCGCTTGCGATCATTCTGTCGTTCGCCATGACGTGTCTCTATCTGCCGGGAAGCCCGGCGGCGCTGGGCATGGCCGAATGGACCATCTTTGCCATTTGGGTACTGCTGGGGATCGGCCTTTACATCCACGCGCTGCGTACCTATGGCCGCGACTATAGCGACCGCCACATGAAAGCGGACCTGTAAGCCGCGTCGCCTACTATCTGGAGAATGTCATGAGCTTTATCGAACAGTGGTTGCACGACGCCGTTCCCGCCCTGGTGGGCGGTGAGTGGCGCACGGGCCAGACGACCTTTGCGGTGGATAATCCCGCTACCGGCGAAAGCATTGCCCGGGTGCCCGATATGGGCGCTGACGATGCCCGCGATGCCGTGGCAGCGGCCTATGAAGCTGGCCCTGCCTGGCGTGCCACGCCGGTCAAGCAGCGCGCGGCACTGCTGCGTCGCTGGTTTGATCTGATCAATGCGCACGCCGACGATCTGGCCCGTCTAATGACGCTGGAACAAGGCAAGCCGCTGGCGGAAGCCAAGGGCGAAGTCGCCTACGGCGCCTCCTTTATCGAGTTCTTCGCCGAAGAAGCCAAACGCATGGCCGGGGAAACCCTGCCCAGCCACGGCGCCGACAAGCGCCTGCTGGTGCTGCGCGAGCCGGTCGGTGTGGTCGCGGCGATTACCCCGTGGAACTTCCCGCTGGCGATGATCACCCGCAAGTGCGCCCCGGCCCTGGCGGCGGGCTGCACCGTGGTGATCAAACCCGCCGAAGCCACGCCGCTTACCGCCCTTGCCGCGGCGTACCTGGCGCTGGAAGCGGGCCTGCCCGCGGGCACCATCAACGTGATTACCGCCTCAAAACCGGCCGAGGTGGGCGATGTGCTGACCACGGATTCGCGGGTGCGCAAAGTCTCGTTTACCGGCTCTACCCCGGTGGGTAAGCACTTGCTCGCCCAGTGCGCCAGCACGGTGAAGAAAACCGCCATGGAGCTGGGCGGCAACGCGCCGTTCATCGTTTTTGACGACGCCGATGTGGATGCCGCCGTAGACGGTGCCATGGCCTCCAAATTCCGCAACGCCGGGCAGACCTGCGTATGCACCAACCGTTTTCTGGTGCAGGACGGCATCTACGACACCTTCGTCGCCAAGCTGACCGAGCGCGTGAACGCGCTGAACGTCGGCGACGGCCTGACCGAAGGCAGCGTAATCGGCCCGCTGATCAACCAGGCGGCGGTGGATAAGGTGCAGCGCCATATCGATGACGCGGTTAGTCACGGGGCAACGCTGATGTGCGGCGGCAAGCCCCATGCCGCCGGCGAGCGTTTCTTCACTCCGTCGGTCCTGGCGGACGTCACCACCAAGATGGCGGTGGCCGACGAGGAGACCTTCGGCCCGGTAGCGCCGGTGTTCCGCTTTCAGCACGAGGAAGAGGCCATTCAGATGGCCAACGACACGCCGTTCGGCCTGGCCGCTTACTTCTACGCCACCGACTACCGTCGCATCTGGCGCACCATGGAAGCGCTTGAGTACGGCATGGTCGGCGTCAACGAAGGGCTGATCTCCACCGAGCTTGCGCCCTTTGGCGGCGTGAAAGAGTCCGGGCTGGGCCGTGAAGGCTCCCACCACGGCCTCGATGAGTTTACTGAACTCAAATATGTTTGCGTTGGCGGCCTGTAAAGAGAACGATGATGACCAACCAAGAACTGAACGAGCTAAAAAACCGCTTTGTTGCCAACGGTGCCGCGACGCCCACCACCCAGTTTGCCGAACGCGCGGAAAACGCCGAGCTGTGGGACGCCGACGGCAACCGCTGGATCGACTTTGCGGGCGGCATTGGCGTGCTGAACCTGGGCCATCGCCACCCGAAAATCGTTGCTGCCGTGGAAGCGCAACTGAAAAAAGTCATGCACACGAGTGCAGCGGTGATCTCCTACGCGCCCTATGTGCAGCTGTGCCAAAAGCTCTGTGAACTCACCCCGGTGCGCGGCCCCGAGCGCAAAGCGATGCTGGTCAACACCGGTGCCGAAGCGCTGGAAAACGCGGTGAAGATCGCCCGTGCCGCCACGGGCCGCACCGGCATTATCACCTTCGACGGCGCCTTCCACGGCCGCACCATGATGACCCTGGCGATGACCGGTAAAGTGCTGCCCTACAAGAACGACTTCGGCCCGATGCCGGGCGACGTCTTCCGCGCGCCGTTCCCGAACCCTTTGCATGGCATTAGCGAAGAAGCGTCTTTGGATGCGATTCGCACGCTGTTCAAGACCGATATCGCCCCGCACCGCACGGCAGCCATCGTGATTGAACCGGTACAGGGTGAAGGCGGCTTCTACATCGCCTCACCGGACTACCTGAAAGCGCTGCGCGCGCTGTGCGACGAGCACGGCATTCTGCTGATCGCCGACGAAGTGCAGTCCGGCTTTGCCCGCACCGGCAAGCTGTTTGCGCTCGAGCATAGCGGCATCGAGGCGGATATTCTGACCACCGCCAAGAGCCTGGCCAACGGCATGCCGCTTTCGGCGGTGGTCGGCTCCGCCAAGGTAATGGACGCCTCCGGCCCCAACTCGCTAGGCGGCACCTACAGCGGCAACCCGCTCTCCTGTGCCGCGGCGCTGGCGGTCATCGAGGCGATCGAGGAAGAGAACATCCTTGAGCGCAGCGAGCAGATGGGCAAGATGCTCGCCGAGCGTTTCGCGGTATGGGAAGAACGCTTCCCCGCCGTTGCCCACGGCCGCCAGCTCGGTGCCATGGCCGCGTTTGAACTGCTTAACAGCGACGGCAAGCCGGACGCGCAGATGACCGGCGCGCTATGCGCCAAAGCCCGCGAGAAAGGCCTAATCCTGCTTTCCTGTGGTTTCTACGGCAACAGCATCCGCATTCTGGTACCGCTGACGGTGTCCGTCGCCGTGCTGGAAGAGGGGTTGAGTATTATCGAGCAGTCGCTGGAAGCGCTTGGCTAATACGCTTCTAAGTTCCACCTAGCCCGCCCTCGTCAAGCAGCGCAAATTGCTGGCGAGGGCGGGTTTTTTTATGGGCGTTGAAAGCCCAAAGCTGAGATGGTCAGGCGCTCTAAGCGCCCTGTGCTAAGCTTTATTTGGTATGGTAACCGCCCAAGGCGGAAGTGCTGGGAAATGCAGAAGAAGCGCAAATTCTTAACATTTTGCCTAATAATAATTAAAAGAGGCATAGGCTTGGAAGAATCTGGCAGGCTGCATTTTCGGAAAATCATGTCGTCGCGTTCATCCGATCATAGGACGCGTTGTCTAATGCCTGTTATAAATCAGGGAGTAGCCATCGATGGAATGGCGCAAGGGCGATTACCTAATCACTGCTGACCCATCCAAGGTGCAACTGGATGTCGTCCACCGTTTGCTTGCCGCAACCTACTGGGGTGGCCGCCGCCCTATAGAAATCGTAGAGCGCATGGTTGCGGGTTCTATCTGTTTCAGTCTTTACCATGGTCCCACACAGGTTGGTTTTGGGCGGGCAGTCACCGATAGTGCTACGTTTACCTGGGTAGCGGATATTGTGGTTGAGCCCGAGTATCGGGGTACCGGCTTGGGGCAGTGGATCATGGAATGTTTGGTTACGCACCCGGCTGTAAACGGAACTCAAATGGTGTTGCAAACCCGTGATGCTCAGGGATTGTACGAGAAGTTCGGCTTCTCTGAAAAAAGTGCTCTCATGAGCACCAAAGTCACTGATTTATAAAAAGTCGCAGCAGTACGCGGCCGATAGCCGCCGGACGCCCTTTACGTGGCTCCTTCGTCGCCACTTAAAGGGCGCCGCTGTACTCAGCGCTAGCAAGATGCCAATAGGCACACACTCTGCTAGACTCCTCCCATGAAGCAAATTAACTGGAATGCTGAAAAGAATCAGCAGTTGATGAGCGAGCGCGGAGTTTCCTTCGAAGATGTCCTGTTTGCTCTTCAGTCTGGTGGTTTACTTGATGATGGACCTCACCCCAACAGGGACAAGTATCCGACTCAACGCCTGCTTGTGGTTCGGATTGACGATTACGCCTGGCTGGCACCGTACGTTGAAAATGATAGCGAAATCTTTCTCAAGACGGTCATCCCCAGTCGCAAGGCCACCAAGAAATTTCTAGGGAGGTAGCATGGCCAAGACGAAATTTGATCCCGAAGAGCAAGAGCTGCTGGAGGCTTACGAATCCGGAGAGTTCGAATCCGATCTGGGTGCCGATCGTCGGGAGTACTTGACGAAGGTAGCGGAAGAAACGTTCAAGAAGGACAAGCGGATCAATATACGCATCTCCAGTCGTGACCTGGAGGCACTTCAACGTCGGGCACTGGAAGAGGGACTTCCTTACCAGTCCCTCGTCTCCAGTGTCCTACACAAATATGTCTCCGGCGGCCTCAAGGACATCTCTGCCAACAAGTCAGGCCAGGGGACGCGCTAACGCGTGCCGCTGCTTTCTGCAGTCATTCAACAAATATCCGCTGCGTAGCGAACGGCAGGCTCCTTCTCACAGTGCAGATGCTATGCCAATTGTTCTCCGATGCGGTCACATCCTCTGGTGAAGAGGTGAATTAGCCATATCCAAGTGCAACCGCTACTTATTCCCCACCCCGCCATCGTCAAACAGCGAAAGCTGCTGACGATTGGCGGGTTTTGCTTTTTTAGCGCGCTGCTTTGAAGGTCGGCGCTGGCTGGCGAGCTTGTCCACAATCGCTTGGCTTGATTCCCTGGCTTCTGGAGTACGGCGAAGCTCATACAGCATTTTCTTCCAGTGTCGCGCCTCATTTTCAAAGTCGTGGGGCAGCGGGTAGTGCTCGCCGGGCTGAAAGCCGAATCGCTGGCGCAGGCTTTCGGGCAAGGCCCAGGGCTTGGCGCGCCACTCCAGCGGGAGGGCAGTTAACTCCGGCACCCAGCGGGCGATGAACTCGCCGGTGGGGTCGTTATCCTCCGCTTGCTTGATGGGGTTATACACCCGCAGCGCATTGGTGCCGGTGGCGCCTGCCTGCATCTGCACCTGGGGGTAGTGAATGCCCGGCTCGAAGTCGGTAAATAGCCGCGCGAGGTGCAGGGCAGGCTCGTACCAGTGCAGCCCCAGGCCAAAGGTGGCGTGGGAGATCAGCATGGCGCGCATGCGAAAGTTGATCCAGCCGGTGGCGATCAGGCTGCGCATGCAGGCATCCACCAGCGGGACCCCGGTTTGGCCGCGCTTCCATGCGATCAGGTTGGGGTGGTCGGGGTCGCGTTCGCGCAGGCCGCGCAGTGCGGGGTGTAGCGTCTGATGCTCCATGCTCGGCGCGCTTTCCAGCTTTTGGATAAAGTGGCAGTGCCAGTAAAGCCGCGAGGTAAAGGCGCGCAGCGAACGTGACCATTGGGAGTCTTCGGCATGTTTTGCCCGTTGGCGGCGCAGGGACTGGACCACTTCGCGCATGGAAAGCGTGCCCCAGGCTAGATGCGGCGAGAGCCGTGAACCGAATTCCCAGGCCAGCAATGGCTTCGAGAGCGAGCCGCGGTAGCGCCGCCCGCGCTGGCTGACAAAGCTGCGCCATAGTGCACGCCCTTCACGGCGACCGCCGGGCTGACGCTCGGGGCAGGGCGTGGTGTCAAATCCCAGCGTTAGGCCGTGTAGCTGTGCAACGTCAATATGGTGGAAAGCCTGCCAATCCGGAGCCGCCTGAGCGTTTTGCGGGGCAGGGAAGGTCGGTGCCGTCATTAGCGCTTCCCAATGCGACTCCCATCGGGTCTGGTGGCCTGTGCGGCTGTTAAGCCCGCGAATGACGCCCTGCTGGCGGGCTTCCTGCCAGGCAACGTTGTGCTGGCGGCACCAGCGATGAACCTCTTTGTCGCGCTCGAAGCTCCAGGCGTTGCCGGTTTCCTGGTGGGAGTGCAGAGTGATAAGGCCGTAGTGGGCTTTCAGAGCGTCTAGCAGATCGACCATATCGCCCTGCCAGAGACACAGAGGCAGGCCGAGTGTCTCCAGGGCGTTGGAAAGGTCGACAAGCGAGTCAGCGGCAAACTGCCAGTGGCGCAGCGCGCTGTCCGGCGCCTGCCATTGGCCGGGCTCAATCGCGAAAACCGGCAGCACGGGGCCCGCCGCCGCGGCATTCGCCAGCGGTTCATGGTCATGAACGCGCAGGTCGCGCTTGAACCAGACAACGTGAAGGTGGGTATTCGCCATAGCTCGCCGAGTGGGAAAGGGCTATCCGCCGTTACGCCATGACGTTACCATCAAGCCACGGCAGGCGTAAGCGCGCTGTTCCTTATCAACAGGCGGATTTATCAACGGGAGAGTATTGATGTATATCGCGATGAACCGTTTTCGGATTGCCCCAGGCCGAGAAGAGGACTTCCTTGAGGTGTGGCGCAACCGCGACTCTCACCTGGATGAAGTGCCGGGGTTCAAGCAGTTCCAGATGCTCCAGGGCGAAAGCCAGGAAGACCACACTGTGTTTATCTCCCACAGCGTCTGGGAATCCGAAGAGGCCTTCCGCGACTGGACCAAGTCAGACGCGTTCCGCAAGGCCCACGCCAACGCCAAGGCGCCGGAAGGCATCTACCTGGGGCCGCCCAAGTTCGAGGGTTACGAAGTGGTGTTGTGAGACACCTTCACAGGTTTTTTAATCCATGGCCGGCGGTGTTAGCGGCGGCAAATAACGCTCTAGCAATTGGGCGGCATGCAGCACCTTTAGATCCTGGTATTTGCCTGCCACCAGGTGCAGTCCTACCGGTAGTCCTTGGTTATCCAGTCCGCAAGGTAGCGATGCGGCGGGCTGCTGAGTGAGATTAAAAGGATAGCTGAACGGCGTCCAGTCCATCCAGTCACGATAGGGCCCGCCAGGCGGTACATTGTGTCCTGCCGCAAAGGGGGCAATCGGCATGGTGGGTGTGACTAGCAAATCATAGCGCTCATGAAACGCCGCCATTTGGGCCGTCAGCTCGCTACGCTCACGCCGCGCGGCAAGGTAGGCGGAAAGCGGTACATCCTGCCCGCGGCGTGCGATATCCAGAAAGCCTGGGTCGAGTGCCGTCTGCTGCTGCTCGTTGAGTTTTTCGAGTGCTTGAGTAGCGCCTGCAAACCACAGCGTATTAAATGTTTTGAGCGGATCGCTAAAGCCTGGATCCACTCGCTCGACCACAGCGCCCAGCGCTTCGAGATAGGCCACGGCCTCCTCGACCCGCTGGGCAATATCGGGGGCTACCTCTACATAGCCAAGATTGGCGCTAAAAGCGATTCGCCAGCCGCGTAGGTCAGCAGGGGGTGGCGTTAGCCAGTCTGGCCCAAGCGGATTACCGGAATAGCCATCCCGAGTATCGGGCTTGGCCATCACGCTCAGCATAAGCGCGCTGTCGGCAGCGGTACGGGTCATGGGGCCCAAGTGAGAAAGCGTGCTCATAGTGCTGGCGGGCCATTGGGGCACCCAGCCAAAGGTCGGTTTAATACCAAAAGTGCCGGTAAAACTGCAAGGTATGCGAATGGAGCCACCTGCGTCGCTACCTTGGTGAAGCAGCCCCAGATTAAGCGCGGCGGCAGCCCCCGCGCCCCCTGATGATCCTCCTGGCGTTAGCGCCGTATCCCAGGGGTTACGGGTAATGCCGTGCAGTGGGTTATCGGTGACGCCTTTCCAGCCGAACTCCGGCGAAGTGGTCTTGCCAATCACGATAGCCCCGGCATTACGCAGATGACGGCTGATCGGCGCATCCACCTCCCAAGGGCCATCCGGCGTGGTGGTTGTTGAACCCAAACGCGTTGGCAGTCCTTTAGTTAAGGTTAGATCCTTGATCGTAACGGGGATGCCGTCCAGCGGGCCACAGGGCGCGCCGGCCTGCCAGCGCCTGGTGGATGCGGCGGCCAGCCGACGTGCCTCTTCGTCGTTCATGCAGGTAAAGGCGTTTACCCGGGGATTGTTGCGTTCACTTCTTGCTAGGCATTCATCTACCAACGCCTCGGGGGAGAGTGACCCTTCGCGAAAACCGGCCAGTGCGGCAACGGCGGTAAGTGTTTCGAATGTCTCCTGCGTGCTCATCGATCACCCTCAACACCGGCGGCTTCGAGTACAGCGTGTAAAAGCACATTGGCACCTGCGTGAACGTGCTCCGGCTTGGCGCTTTCGATCTCGTTGTGGCTAATGCCATCTTTGCAGGGAATGAAAATCATCGCGGCGGGGGCGACACGGCCGACAAACATGGCATCGTGCCCCGCGCCGCTGATGATATCCATGTGGGAAAGTGCGAGTTTTTCTGCACTTTGGCGCACTGCGTCAACGCAGGCTTTATTGAAGTATTCGGGCGCGAAATTGGCGGTAGGCTCCAACTGGTAGTCGAGGCCATGGCGCTGACAAATTTCCTCGACAGCGGCGCTAACCGCCTGGCCCATTGTCTCAAGCGCTTCTGGCTCCCAGTGGCGCATGTCGAGGGTCATTTTGACCTGGCCGGGAATCACGTTACGCGAACCAGGGTGCAGCGCCAAACAGCCGACCGTGCCGCGCCCATGGGGCTGATGTTCAAAGGCAATACGGTTGAGCGCCTGGGTGACTTCCGCCGCGCCCATCATGGCATCCCGGCGTAAGTGCATGGGGGTTGGGCCCGCGTGGGCTTCCAGTCCGGTCAGCGTGAGGTCGAACCATTTCTGCCCGAGCCCGCCGATTACCACGCCAATCGTGGTGTCGGTATCTTCCAGAATAGGGCCCTGCTCGATGTGCGGCTCGAAATAGGCGCTGATCTCGCTTGGTGAGACGCGATCGCTGCCCCGGTAATCAATGGCATCCAGGGCCTCGCTGACTGTGACACCATCGGCGTCGGTGCGCGCCATCATGGCGTCAAATTCAAGCTCGCCTGCAAAGACGCCGGAACCCATCATGCAAGGCGGAAAGCGACAACCCTCTTCGTTAGTCCATGCCACCACTTCGATAGGCGCAAGCGTAGTGATGTTGTGGTGATTCAGGGTACGAATCACTTCAAGGCCAGATAGCACACCAAAGCAGCCGTCGTATTTGCCGCCGGTGGGCTGGCTATCCAGATGGCTGCCCGCCATAACGGTTTTGGCGTCGGGGTCGCTACCTTCCCGACGGGCAAAAATATTGCCGATATTATCGATGCGAATGGTGCAGCCTTCCGCTCGGCACCATTGAATAAACAGGTCGCGCCCTTGGCGTTCAAGGTCGGTGAGTGCTTGACGATTAACGCCGCCCTTGGCGGTGGCCCCCAACGTTGCCATCTCCATTAAGGCTCCCCAGAGGCGGTCGCTGTCGGTGCGTAACGCATTGATATCGTTGTTTGGATTGACGAAGGTGTTCATCCAGATGTCCTCGTGAAGTTAAACGGCGGTGTTGTCCGTTAAGAAGTTGTGCAGCTTGGAGCGATGATGGCTATGCAGAACGTCGCTTTGGATAAGCATCTGGGCGGCCATTTCGGCTTCCAGGGCGCTCATATGACTTTCTGCATCCGCCATATGCTCAGCCATGATCCGGCGTACGCGCTGAGTATCGTCGGCGCGGTAAGCCTCCACTAGCTGTCGGTGGTAGTCCTGGTTGGCGTGGTCAAACTGCTTGCGCTCAGGGACATAGGCCTTTTTGATCACCACCAGATCGCGCAGCATGTCGTTTAAAAACTGGCACATAAACGCCAGCAGAGGGTTAGGACAGGCGCGGGCCAGCAACTGGTGAAACTCGAGTTCCAAAAAGCGCTGGCGGCGATGATCTTCTTCCCCACCGCAGCAGGTACAAGCCGTCATGTTGGCTTCAAGCTGTCGGTAATCGTCTTCGGTCAGCCGGCCTACCACAGACGCCGCCAGTTCGACCTCCAGTAGCTTGCGTAACTGATAGACCTGCCTGCCGTCCAACTGTTGGAAATGCAGAAAGTTGCGCAGCATACGGCTGGCCGGTTCCATGCCTGGCTGGTTGATGACCGCGCCCCCTTTGGGCCCGGTTTTCAAGGTGATGAGCCCCTCAACTTCCAGAATCTTCAACGCTTCACGTACCGTGGCTTTAGCGCTGCCGTAAAGCTCCATCAGAGCTTTTTCATTGGGCAGGCGGTCACCTTCCCCCAATGACTCGGCGGCAATCCAGCGTTTGATGTCATCGCTGATCAGTTCGGCGAGTTTGGGGCGACGCTTAGCAGTTGGCAGAGGGGCTTGGGGCATCAATTCGCTCCTGTTAGTGAATAGCGGTGCGGGTTGATTCTTGACCGTGCGCAGGCAAACGCTCGGGATGGTACTCAGCATCGTAGTCGTAGCGCGCTTGATCAAAACGTTCCACCACCGCGGTATCTTGGCGCTGTAAGGCGTGGCTTAACCCGACAAACAGAACTGTGTTGATCAATAATCCCCATACGCCCGCGTGGAAGCCGAAGGGGGCGCTAAGCGGGCCAAAGGTCATCAGCAACACGCAGGCCACACCGCTCCATAAGCTGACAAGCGCTGCGGTCGGGTGGGCTTTTCGCCAAGCAATCGCACCAATAGTGGGAATGAGCAACTGAGCGGTTCCCGCCAGCGCGGCAATACCGATCGTCACCAGTACCCCGGGGACGGTAAGCGCCATGATATAAGCGGCGAGAGAAAAGCCCACCAGCGAGAAGCGACCTATCGTGACGATACGAGCCTGGCTCGCCCCTCGGTTGATATAGCGCTTGTAGATATCCATGGTCACTACGGTAGACACCGCGTGGATCTGCGAGTTTGCCGTCGACATGGCGGCTGAAGCACCCGCCGCCATGATCAGCGACGCCAGCAGGTAAGGTGCGTACTCCATCAGCATGATGGGCAGGATTTGGTCGGGGTTGTCGACGTCGGGCTCGAGAATGACGCCGGAATAGCCAGAAAGCACCGAACCCACGTAGGCAAAGGCCGCGAGACCCAGCAGAAACGGCATCATGTTGAACAGCTTACCGTGCTTGACCGAGTACATGCGCAGCCAGATTTGCGGACCCATGAAGGCACCAATCGCGGTGACCACAAAGAGCGAGAACCACATGGGGTAACCCATATTGCCGTTCGGGCCGGGCATGGTGAGGTGCTCAGGGGAAGACTGCTGAAGTTGGCTAAAGAGCGCTGCAGGGCCGCCTACCTGCGAGGAAATGTAGTAACCCGCGTACATCATGCCAAAGAACAGCAGAGCCCCGTAAATGACATCGGTCCAGGCAATCGCGCGAATCCCGCCGATCCATACATAAATGATAATAATGAAGTAGAACAACAGTGCCGCTAGCCAGAAAGGGATTAAGCCGCCGGAGGCCACTTCAATCAAATATGCTCCCCCGGTTAGCTGAATCTGTAGATAGGGCACGGTGAAAATCAGCGTAATCGCGGCAACACTCAGGCGCAGCGCTTCGCTGTTATAAAAATCGCCAATTAAATCCGAAGGCGTTAAATAATTGAAACGCTTGCCTAAAAACCAGACCCGCTTGCCAACCCAGTAATACATAAAGCCGAACAGCAGGTTCCAGGCCAGTGCGGTGAGAAACACCGGTCCGTTGGTATAGAACGTGGCGTTGGAGCCCAGAAAAGCAAAGGCGCTCCACCAGGTGGCCGCCACGGTGAAAAACACCGCGATGCTCCCCATGGCGCGCCCCTGAACGAAAAAATCCTCGCTGGTGGTTTGCGAGTGACGGGCTGATAGCACCCCCACCAACAAGGGGATGATCATAAACGCTGCGATAATCAATAAGCTGCCGGTCATGCGGTGTCCCCCTCTGATGGTTGTTTAGCTGAGTGATTGATCTGAGGTGTTGGACTGCCCCAGTTGGTTAGATACGCCACCAGGAAAAGTGCTGTTAAGGCAAACCACCAGAACAAATTCCAGACCAGCAGAAATGGTATGCCCATCAACATGGGCTCGATACGATTCGCCAGCAAAATGACGGGACTTTCGAGCATTACAAAAATGAATAGCATGCCGCCGTAGATCGACAGCTTGAGCGGGGTTAAGTACTTCATCACGCGTTAGCCCTATGTTTATAGTGAATTTATGTTTAATGAGTGAGCGTTCTTTTCAGCATGCAGCTTCAAACCAACGGTTGCCGATAACGATGCTTTAAAAGCAACACTCTCGGCTCTGAAGCTGCTTAGGCGTGTCCCATGTCTTTTGTTGTATTTATTAGTATAAATATAATGATTAGGTGTTTTTTTATACCTCGTCAAGCGACGAAGGCGCTTAAGGGAGAGTGGTTACGTATAGATTTTCTAACGTAAACAAAAGAAAAGCATAATTTTATAAACGTGTTCAGTCGCGCATGCTGAGGTAATGCCGCATAGCGATGGAGCTGGACACATGTTTGGACTAAAAAGCAAAACACCCCCGCAAGCCTCGGAGGACGCGACACACGAGCGCTCCTCCACTACCGAGCTTAACCAGCATTACTGGATGCCGTTCAGCTCGAATCGCGATTTCCGCGCCAACCCCCGCGTGATTACCGGGGCGGAAGGCCGCTATTACATTGATGATCAGGGCCGCAAGCTGTTTGATTCGTTGTCTGGCCTGTGGACCTGCGGCGCGGGCCACAACCGCGAAGAAATCCAGAAAGCCGTGGCAGCGCAGCTCGGCAGCCTCGACTTTGCGCCCGGCTTCCAGATTGGCCACCTGCTGGCCTTCAAGCTGGCGGAAAAGGTGGCAAGCCTGACGCCGGCCGGTCTAGATCATGTCTTCTTTACCAACTCCGGTTCGGAAGCAGCGGACACCTCGGTCAAGATGGCCAAGGCCTACTGGCGGTTGAAGGGCAAGCCTGAAAAAACCCGCATGATCGGCCGCGCCAAGGGTTATCACGGGGTGAACATCGGCGGCACCAGCCTCGGCGGCATCGGCCCCAATCGTAAGCATTACGGCCCGTTGATGGACGTGACGCACCTGCCGCATACGCTCCAGGCGGGCCATGCCTTCACGAAAGGCCAGGCGGACAGCGGCGCTGAACTCGCCGACGCGCTGCTCGATCAGATCGCGCTCCACGACGCCTCGACGATCGCCGCGGTCATCGTCGAACCCATGTCCGGCTCGGCGGGAGTGATCGTGCCCCCCAAAGGCTATCTGGATCGGCTGCGTGAGATATGTACCGCCCACGATATCCTGCTGATCTTCGACGAGGTGATCACTGCCTTCGGGCGCAGTGGTGCCACCACAGGTGCCGAGGCCTTTGGCGTGACGCCGGATATCATGAACGTTGCCAAGCAGATCACCAACGGCGCCATCCCCATGGGCGCGGTGATCGCCTCCAGCGAGATTTTCGATACCTTTATGCACGCGGGCGGCCCCCAGCACGCGGTTGAATTCCCCCACGGCTACACCTATAGCGCCCACCCGGTGGCCTGTGCGGCGGGGCTCGCTGCGCTTGACATGATGGAGCGTGACAATTTCCCCGCCCAGGTGAAGGCCATCGCGCCTACCTTTGAGCAGAAGCTGCACGCCCTGAAAGGCCGCAACCATATTGTCGATATTCGCAACTACGGTCTGGCCGGGGCGATTCAGTTGGCCCCCCGCGATGGCGATCCCACGATTCGTCCCCGCGACGCGCACATGGCGCTTTGGGAGGCGGGCTTCTACGTGCGCTACGGCGGCGACACGCTGCAGTTCGGCCCTCCGTTTGGCACCACCGAGGCCGAGCTCGAGCGCCTGTTCGACGCGGTGGCGACCACCCTGGATTCGCTGGCATAAGTTATTTCGGAGAGTAAAACATGAGTGTTGTTTCCCACCTGATTAACGGTGAGTTGATCGAAAATCAGCGCACGCTGGATGTCACCAACCCCTCTACGGGCAAAGTGATCCGCCAAGTGGCAGACGCGAGCGCTGCCGACGTCGAGCAAGCGATAGCTGCTGCCCAGGCCGCGTTCCCTGCCTGGCGCGATACGCCGCCCGCCAAGCGCGCCCAGGTGATGTATCGTTTCAAGCAGCTGCTCGAAGATAACGCCGACCGCCTGGTGCAGCTGGTCAGCGAAGAACACGGCAAAACCCCTGAAGACGCCATGGGCGAGCTCAAACGGGGCATCGAGAACGTCGAGTACGCCTGCGGCGTGCCGGAGCTGCTGAAGGGCGAGTACTCCCACAACGTGGGGCCGGGCATCGATGCCTGGTCCAACTTTCAGCCCCTGGGCGTAGTGGCGGGCATTACCCCGTTCAACTTCCCCGCCATGGTGCCGCTTTGGATGTACCCCATGGCGATTGCCTGCGGTAACACCTTTATCCTCAAGCCGTCGGAAAAAGATCCCTCCGCAGCCATGGCGGTGGCGGAACTGCTCCAGGAAGCCGGGCTCCCCAACGGCGTGATGAACGTGGTGCACGGCGGGCGCGAAGCGGTGGAAACGCTGCTCGATGCCCAGGCTGTCAAAGCCATTTCGTTTGTCGGCTCCACACCGGTTGCCGAGGCGATCTATACCCGTGGCTCTGCCGCCGGTAAGCGTGTGCAGGCCCTGGGCGGCGCTAAAAACCACGCCGTGGTGCTGCCGGACGCCGACCTAGAAAACGCCGCCAACACCCTGATGGGCGCGGCATATGGCAGCTGCGGTGAGCGCTGCATGGCGATCTCGGTCGCCGTATGCGTGGGCGATGAGACCGCCAATCGACTGGTGGAAACCATGCTGCCTAAAATCGCCCACCTCAAAGTGGGCCCGGGCACCGAGAAAGGCCTGGATATGGGGCCGCTGGTCACCGCCGAGCACCGCGATAAAGTGCTTAGCTTTATCGAGGACGGCGTGAGTGCCGGGGCAACGCTGGTCGCCGATGGGCGTAAGCTGACAGTGCCAGGCCATGAAGAGGGTTACTTTGTCGGCGGCTGCCTGTTCGATAACGTCACCGCCGAGATGCGTATCTACCAGGAAGAGATTTTCGGGCCGGTACTCTGCGTTGTTCGGGTGGGCAGCCTGGACGACGCCATGCAGCTGATCAACGACCACGAGTACGGCAACGGCACCTGCCTGTTCACCCGCGATGGCGAAGCGGCACGCCGGTTTACCGACGGTATTGAAGTGGGCATGGTCGGGGTCAACGTACCGCTGCCGGTGCCTGTGGCCTACCACAGCTTTGGCGGCTGGAAGCGCTCGCTGTTTGGCGACCTGCACGCCTACGGGCCTGACTCGGTGCGCTTCTATACCCGCCGCAAGGCGGTGTCCCAGCGCTGGCCGTCGGTCAGTGAAGCGACCCAGGCCGAGTTCTCGTTCCCGGCCAATCAGAGTTGACGTCCTGAGGTAACTAGGACATCTTCTCAGCACCATCGCCCGGCGGTGGTGCTTTTTTTGTTTGCCCGGCGAAGCCGGCAAACCCGGCCATCTGAAAGAAGGTGGCGT
>OFET01000499.1_pt1 | contig 23747 bp, 21 predicted proteins | sample 1521211 | NCBI WGS metagenome assembly OFET01 (sample SAMN03766358, study PRJEB24113) | microbial mat metagenome | isolation source: enrichment culture HLUCC-A from microbial mat sample contains cyanobacterium...
AGCCGGTCGCGCACGATCTCGTCGAGCGCGCCGAAGGGTTCGTCCATCAGCAGGAGCCCGGCGTCGAACGACAGCGCCCGCGCGATCGAGGCGCGCTGCTGCATCCCCCCCGAGAGCTGCCAGGGATACTTGCCCGCGAAGCCGTCGAGCTCCACCAGCGAGAGCACTTTTCGAACACGGCTCTCCTGTTCCGCCTTCGAAAACCCCATGATCTCGAGCGGGAGCTTCACGTTTCCCGCAATCGTCCGCCACGGGTAGAGGCCCGCCGCCTGGAAGACGTAGCCGTAGGCGCGGGCCTGCCGCGCGGCGTCGGGCGTCATCCCGTTGACCGCGATCGCGCCGCCCGTGGGGTGCTCGAGCCCCGCCACGACCCGCAGGAAGGTGGTCTTGCCGCAGCCCGACGGCCCGATGAAGCTGACGAACTCGCCCCTGCCGATCTCGAGGCTCACGTCCGACAGCGCCTGCACCGGCCCGTCCGCGGTGCGGAACGTCAGGTCGAGCCCGCGCGCCGCGATCACCGCCCCCGTGCCCGCGGGCAACGCGGCGCCCTCCGTCAACGCGGCGGCCGCCTGCGGCATCATACCCCGCTCGGAATGTTGTGCGGATCGCGCTCGATCTTGCGCGGCGTGGTCAGCGCCTTCCACGTCGAATAGGCCTTGACCGGCGACGCGAAGGGCGGCCGCCTGACGAACTTGCCCCGGCCCGGCGCCGACTGGCTGTTCTGCCCGTAGGCCCAGACGACCTCGCCGCGCGAGAGGGTGTAACGGGCCTGCGCCGTCACCTCCATCCCCTCGAACACGTTGTAGTCGATGATGCTCTTCTGGCTGCCCACCTCGATCGTGCGGCGAATGGTGGGATCCCACACCACCACGTCGGCATCGGCGCCGGGCACCAGCGCCCCCTTGCGGGGATAGATGTTGAGGATCCTGGCGATGTTGGTCGAGGTGACGGCGACAAACTCCTCGGGCGTCAGCCGCCCGGTCTCGACGCCTCGCGTCCACAGCATCGCCAACCGCTCCTCGAGGCCCCCCGTTCCGTTGGGGATCCTGGTGAAGTCGCCCACGCCCATCCGCTTCTGCTGGTCACTGAACGCGGCGTGGTCGGTCGCGACCACCTGCAGCGAGCCCGCCGCCAGCCCGTTCCACAGCCCGTCCTGGTGGTCCTTCGAGCGGAAGGGCGGCGACATCACCCGGCGCGCGGCATACTGCCAGTCCTTGTCGAAATACTCGCTCTCGTCGAGCGTCAGGTGCTGGATCAGGGGCTCGCCATAGACGCGCATCCCCTTCTGACGGGCGCGCCGGATCGCCTCGTGCGCCTGCTCGCAACTCACGTGCACGACATAGAGCGGCACGCCCGCGGCGTCGGCGATCATGATGGCGCGGTTCGCGGCCTCGCCCTCCACCTCGGGGGGGCGCGAATAGGCGTGGCCCTCGGGGCCGGTGATGCCCTCGGCCATGTATTTCTGCTGAAGCTCGGCCACGATGTCGCCGTTCTCGGCGTGCACCAGCGGCATGGCGCCCAGCTCGGCGCAGCGCCTGAACGAGGCGTACATCTCGTCGTCCTCGATCATCAGCGCGCCCTTGTAGGCCATGAAGTGCTTGAAGGTGTTGATCCCCCGCTCCTTCACGACCGTCTCCATCTCCGACCAGATGCGCTCGTTCCAGCCGGTGACCGCCATGTGGTAGGAGATGTCGATGCAGATCTGATCCTTCGACTTGCGATCCCACTCGTCGACCGCGGCCACGAGCGAGCCGTCGCCCGGCAGCACGAAATCGACGATCATCGTCGTGCCGCCGGCCGCCGCCGCGAACGTGCCCGACTCGAAGGTCTCGGCCGCGGTCGTGCCCATGAACGGCATCTCGAGATGGGTGTGCGGGTCGATCCCGCCGGGGATGACATAGGCGCCCGTCGCGTCGATCACCTCGTCGCCCGACAGGTTCTCTCCCACCTCGGCGATCCGCTCGCCCTCGATCAGCACGTCGGCTTTCCACTGCCGGTCGGCCGTCACCACGGTGCCGCCCTTGATCACCTTCGACATGGTCTCACCCCCTCGCGCGCGGGCCGCCCCGCCCGCTGCTTCTTCTTGCTGCAAGTATCCCGGGGGGTCCGGGGGGCTGGCCCCCCGGTCCCGCCCGGGCCGCTCACTCCACGATTTCCGCCGTCTCGACCACGGCGTGAAAGAGCACGTTGGCCCCCTTCTCGGCCCATTCGGGCGTGATCTCCTCGGCCTCGTTGTGCGACAGGCCGTCGACGCAGGGGCACATCACCATGGCCGTCGGCGCCACCCGGTTGATCCAGCAGGCGTCGTGGCCCGCGCCGCTCACGATGTCGCGGTGCGAATAGCCCAGCCGATCGGCCGCCGCCCGCACCGCGCCCACGCAGCCCGCGTCGAAGGTCACCGGGTCGAAGTGCCCGACCGGCTCGATCTCGAGGCCGAGGCCGAGCTCCCCGGCGATCTGCGCGGCGTCCGCCTCCAGCCGCTCGCGCATGGAGGTCAGCTTGTCGAGGTCGGGCGAGCGGAAATCGATGGTGAACACCGCCCTGCCCGGAATCACGTTGCGCGAATTGGGATAGACGTTGGCCTGCCCCACCGCGCCCACCGCGTCGGGCTGATGGTCCATCGCGATGCGGTGGACGGCCTCGGTGATCCGCGCCATGCCGAGGCCGGCGTTGACGCGCATGGTCATTGGCGTCGAGCCGGTATGCGCGTCCTTGCCCGTCAGCGTCACCTGCAGCCACCACAGGCCCTGCCCGTGGGTGACCACGCCGATCTCCTTGCCCTCGGCCTCGAGGATCGGGCCCTGTTCGATATGCAGCTCGAAGAAGGCGTGCATTTTCCGGTCGCCCACCTTTTCGTCACCCTTCCAGCCGATCCGCTCCAGCTCGTCGCCGAGGCGCTTTCCGTCGGCATCCTCGCGCGCAAAGGCCCAGTCGAGCTCGTGCATCCCCGCGAAGGCCCCGCTCGCCAGCATCGCGGGGGCGAAGCGCGTGCCCTCCTCGTTGGTCCAGTTGGTGACGACGATGGGGTGCTTCGTGCGGATGCCGAGGTCGTTGAGCGTGCGCACGATCTCGAGGCCCCCGAGCACGCCCAGCACCCCGTCATATTTTCCGCCCGTGGGCTGCGTGTCGAGGTGCGAGCCCACATAGACCGGCAGCGCGTCGGGGTCGGCGCCCTCGCGGCGGGCGAACATCGTGCCCAGCTCGTCGAGGCCCATCGTGCAGCCCGCCGCCTCGCACCAGCGCTGGAACAGCGCGCGCCCCTCGGCGTCGGCGTCGGTCAGCGTCTGGCGGTTGTTGCCGCCCGCCACGCCGGGGCCGATCCTGGCCATCTCCATCAGGCTGTCCCACAGCCGGGCGCCGTCGATCTTCAGGTTCTCTCCTGGGGCGGGCATCGTCTCTCCGCTCTGCTTCGCGTCGGTCGTGCCACGTTGTGCCGCGGCCCCGGTCTAGTCAACCTCGGGCCGGCGGGCTCTTGCCCGTGCGACGGGCGGTGCCTATCGATGCGGCACCGACGAGTGGAGGACGCGCGCCCCGATGGCCGCCCCAGCGATCCCGTGGCCGCTGCGCCGCCTGGCGGCCCGGCCGCGGGGCCGGCTCACACGCCCCCTGCATGCGCGCCTCTACGGGCGCCCCTTCGCCCCGGGCGCCGGGCGGCGGCTGCTCGTCCTGTTCGAGCCGGAGCGCATCTCTTATGCCTCGGCCTATCCCTTCCTGCTGCATGCCCGCGCTTTCGCCGAACGCCACGGCGCCCAGATCCGCCTGCTGGAGACCGGGGCGGCGCTCGCGCACGGGCTGCCGGCCGGGCTCGCGCGGCCGACCCACGTCATCGCGCAGTCGTGGCTGCTCGACCCGCCGGAGCGTCACGACGCCCTCGCGCGCCTGCTCGCCGGGATGCCGGAGGGCACCGTCACCGCCTATCTCGACACCTCGGCCAATACCGACATCCGGCTCGCGCGGCCCTTCGCCGGGGTCGATTTCTACTTCAAGAAGGTGCTCTTTGCCGATCGGGCCGCACATCTGCGCCCGACCGAGGGCGACACGAACCTCGCCGAGCATTACGGGCGCCTCTTCGGGAAGCCGGAGGCGACGGTCGACTGGGCGGTTCCCGGGAGCATTCTCGCGGCGCTCCGCCTCGCGCCGAACTTCCTGACGGCGCCGGGGCTGGCCGAGGGCTTTCTCGCGCGGACGGCCGCACCCGACGGCCCCCGAGAGATCGACCTGCACGCCCGCCTCGGCGGCACGCGCGCCGGGGGCTGGTACGGCGCGATGCGCCGCGCCGCCGAGGCAGCGGCCCAGGCAGTGCCGGGCCTCGCCACGGTCACCGGCACCGGGGTGGCGCGGGGCCGCTTCATGGCCGAACTGCGCGCCTCGAAGATGTGCTTCAGCCCCTTCGGCTACGGCGAGCTGTGCTGGCGCGACATCGAGGCGATCCTCGCCGGCGCCGTCCTGCTCAAGCCCGACATGAGCCATCTCGACACGGCGCCCGACCTTTACCGCGACGGCGAGACCTACGTGGCCCTGCGGTGGGACTTTTCCGACCTCGCGGAAAAGGCGACCGCGCTCGCGGCCGACCCGGAGCGGCGCGCAAGGATCGCGCGCGCGGCCCACTCGATCGCACGAAACTACCTGAAAAGTGATGGTCCGGCAGAGACCTACGCGCCACTTTTCACGTAACGCACGAAGCAGGGCTCAGGCCGTGCGCTGCAGCACCTCGCGCAGCGTGCCGAACAGCTGGTCGATATGCGCCTTCTCGATGATCAGCGGCGGCGACAGCGCGATGATGTCGCCCGTGGTGCGGATCAGGATGCCGCTTTCGTAGGCATCGAGGAAAGCCGAGAAGGCGCGGTGCGTCGGCTCGCCCGCGATGGGCTCGAGCTCGATGGCGCCGATCAGACCCATGTTGCGGATGTCGATCACGTTTGGGCAGTCGCGCAGGCTGTGCAGCCCCTCCTCCCAGTAGCCGGCGAGATCGGCCGCGCGCTGGAACAGGCCTTCCTCGCGGTAGGTCTCGAGCGTGGCGAGGCCGGCGGCCGAGGCGATGGGATTGCCCGAATAGGTGTAGCCGTGGAACAGCTCGATCAGGTGCTCGGGCCCCTGCATGAACGCGTCGTGGATCTCGGAGGTCGCCAGCACCGCGCCCATCGGGATCACCCCGTTGGTCAGGCCCTTGGCGCAGGTGATGAGGTCGGGCATCACGCCGAAATGCTCGGCCGCGAAGGACGATCCGAGCCGCCCGAAGCCGGTGATCACCTCGTCGAAGATCAAGAGGATGCCGTGCTTCGTACAGATCTCGCGCAGCCGCTCCAGATATCCCTTGGGTGGCAGGAGCACGCCGGTCGACCCCGCCATCGGCTCGACGATCACCGCGGCGATGGTCTCCGCCCCGTGCAGCGCCACGATCCGCTCCAGTTCTTCGGCGAGACGGCCGCCGTGGTCGGGCTGGCCGCGCGAGAAGGCGTTCATGTCGGGCAGGTGGGTATGCGGCAGGTGGTCGACGCCCGCCAGCAGCGTGCCGAACATCCGGCGGTTGTTGACGATGCCGCCCACCGAGATGCCGCCGATGTTCACCCCGTGATAGCCGCGCTCGCGCCCGATCAGCCGGGTGCGGCTGCCCTCGCCCCGCGCCCGATGATAGGCCAGCGCGATCTTCAGCGCCGATTCGACGCTTTCGGAGCCGGAGTTCGTGAAAAAGACGTGCTCGAACGGCTCCGGCGCCATGTCGCGCAGGGCGCTCGCCAGTTCGAATGCCTTGGGGTGGCCCATCTGGAAGGCGGGCGCATAGTCGAGCTCGGCCGCCTGGGCCTGGATCGCCTCGACGATCTTCGGCCGCTTGTGGCCGGCGTTGCAGCACCACAGGCCCGCAGTTCCGTCGAGCACCTGCCTTCCGTCGGCGGTGGTGTAGAACATTCCCTCGGCGGCGACCATCATCCGCGGCTTGGCCTTGAACTGGCGGTTCGCGGTGAACGGCATCCAGAAGGCGGACAGGTCATTCGGGGCGGGGCGGCGGTCGAGGGCCATGGGAGGTCTCCGGGAAGGGGCCGCGACGAGGCGCGGCCGGTGGCGCTGGCATGGCCCGCACGCTAGCATGGCGCCCGACGCACCCACAAGCGAGGCCCGGGAGAGGCGGCCGAGCATGACCGAGCACGCCCGACCCGCGACGCGCATCCAGGCGAAGAACCGCGCCGCGATCATCGAGGCGGCGCTGACCGTGTTCTCGGAGAAGGGCTACGGCGGCGCGACGGTGCAGGAGATCGCCCGCGCCGCCAACCTGTCCAAGGCCAACCTGCTCTACTACTTCCCCTCCAAGGCCGCGATCTACCGGGCCCTGCTCGACAGTCTGCTCGAGACCTGGCTCGCGCCGCTGCGGGCGCTCGACCCGGCCGGCGAGCCGCGCGAAGAGATCCTGCGCTACGTCCGCCGCAAGCTGGAGATGAGCCGCGCCCTGCCGCGCGAGAGCCGCCTTTTCGCCGGCGAGATGCTGGCCGGCGCGCCGGTGATGGGCGACACCCTGTCGGGCGACCTCAGGGCGCTGGTCGACGAGAAGGCGGCGGTGATCGGGGCCTGGGCGGAGGCGGGGCGCATCGCGCCGGTCGACCCGCATCACCTGATCTTCGCGATCTGGGCGCTGACCCAGCACTACGCGGATTTCGACGTGCAGGTGCGCGCGGTGCTCGGCGGCGGGCGGAGGCCCTTCGACGAGGCGGATGCGTTCCTGTCAGACCTGTTCACCCGTCTGCTGCGGCGCTGATCGCGCGGCCCCCTGCCCCCTGCCCCGTCCCGCCCCCGGGACACGCCGAAGATCCTCGCGGGGCCTTCCGCCGCAGCCCCGCCCGGACGGCGACGATGCCGCCCGGTCTGCCCGGCAGCACCGGCACGCGCTGCGGCGGCGCTGCCGCCGCGCTCAGCCGGACGGGCGACGGTCGACGACGCGGACGGGCTTCACCGCCCGCAACGGGTCGAACAACTCGTCGCGCGCCGCCCATTCGACGCCAGGGCGCAGGTGCAGGCGGGCCGCGGCGGCCTCGGCGAAGGCGGCGGCCAGCGCCTCGGAGGGCGGCTCGGAGGGGGCGATGCGCAGAACGAGGGCGTCCATGGAGAACGGGTCGTCCGGATCCTCGGGGCGGATCACGATCTGGTATTCCTCGGCCTGCGGGTGCGCTTCGAGCCAGTCCTTCAGCGCGCGCAGATTCACCAGCATCCCCCGCACCTTCACCAGATCGCCGGTGCGCGTCAGGTTCGACGCCACCCGCGGCGAGGTGCGGCCGCAATGGGGGCACGGCGCGTGGTCGATGGCCACATGATCGCCGATGAGGTAGCGCAGCAGCACCGTTCCGCGCTTGATCAGGTGGGTAAAGGCGAGCTGCCCCGCCTCGCCGTCGGGCAGGCGCGCGCCTGTATCGGGGTCGACCACCTCGTGAAACACCTGGTCGGGCGCGAGCGCGTGGAAGCCCGAGCCCTCGGCGCACTCCACCATGCTCGATCCCTGCTCGGTCGAGCCGTAGCGGTTGCAGATCAGGTCGCCCGCGCAGCCGATCTCGCGCATCCGCCGGCGCATGTCGGCCCGCATGGCAGGCGATGTCGCCTCGCCGGTGATCATCGCCATCCGGACCGAACCGAAATCGGCGCCGAGCTCGCCCGCGCGGATCAGCACGCGGCGGATGAACGAGGCGACGCCCCACAGGATCGTGGCGCGGTGGCGGGCGACATGGGCCACCGCCGCGTCGAGCGCGTGATGGACGTCGAACACGTCGCCCGCTCGCCCGGTCAGGCCGAAGACGACGCCGGCCCCGCAGGCCGCCGCCTCGTCGGGCGCGCGGGCATAGGCACCCATAGGGAACTTCGTCAGCGGAAAGAGCGAGGCGATCACGTCGCCCGGCACCACCGGCACCAGATCCTCGCGGCGGCGGCAGGCCCAGAGGTAAGAATAGTGGTCGCGCGTGGTGATGCGGATGGGTGCGGGCAGGCCGGTGGTGGTGCCCGAGGTATAGATCACCTTCCAGAGCGTGCGCTCGTCCTGCTCGAGATCTGGGTGGTCGAGCACGAAGGCATCGGGGTCGTTCAGGAAATCCTCCTTCGAGGTCGGCGGCAGGCGGGTGAGATCCTCGACGGAGCGGATGTGGCGCGGCTCCAGCCCCTCGGCGCGCATGATGCGGGCATAGTAGGGGTGACCGTCGTAGCAGAGCTCGACGGTGCGGGCGAGCAGCCGGTCCTGCAGGGCGCGCACCTCTGCCTGCGGGCGGCGCAGAAGGTCGGGCAGCGTCCAGCCCTCGGGCAGGGGTGCGGCCTCCCACGCGGCCGCGAGAGGCGCGGCGGGGCTCACTCCGCCGCCTCGGCCAGATCGACCTTCGGCAGGGGCAGCTTGTAGAGGTCGATCACGTTGTTGCGCAGGAAGGCGCGGGCCGAGGCCGGGCGCAGGCCCAGACCCTCGATCTCCTCCCGCGCGCGCTCGAGGTCGATCACCGGGAAGTCGGTGCCGAAGATCACCTTCTTGCGGCCCCACGAGTTGATGAAGTGCACGAACGAGGCCGGCCAGTGCTTGGGCGCGTAGGCGTCCGAGCCGATGTAGACGTTGGGGTGCTTGTAGGCGACCGAGATCATCTCTTCCGTCCACGGCCAGCCGATGTGGATGCCGACGAGCTTCAGCTCGGGAAAATCGCAGGCGATGGTGTCGAGCGTGATCGGCCGGCCGACCGACTTGAGCGGCCGCTCGACCGAGTAGCGCAGGCAGTGGCCCACCTGCATCTGGATCGGCACGTCGAGCTCGCAGCACTTGGCGTAGAACGGGTAGTAGCGCGCGTGGTCCGGCGCCATGTCGAACCAGTGCGGGTAGAGATGGGCGCCGACGAAGCCGTAGTCGCGGATGCCCCTCTCCATCTCGCGCAGGCCCTCCATGCCCATCGTCGGGTCGATGCCGGCGAGACCCGAGAACTTGTCGGGCCGCCGCGCGCAGACCTCGGCGACGAGCTCGTAGGAGATGTGTCGGTGGATCTTCTGGCTGGCCGAGCCGGCCTTCACGGCGATCAGGAAGACATGGTCGATGCCGGCGCGGTCCATCTTCTCGATGAAGCCGTCGACGCTGTAGCCGTTGATGACATCGCCATGCATGCCGATCTTTTCGGTGATGAAGGTCTTCGACCATTCCGGGCGGACGATGCCCGGCATGTCGAACTCGAAGTTGCAGACGGCGTCGATGGCGCCGAACTCGTATCCCATCTGGCTCTCCTGTCAGGCCGCGCCCCCCGGCGCGAAGTGGATCGCGTCGCTCGGCACGGCGTGGCCGAGCAGCAGGTCGACGATGTCGAAGGCGGCGCGGTCGAGATCGCCCCGCCAGCTCGCCACCATGTCGGTGAGGAACACCACGTCGAGATCGCGGTCGAAGGCGGCGAAGGCCGAGGCGAGCACGCAGGCATAGGTGGTAACGCCGGTGAAGAGCAGCGTCTTGACCCCCGTTTGCGCGAGGTGCGCCTCGAGGTCGGTGTCGTGGAAGGCGGAATAGCCCGGCTTGTCGATGACGATCTCGCCCGGCCGGGGGGCGAGCGCGTCCACCACCTCCACTCCCGGCGTGCCGGGCATCAGGCGGTCGCCCGAGGTGGTCCATGTCTTGGGCCTCAGGTCGTGGCGCGCCTCCATCGGCCCGCGCGCGGCGTCGTGCACGAGCCGGGTAAAGACGATGCGTGCGCCCGCCGCGCGCGCCCGCTCCAGCAGGGCGCCGATGGGCCCGATCACCGCGTTGAGCGCGGCGATGTCGCGGCCCGCGCGGGCGTAGAAGCCGTCGAGCGCGCAGAAGTCGTTCTGCATGTCGATCAACACCAGCGCGGTGCTGGCCGGGTCGAGCGCGATGCGGTCCATGCGGGTCTCCGTGCTGCAGGCGGGGCCGGGCGCGCGGGGCGCCCGGCCGGCCGGTCTCACTCGCTCAGCGTGGCGTCGCCGAAGAGCAGGCGTTCGTCGGGCCGCGGCTCCCAGTTCAGGTTCGAGGCGACGCCGTAGGCCTGGACCTCGTTGTAGAGCATCGAATAGGGCACGTTGTCCTTCACCATGCCCCAGATCTCGCTGATGATCGCCTGCCGCGCGTCCGGGTCGGCCTCGGCCAGCTGCGCGGCGATCAGCCCGTCGACCTCGGGGTCGGACCAGTAGCCGCGCGAGTCGGACGCGAGGAGCGAGCCGAGCGGCAGCTGCGCGTCCATGATCGACGGCCCGAAGCCGAACATGTGGATCGAGTTCAGCTCCTTGCCCAGCCAGAGCGGAAAGTAGGCCGAATACTCCATCCCCTCGAGGCGCACGTTCACGCCGATGTCGTCGAGGAAACCGCCGATGGCCTGCGCCACCTCGGTGCCGAAGGCGTAGCGGTTGTTGGGGTAGAGGAAGGTCAGTTCCTCGCCGTCGTAGGTCGACTCCGCCAGAAGCTCGCGGGCGCGGTCGGGGTCGTAGGGCGTGGGCTCGATCGCCGGGTCATAGCCGAAGGTGACGGGCGCCACGAGCTGGCCCATCGGCTCGCCGAGGCCCCGCAGCAGCCGCTCGGTGATGGCCTCGCGGTTGATCGCGTGGTCGATGGCGCGGCGCAGGTTCACGTCGTCGTAGGGCGGCGTGGTGGTGTCGAAGCCGATGTAGAGCACCCGGTTCGAGGCGACGGTCTTGACCTCCACCCCGTCGGCGGCGGCGATCCGCTCGACCAGCGCGGGCGGCAGCAGCGGCACCACGTCGAGCTCGCCCGAGAGCAGGCCGGCCGCGCGGGCGCTGTCGGAGGGCACGGGGCGCCAGATCACCCGGTCGATGGCGGGGCGGCCGCCCCAGTAATCGTCGAACGCCTCCATCGTCACCGCCTCGTCCTTGGCCCACGAGACGATGCGGAACGGGCCGGAGCCGACGGGATCGGTGTTGAACGCCTCGGCGCCCCGCTCCTGGTAGGTATCGGACGGCAGGATCGAGACGAGCGTCAACTGCCGCGGCCACGGCGCGAAGGGCGCCGACAGCGTGAAGGTCACCTCGTACTCGCCCGTCGCCTCGACCGTGTCGACGCGGGACAGGTAGGCGCGCACGGGCGAGCCCTCATCGGCCATGATCTTTTCGTAGGTCCACACCACGTCTTCGGCAGTCAGGGGCGTGCCGTCGTGGAAGGTGACGCCCTCGCGGATGGAAAAGGTCCACTCTGTCGAATCCGCGTTCGACGTCCACTCGGTCGCGAGCTTGGGCTGCACCGAGCCGTCGGCGGCGATCTCGGTCAGCGCGTCGTAGACGTTCTGGAAGACGTTGAGCGAGATCGGCGAGGTATCGACGGACGGGTCGAGCGTGCGGACGTCGGAGCTCTGCGCCACGGTGATCTCGCTCTGGGCGAGGGCGCCCGTGGTGCCGAGCGCGAGGGCGAACGCCGAAAGGGCGGCCCCCGTGCGAAGGGTGCGGGTCATGGATGGTCCTCCTTGCTGGCGGTCTTTTCCTCGGGTCGGTCGGCGGGGGCGAGCCTGGCCAGCCGGTCGCGCGGCGTGGGCTCGGCAAAGTGGCAGGCGGCGCGGTGGTCGCCGTCGAGCGCGGCGAGGGCGGGCGCTTCGGTGGCGCAGCGGGGCGCGGCCTTGAAGCAGCGGGAGCGGAAGACGCAGCCCTCGGGCCGGTCGAGCGGGTTCGGCAGGTCGCCCTCGAGCACGATGCGGCTGGTGCGGTCGCGGCGGTGGACGGACGGCACCGCCGAGAGCAGCGCCTGCGTGTAGGGATGGGCCGGCGCGCCGAACACCGCGGCGCGCGGGCCGCTCTCGACGATCCGGCCGAGATACATGACGGCCACCTCGTCGCTGATGTGGCGCACCACCGACAGGTCGTGACTGATGAACAGGTAGGACAGGCCGAGATCGCGCTGGAGCCGGCGCAGCAGGTTGACGATCTGCGCCTGGATCGAGACGTCGAGCGCGCTCACCGCCTCGTCGAGGATCAGCACCCGCGGGTCGAGGGCGAGCGCGCGGGCGATGGCGATGCGCTGCCGCTGCCCGCCGGAGAACTGGGCGGGGCGGCGCTGGCCGGCATCGGGCGACAGGCCCACCTGCGTCAGCAGCCGGTCGACCTTGCCCGCCGAATAGAGGCCGTTGATGCGCAGCGGCTCGGCCACGACCTCGTGGATCGTCATGCGCGGATCGAGCGAGGCGTAGGGGTCCTGGAAGACCATCTGGATGCCGCGCCGCTCGGCCGCGCTGCGAGACGCGCGCACCGTCTCGCCGCCCAGCCGGATCGTGCCGCCGGTGGGCGGGATCAGCCCGACGATCATGCGCCCCAGTGTCGACTTCCCGCAGCCCGACTCGCCCACGAGGCCCAGCGTGCGGCCAGGCGGAATGGCGAAGGACACGTCGTCGACCGCGCGCAGCGCCCGCCGGCCCCACCCCGAGGAATTGCGGACGTGGAACTCCTTGGAGAGCCCCGCCACCTCGAGCGCCGCCGCCCTCATTGCGCGGCCTCCCGGGGCGGGGCGTCGCCCGCCGCCTCTTCGGCGTAGTGGCAGGCGGCGGCGTGGCGGATGCCGACCGTGCGAAGATCGGGCCGCTCGCTCGAACAGGCGGGCCGCCCCTGCCCAAGCGTGCAGCGGGGGTGAAAGGCACAGCCGGGGGGCCGCGCGGCCATGTCGGGCGGCTGGCCGGGGATCGAGCGCAGCTCGTCGTGCTCGGCGTCGAGCGTGGGCAGGCTGTCGAGCAGGCCGCGCGTGTAGGGGTGAGAGGGGCGCGCGAAGAGGGCGTCGGTCGGCGCGGTCTCGGCGATACGCCCCGAATACATCACGGCGATGCGGTCGGCCGTCTCGGCCACCAGCCCGAGGTCGTGGGTGACGAGGATCATCGAGGCGTGGTTGTCCTGGCAGACGCCCTCGAGCACGTCCATTACCTGCGCCTGGATCGTGACGTCGAGGGCGGTGGTCGGCTCGTCGGCGATCAGCAGCTTCGGGCCGTTGGCGATGGCCATGGCGATCATCGCCCGCTGGCGCATTCCGCCCGAGAACTCGTGCGGGAACTGGCGGGCGCGGGTGGCCGGGTCGGGCACGCCGACGCTCGCCAGCAGCGCCTCGACCCGCTCGCGCAGCTCGGCCTTCGGCGTCTGCGGCGCATGCAGCCGGATCGCCTCGCCGATCTGCGTGCCGATCCGCAGCACCGGGTTGAGCGATGTCATCGGGTCCTGGAAGATCATCGAGATGGCGCCGCCGCGCAGTGCACGCATCCGGGCCTCCGGCGCGTCGTCGATGCGCTGCCCGTCGAACCGGATTTCCCCCGCGGCCACCCGAGCGCTGGCCGGCAGGAGGCCCATGACCGCGAGCAGGCTGACGCTCTTTCCCGAGCCGCTTTCGCCGACGATCCCCAGCACCTCGCGCGCGCCCACGTCGAACGACACCTCGTCGACCACGCGCACGGGGCCGTGCGGCCCGTCGAACTCCACGACGAGGTCGCGGACGGAGAGGAGGGACGCGCTCATCGCCGGCGCCTCATGGCGGCGAGGTCGGCATCGGGCGCACCCTCGGGCGTGAACCGCTGCGAGAGGAACTGCGCGCCGGCGACCAGCATGAAAATGGCCAGCCCCGGCAGGAGCGAGAGATACGGCTCCACCTCGAGGAACTGCTGGCCCTCGGAGATCATCAGCCCCCAGCTCGGCACCGGGGGCTGCACGCCGAGGCCGAGATAGGACAGGGCCGCCTCGATCACGATGATCTGGCCCAGCTCGTAGGAGGAGAGGATCAGCATCTGCGGCATGACGTTGGGAAGAACGTGGCGGCGCAGGTTCCACCCCGTCCCCGCCCCCTGCGTGGTGGCCGACAGCACGAACTCGCGCTCGCGCAAGCTCAGCGCCATCGCGCGGGCGACCCGGCCGTAGGAGACCCAGCTCGTCAGGCCGAGCAGGATCGTCAGCGTGATGAGGTCGGGGCCGAGCACGGCAGTCACCGCGATCACGACGAGAATGCGCGGCACCGCCAGCTGCAGGTCGGCGAGGCCCATAACGAGGTTTTCCACCGGCCCGCGGAACCACCCCGCGAGCAGGCCCAGCAGGACGCCGATCACCAGGCTGATCGCCACCGCCGAGAGCGCGATCATCAGCGACACGCGCCCGGCCAGCGCGATCCGGCTGAGCATGTCGCGGCCGAGAAAGTCGGTGCCGAGCACGTAGAATCGCCCGTCCTGCTCGGTGCCGGGACGCAACAGGCCCGACATGATGTCCTGCTCAAAGGGGTCGTAGAACGGCAGAAACGGCACGACCACGATGACGGCGAGGATCGTGCCGAGCATCAGGGCGGCAAAGGACATCGACCAGGAGCCCAGCGGCGCAGGCATCATGAATACCTCACACGCGGGTCGAGCACGGCATAGAGCAGGTCGACCAGAAGGTTGATGACGACGAACACCAGGGAGATCACGAAGACGCCCGCGAGGATCACCGGGTAGTCGCGCTGGCTGACCGACTGCACGATTAGCCGCCCCACGCCGGGCCAGCTGAACACTGTCTCGGTCACGATGGCACCGCCCAGCAGCACGCCGAGATTGATCCCGGCGATCGTCACGATGGGCAGCAGCGCGTTCGGCAGGACGTGGCGCACCAGAACGTAGGCCCGCCCGCCCCCCTTGGCATAGGCGGTGCGCACGTAGTCCTGCGATTGTTCCTGCAGGAAGGCCGAGTTGAGCAGCCGCAGGTAGAGGGCCAGCTCGAACGTGGCGAGGCTGAAGGCGGGCAGGATCAGGTGGTCGAGCCCACCGCGCCCGAGCGAGGGCAGCCACCCCAGCCAGACCGAGAAGACGAGGATCAGGATCAGCCCGAAGAAGAACGTCGGGATCGCCTGAAAGGTGAAGGCGACCCACAGAAGCCCCGTGCGCAGCCGCTCCGACCGGGTGAGCCGCACCGCAAGCGAGGCGGCGAAGGCCATGCCGATGCCCAGCAGGAAGGCCGAGAGCGCGAGTTCGATCGTGGCCGGCAGACGCTCGAGCACCAGTGGCAGGGCCGGCACGCGCTGACGGAAGCTGTCGCCGAAATCGCCCTGCACCGCGTTGCCGAGAAAGGCGAGGTATCTGACCAGCAGCGGCTCGTCGAGGCCGAGCGATTCGCGCAGGCGGGCGAGGTCTTCCGGCGACGCCTCTGTGGGCAGGAGCAGCGCCGCGGGGTCGCCCGACAGTTCCACCAGAAAGAAGACTGCCGTCACGACGCCGAAGACCGTCAGCGCCGCCTGCACGAGGCGTCTGGCGAGGTAGCGCGTCATCCCTCTCCGTCCGCCGCCGGCGGGCCGCCGGACAGGCACGCCTCGGCATCGGCCGCCATGGCGCGCACCACCTCGACGGCCGAGCGCTCGGCCTGCACCAGCACGGCGCCCTGCCCCGTCGGCCAGTTGCCGATCTCCATCGAGCCCTTCTGCTTGGCGGGCAGGACGAGGGGGGCCACCATCTCCCATTGTGCGGGCATGGGCAGCACCTCGTGCTCGTGGCCCTTCCATGCCTCGGTGTAGCGATTGCGGATCACGCGCGAGGGCTTGCCGGTATAGGTGCGCGAGACGACCGTGTCGTCGTCGGCCATCGCCACCACCGCCGCCTTGTGGCTCTGGGCCGTCTGCGCCTCGGGCGTGGCGAGCAGGGCGGTGCCGACCAGCCCGCCCTCGGCGCCGAGCATCAGCGCGGCGGCCAGCGTGCGCCCGTCGACGATGCCGCCGGCCGCGATCACCGGCACGCGCACCGCGTCGACGACCTGCGGCACCAGCACCAGCGTCGAGGTGCGGCCCGTGTGCCCGCCCGCCTCGTGGCCCTGCGCCACGATGGCGTCGACACCGCGCGCCTCGGCCGCCCGCGCCGCCTTGAGGCTGCCGACCAGCGATACGACCACCATGCCGCCGCGATGCGCCCGCTCGACCACCGCCTCGGGCACGCCAAGGCCGCAGGTCAGCACCGGCACCCCCTCTTCGATGGCGATCTCGAGCCGCTCGGCGGCCATCTCGTGATCGTAGGTGCGCTCGCCCACGACAGAGACTCGCGGATCCGGGTCGCCGAGTTCGCGCAGGAAGTCGGGCAGAGGCGGCGGCGTGGTGGCAGGGTCTCGCTCGGGCGGCGCGCCGGAGGGAAACAGAAGGCCGATGCCGAAGGGACGATCGGTAAGCTCCCTCGTGCGTCGGATCTCGTCGCGCACGCGATCCGGGGCGAGGTTGGCGTGGCCGAGAATACCGAGCCCGCCCGCCTTCGACACCGCCGCCACGAGGTCGGGCCCCGCCACGCCGCCCATCGGGGCCCCGAGGATGGGCAGGTCGACCCCCAGCAGCGCGCTGAGGCGCCCCGAGCGGCTCGCCAGGCCCCAAGGCGCGGTTTGCGTCGATGTCATGCCAGTCACGCTCCCTGTTTGCGCCAAGGCTACCGGCGATGTGTCAACTGTCAACAGTCACTGCTCCCTTCTATGACCCGCATCCGCCGCCAGGGAACATCTGACGTGCGTTCGGGACGGGGTCTGGCCCATCGCAGCCGCCAAAGAAGAGGGACGACCGGCGGCCGGGGTGTCGTGGGTACCGGCGGGCGCTCGTGACGGCAGCCTGCCCGCAGCGACGTCTGCCGGCCACGCCGAACAGGAAAGCCGGGATGAGGCAGGAACTGGCATTTCGAGCGCGATCACACGGGAGGATACAGACGCCTCTCGATGCCGTCCCGGCCCGACTCGGGCCGGGACTTTTCCCGATCGGCCCGATAGGGTGGCCGTATCGAACCGAAGGTGAGCGGTGCCCGACGTCGTCAAGAACCCGTTCCGCGGCAGCGGGATGCCCGGCTCAACGCCGATGCCGGCGGCCAATCCCGCGCCGGTGACGGACTTGCTCGCGCGCTGCCCGGCCCATGCGCGCACCCCGCTGCTCGATCTCGCCGACCTCGCCGGGCGGGCCAGCGTGGCGCGTCTCTGCCTCAAGGACGAGCGGGGACGCATGGGCCTCGGCAGCTTCAAGGCGCTCGGCGCCGCCTATGCCATCGCCCGCGAGGCGGCCGACGCGGGCGGCCGGTGGGAGACGGCCTTGTCCGGGCGCACCTTCGTCACGGCGAGCGCGGGGAACCACGGCCTTTCCGTTGCGGCGGGGGCCCGCCTGTTCGGCGCACGGGCGCGGATCTTTCTGGCGCGGACCGTGCCGGAGGGCTTCGCCGCGCGCCTCGCGGACAAGGGCGCCGAAGTCGTTCGGGCCGGCGCGACCTACGAGGAGAGCATGGCGGCGGCCGAGCGGGCGGCCGAAGAGGGCGGCGGCACGCTGCTGTCCGACAGTTCGTGGCCCGGCTACACCGAGCTGCCCTGGCGGGTGATGGAGGGCTACCTGCAGCTCGCCGCCGAAGCGGCCGAGCAGATCGGCCGGCCGCCCACGCATATCCTGTTGCAGGCAGGCGTGGGCGGAATGGCCGCCGCCGTGGCGGCCCATGCCAGGGCGGTCTGGGGCGAGGCGCCGACCGTCGTGGTGGTGGAACCCGAGGCGGCGCCCTCGCTGATCGAGAGCGTCCGCGCCGGGCGGCTCGTCACCGCCCGTGGGCCGGTCTCGGCCATGGGGCGGCTCGACTGCAAGACGCCCTCGATGATCGCGCTGGCGGGCCTGGCTCGCGACGCCGACCTCTTCGCGACCGTCACCGAGGAGCAGGCGCAGGCGGCCGTCGCGGCGCTGGCGGAGGAGGGGCTGGCCACGACGCCCTCGGGCGCGGCGGGGGTCGCGGCACTGCTCGCCGGCCTTCCCGGCATCGGGGCGGGGTCGCGGGTCCTCGCCATCCTGAGCGAGGGCGTCGAGGATGGCTGAGCGCTCGCTCGTCTTCCCCGCGGCGGAATACCGGGGGCGCGTCGCGGCCCTGCAGGAGGGCATGGCGGCAGCGGGCCTCGACGCGTTGTTGCTTACAACGCCGCCGGACGTCTTCTATGTCACGGGCTTTCTCACCCGGTTCTGGGAAAGCCCGGCGCGGCCCTGGTTCGTCGTGGTGCCCGCCGCCGGCGCGCCCGTCGCCGTCATCCCTGCCATCGGGGCGGAGCTCATGGCCCGCACCTGGGTGACCGACATCCGCACGTGGCAGGCCCCCGACCCGCGGGACGACGGCGTGAGCCTGCTTGTCGACGCGCTGGCGCAGGCCGTGCCGGAGCGGGGGCGCATCGGCCTGCCCATGGGGCCGGAAACGCATCTGCGCATGCCGCTCGCCGATCACACGCGGGTGGCCGAGGCCCTCGCGCCGCGCACCTTCGCAGACGCGACCGACGTGGTGCGGCGCGTGCGCGAGGTGAAGTCGGAGGCCGAGATCGACCGGATCCGCGCAGCCTGCGGCGTGGCCGACCGCGCCTTCGGCCGGATGCCGGACATCGCCGGCGCGGGGCGCACGCTGGCCGAAGTCTTCCGCCGCTTCCAGGCCGCGCTGCTCGAGGAAGGCGCCGACTGGGTCTCCTACGTCGCGGGCGGAGCGGGGCCGGACGGCTACGCCGACGTGATCTCGCCCGCCGACGACAGGCCGCTGCGCGCCGGGGACGTGCTGATGCTCGATACCGGGGCGGTGCGCGATGGCCATTTCTGCGATTTCGACCGCAACTTCGCCATCGGCCATGCCGGCGACGCCGCCCGGCGCACCCATGCCGCGCTGCACGCGGCGACCGAGGCGGTGCTCGGCGCGGTGCGGCCGGGGATGCGCGCCTGCGACGTGCACCGCCTGCTGGTGCAGGCGCTGGAGGCGCGCGGCGCCATGCCCTCCGCGGGGCGGCTGGGTCACGGGCTGGGGCTGTCGCTGACCGAGTGGCCCTCGTTCACCCCGCTCGACGAGACGGTCCTGCGCGAGGGCATGGTGCTGACGCTTGAGCCCGGGGCGGAGGTGTCGCCCGGCCGCATCCTCGTGCACGAGGAGAACGTCGTGCTCCGCGCCGAGGGGCCGGAGCTTCTGTCGGCGCGCGCTCCGGCCGAGCTTCCGGTGATCGGCGCATGACCCGGCTGCCCTACAGCCTGACGGAGGCGACCGGCACCTCGGCCACGCTCGGGCTGATCGTGCTGCAGGTGGACCAGACGATCGAGCAGGATTTCCGCCGCCTGCTGCCCGCGGAGGTCGCGCTCCATGTCAGCCGCATCCCGTCGGGCGCGGACCTCAACCCGGACACGATCGCGGCGATGGAACGCACGCTGCCGCAGGCCGCGGCGCTGTTGCCGCCTGCGGCCGAGTTCGGCGCGGTGGGCTATGCCTGCACGTCCGGCAGCACGCTCATCGGCGCGGCACGGGTGGCCGAGCTTGTCCGGGGTGCGAGCGGGGCGGCGGCCGTCACCGACCCGCTCACGGCCGCCGTCGCGGCGCTCGGCGCTCTGGGGGCGGGATCGGTCTCGATCGTCTCGCCCTACATCGACAGCGTGGCGCTGCCGATCCGCCGCGCCTTCGAGGGGGCGGGCTTCGACGTAGCAGCGGCGCTGTCCTTCGGAGAGGAGGTCGAGGCGCGCGTGGCCCGGATCGACCCCGGCTCGGTGCGCGATGCCGCGCGCAGGGCCGCTGCCTCGGGTGGCGAGGCCATCTTTCTCTCCTGCACCAATCTGCGCACGCTTGAGGTCATCGACGGCCTCGAGGCCGAACTCGGCCGCCCGGTGCTGAGCAGCAACCAGGTTCTGGCGTGGCACATGGCATGTCTCGGCGGGGCGCATCTGTCGGCCGATGCGCCGGGGTGCCTGACAAGACGGGTACCGCCACGATCACCGGAGCGCGGCGCCGCACGCCCCGTTTCATGAGGGCGGAGCGACAATGACGTGACCGAGACCCGCTCTTGCTGCGGGAGCCGGTGGAAGGCTCGCCTGCCCGTCGACCTCCGGGCGCATTGCCGGCACGGCGCAGGCCCCGACAGTCTGCGCGGGCGTGCTGCCCCTCCGGTGCGACGGGTCACTCCGGGCGGCCCCGGCGGGCGCGCCGGGCCGGGCCGGCGGGAGCGATCGGTCGTTGGCCGCACATCGGAAGGTGACGGGGAGGCGCGCGGCGCTTCTGCGCGCGGGAAGGCCGCCGTGCCTGCACGGTCTGTGCCTGCGCGGTCTGGCGCTCACCGACCCGGTCTCGCCGGGCAGGCCACGGCGGGAAGCCCGCCCCCCGGCCTGTGGGGAGTGCACCGCGGTCGCGCCCGCCGCGTGCGACTCACATAGCGTTCGCGTTGCGCAAGCCGCCGAGCGCCGCGGCGCACAGGGCGAAAGCGGCCGCGACGACCATCAGGGGCACGATCTGGAAGCCGCCGAGGACAGCGATCAGGCTCGCGGCAAGTGCCGCCCCGCACGACTGGCCGAACACCCGCGCGACCGACATCATCCCGCTCGCCCCGCCCGAGCGGTCGAGCGGGGCGCTCGTCATGATCGTGCGGCTGTTCGGCGCCTGAAAGAGCGAGAACCCCGCGCCGCACAGGGCGAGGCGCCACATGATGTCGGCGTTCGACGGATCGGCGGGCAACGCCGCGATCAGCAGAAGCCCCAGCGCGACGAGTCCCATCCCCGCCACGCTCTGGATGGCCCGATAGGGGCGGTCGGCCAGTCGGCCCGCGATCGGGGCGAGCGCGGCGACGGCGATGGGCCAGGGGGTCAGGAGCAGCCCGGTCTCCGCAGGGCTGCGGCCGAGCACGTCGTGCAGGTAGAACGGCAGCGAGACGAGCGCGAGAAACTGCGCGGCGAACGAGGTGATCGAGGCCGAGACCGACAGGGCGAAGGGGCGATGCGAGAGCAGGTCGGTCGGCAGGAGCGGCGATGTCATCCGCCTCTGCCGCCGCACCAACGCGGCGAAGGCGAGGGCGGCCGCGCCCAGCTCGAGCGTGCTCAGAAGTGCGGAGCCGCCCCGGCCGAACCCGCTGAGCGCGTAGATCGCCAGCCCGAACGCGAGGGCGTTGAGCACCGCGCTGACGACATCGAACCGGTTGCCCCGCCCGGCAATGCGCGGCAGCGTCAGCGCGCCCGACAGCAGGATGCCCAGGCAGATCGGCACGTTGACGAGAAACAGCCAGTGCCACGACGCGACCGACAGGATGGCCCCCGCCACCGTCGGCCCGGCCGCCGCCGAAATGCCGACCACCAGCGAGATCGTGGCGATCCCGCGCCCGATCCCGTCGGCCGGCACGATATGGCGCACCATCGCGCCGTTGATGCTCATGATCGCGCCCGCGCCGATGCCCTGCACGGCCCGCGCCGCGATCAGCGTCGCGATCGAGTCGGCCATCGCGCAGAACAGCGAGGCGGCGCCGACAAGGGCCACGCCGGCAAAGTAGATCTTCCGGAACCCGATCGCCTCGGCCAGCGACGCCATCGGAAGCAGGCAGGCGACGACGGCGAGCTGGAAGGCGGTCACCACCCAGATCGCCGCCGAGGGGCTGACCCCCTGCGCGGCGGCGATCGAGGGAAGCGCCACGTTCATCATCGAGGCATCGAGGACCGACAGCATCACCGCCGCGCCCAGCGTGACGAAGGCGTAGAAGCGCTGCGGCTGCGGCAGCCCCCCGTGCAGGGCCGCCTCCGGGCCATTCTCCGTTGTCGACAGGCTCACGTGTCCGCCCGCTCCTGTGGTCCCCCGGGCCTCGACGGGCGGCACCCGCGCCCGGCCCCGATGCGGTGCCTCGCATGGCCCGCCCGCCCCGCCCGGCCCGATGGCCGCGGGGCGGCGCTCAGCCAGCGACGCGCGTCGCGGGCGTCGGCTCTGCCTCGGCCCCGGGATCGGTGACCTCTTCGCCCCGGTTGCGGCGCTCTATCTCGCGCCACTGCCGCACGATGCGCTGACCGTTCTGATAGACGTGTTCGGCGGTCAGTTCCTCGGCCCGGCGCTGCTGCCCGCGGCGCAGCGCGTCGAGGATCGCCTCGTGCGACGACTGGTTGACCGCCAGCGTCTCCGGGTCGATCCAGCGATAGCGGATCTCGCGCAGAACGGGGATGTCCCGCGTGCGCTGGATGGCGGCCACGACGTAGGAGTTCTCGGCGGCCTCGTCGATCCGCCAGTGGAAGGTCTCGTTGGTCTGCTCCCACAGGCGGAACTCGGCCTGCGTCCAGATCCCGTCGTCGAGCAGTTCGCGCCCCGAGCGGACGAGCGCGCGCAGCCGGTCGAGCCCCTCCTCGCCGAGGCCGTTCTGCGTGGCCAGACGGGCCGCCAGCCCCGACAGCGTCGAGCGGAGCTCGTAGATCTTCACGATATCCTCCGAGGTGAAGACCTGCACCGTGAAGCCGCTGTTGGGCGTGTAGTGCAGCAGCCCCTCGCTCGACAGCACCGAGAGCGCGGCCCGCACCGGTGTGCGCGATACCCCGAGATTCCTCGCAAGCTCGATCTCGTTCATGCGCGCGCCGGCCGCGAACTCCCCCTCGAGGATACCCTCGCGGATCCGCCGCTCGATCATCTGGCTGCGTGTCGCCATGGTCCTTCCTTCTCCTCCCTCGCAGGGCCGCGAGACCCGGCTCCGGCGCGGGAGCCCCCCTCGCCCCGGCGGCGGGCGCGCCCCCGGCAGATCGGCCGGAGGCGCGGACCGGGCTCATTGCGCGGCAGCCAGCGTTGCGTTCGACTGCAATGTATCTATCAGCCCTTCGGTATCCATCACGTCGCCGAAGGTCGCGTAGAAGGCAGTCAGCGCGGCATTGTGCTCTGCATCGGTCATGGCCGCGTTCCCGTCGGACACCATGATCGTCTTGTAGTTCAGCATCATGGCGTCGCGCGCGGTGGACTCGCAGCACACGCTCGTCACCGTGCCGGTGACGATCACGGTTTGGAGCGCTTCTCGCCCCGCAAGTTCACCTCGGCGTTGCGGGGCTGGCGGGGCGTATCGGTCATCGGCTGGGTCTCGGTCTGCTGGGGCTGGTCGGTGTCCGCGGAGGTCTCGTCGGCGGGTGGTGACAGCGGCCCGCCGGGATTGCCGTCTTGTGGCGGCGGCGGGCTGTCCTTCGGCTGGAAGCTCTTCATCGCGGCCCATGCCTTGATCAGGGTGCCGTCGACCGAGAAGTGCTCGTCCGACAGCAGCGGCTTGACCTCCGGGTGCGCGAGGATCGCGGCCATGACCTTGCGCGACATGTCAGTGGTCAGCACTCGGTCGCGGTTCTTGGTGAACACCATGGGGACCCAGACCGGGTCGTCGATGCCGAGCCCGACGAACCACCGGAACAGCAGGTTGTAGTCCATCTGCTCCATCAGCTGCCGCTCGGACCGGATCGGGAACAGGATCTGAAGAAGACTCGCCTGGATCAGGCGCTCCGGCGCGATGGAGGGGCGGCCGAAGTCGGTGTAGAGCGCCTCGAACTCGGCATCCGGGCTCGCCAGCGCGTCATTGACGATCTGCCGGATCTTGCGAAGCGGATGCCACTACGGAACGCGCTCCTCAAGATCAACATAGCTGACCAGCGACCCGCTCGCCTCGTCCGTCCCGCGCATCGCCACCTCCGCCGCCGCCGTGCCAAAGGTGAATCATGTTCTCGAAACCGCGTCGAGCCCGGCCTTTTTCAGCATCCTGTTAGCCCGTATTATTCATCGAAATCGGGGAGGGCGGCTGGCGTGCCCGCGAAAGCTCTGTAGAATCAAGCTCCTACACAAGGTCCGAGAGCAGCCCCCGGAGCACGCCATGGGTGAAACGCTACAGCCGGTCGTCACGGGCTTCAACAGGTCCCTGCGCGTCGAGAGCCGCGCCGAGCGGCTGACCGGAGACGCCGGGGCCGTGGTGCTGCGCGAGATCATGGAGCAGAGCGGCATCGTCGAGTGGATGAGTCCGCAACTCAAGGACCCGCGGCGGCAGGAGGACGTCGTCCATGACCTCCCCTCTCTCATCCGGACGAGCGTCCTGCTCGCCGCTCAGGGCTGGCGCGA
>OFET01000500.1_pt1 | contig 23688 bp, 22 predicted proteins | sample 1521211 | NCBI WGS metagenome assembly OFET01 (sample SAMN03766358, study PRJEB24113) | microbial mat metagenome | isolation source: enrichment culture HLUCC-A from microbial mat sample contains cyanobacterium...
ATCACATGCCCGGAGATGGCCGCCAGGAAATTTCCACAGCATTCGCGACACGACCAGAACGCAGATCACAGACGCGTTACCCGCCTCGCAACTCTGCCGTTGCCAAGACCGGCCCTGTGGGCGCGCCGGTGGTTGACCCGCCTGCCGGTTCAAGACTGACGGCCAGAACCTGACCCGCTTGAAGCGCGGCCTCTCGGGTCAGAACGCCATCCTGCAACAGCCCCAAAGAGGACGGCACGCCATCCGCTCCGATCACCCATAGCTCGTAATCCTGCCCCTCTCCGGCAGGCGGTCCTTCGGCGTTTAGGCTTAGCTGCGTGCCATCAAAACGTGCGGCCAGAACCAAGGCGCGATCCTCTGCCACCAGTTCGGCGGTCAGCAGGGGCGCAGGCGGGGTGCGCAATACGGGCGACAGCACCACCAGCCCCAAAGCCAACGCGCCAACAAGCGACCCCGCCCCCAGCCAGCGCCACAGATTGCGGCGGCGCGTCGGGGCCGGAAACAGCCGTGCCTCTATCTGGGGCAACAGGTTGGGGGCGGACAGTTCGGGGAATTCGGCGTTCAAGGGGGCCAGCCGCACTTCCCATGCGCGCACGCGCGCAGCGAATGCCCCGTCGGTGGCAGCACGCTGGTCGGCCGCGCGCCATTCTTCTCGGCCCAGCAAGCCCAGCACATATTCTGCGGCCAGCAGGTCGTCATCATCTTTGGGGGCTGTGGTCATCGGTCCAGACACTCCCGCAGACTGATAAGCGCCCGACGCAGCCATGTGCGCATGGTATTTAGCGGCACGTCAAATTGCGTGGCCAGATCCTGATACGACAAGCCCATCAGATAGGCCCCCTTGACCGCGCGGGCGCGGTCCTCGGGCAATTCGCCGAAACAGGCCAGTACCGCCTGCATCCGGGCGCGCAGCATGGTTGTGTCCTCGACGCCCATTGCTGGGTCGGCGATTGTGTCAAGGATATCGCTATCCTCGCCGCCACTGACCATGCGACGGCCCCGCGCGGCGGGGCGCGCGCGCAGACGGTCCAATGCATGATTGCGGGCTATGGCGCAAATCCAACCCAAGCCAGTGCCTTTCTGCGGATCATAGCTGGCGGCGCGTTGCCATAGGCGAATCATCACCTCTTGCAGGGCATCTTCCGCTTCGGCCCTGTCCCCTAGCATACGCGTCAACAGCCCCATGAGTTTCGGGGCGACCAAAGGATAAAGCGACCGAAGTGCGGACCGGTCCTGCGTGGCAAGCCGTTGCAGCAAGATTGATATGTCATCTGTCACGTGTCGCCCCGCTTGTCTGACGCGAAGGGTAGCACGGCACTGTGGTGAGGCAACTCATTCCCCTTCCAGCCGAAGCCGGATTTCACGCAGAACCGGAATGGTTTGGCGCACCCGCGCGTCGCCCAGCGACTGCGCGATATCGTCAATCAGGGGGCTGATGGCCGCCAAGGCCGCATCGCGCGCCGCCTTTCCCGAGGGGCTGATCGACACCAGCTTGCGGCGGGCATCGTCCCAATCGGGGCGGATATGGACATAGCCGGCCCATTCCAGCTTGGTCAGCGTATTGGTCATGGCCCCGCGGGTGACATGGAATGCGCGCGCCAGTTCGGCGGGGGTGCGTTCGGTTTGCAGGCGCGCCAGCAGGTTCAGCACCCCGAAATGCGACAGTTCCATGCCCTTGGGCAGCACCTTGGATAGCCGGTTGCGCACCAGTTGATCGGCCATCAGCAATTCGCTGAACAACGCATTTCCAACGTCAGAGGTCACGACACCTCCGGTGGTAGAAAGTCGCGGTCATGCTCCAGCGAGGGAACGCGGGCGCGCGCATCCTGGACGCGCGCAAGGTCCAGATCAACCAACGCGACACCGGGGTCGCGCCCCATGTCCAGCAAAACCTCGCCCCATGGCGCGATGACCATGCCATGCCCATGGGTGCGCCGCTCGCGGCCATCGCGGGCCTTGTGCAGCCCGGTTTGCGCAGGGGCCAGAACGAATGCGCCGTTTTCAATGGCGCGGGCGCGCAGCAGGCTTAGCCAATGGGCGGCCCCGGTCACCGGGCTGAACGCGGCGGGAACGCAGATGACCTCTGCGCCGGCTTGTGCCAGGGACCGGTAAAGCATCGGAAAACGCAGGTCGTAGCAGATGCTCAGCCCCAGCCGCGCGAAAGGTGTGTCTACCACCACCGCCCGGTCGCCGGGCCGAAACGCGGCGGATTCGTGGTAGGTTTCGGTTTCCGACACCTGCACGTCGAACATATGAATCTTGTCATATCGCGCTGTGATCGCGCCATCTGGGCCAATCAGGAAGCACCGGTTGGCAAAACGCCCGTCCGCGTCGCCGGTTTTCAGCGCAAGCGACCCGATCAGCACCCACAGCCCCAGTTCTGCGGCCAATGTGCGGATGGCGGCAAGGGTCTGGTCATCCTCCTCTGTCTGCAACACCGCGTTTTGCCCCGCGCGCGATGTCGAGACGCAATTCGTCACCTCGGGCGTCAGCGCGATTTGTGCGCCGTCCGCTTGCGCTTGTCGCAACAGGGCGATGGTGTTGGGCAGGTTCGCAGCCGGATCATCGCTGGAACAAAGTTGCAATAGCGCCGCACGCAGGGTCATGACGGGTCAGCCTTTCAGCAGCGCATCTAGCTTGCCGGCGCGCTCCAGCGCGTAAAGTTCGTCGCAACCGCCAACATGGGTCGCGCCGATGAAAATCTGCGGCACAGTATGCTTGCCGCCTGCACGTTTCATCATCTCGGGGCGGCGGTCGGGGTCGCGGGCAATGTCGATCTCAGAAAAGCTGGCACCCTTCTGGGTTAGCAACCGCTTGGCGGCGTGGCAAAAACCACAAAGAGGCGACGTATAGATTTCAATCGGTTGCATGGCGACCCTTTGTCAGCGCGTGTGTTCTGCGCACTATAGAGGATCATTCCGCTCGTGCAACGCGTGCCAATGCCACAACCCGCACCGATGCCGCACCATGGGCCAGACAACATTCGGCAGCGGCGGCAAAAGTGGCACCGGCGGTCATCACATCATCGACCAGCAGAATATCGCGCCCGCCCAAACGCGGCCCTTGTCGGGGGTGCGGGGCGAAAGCGTCCTGCATGTTGCTGAAGCGCCCCAGCCGCCCGCGTCCGTCCTGCGTGCCGGTGGCGCGGGTGCGGCGCAACAGGTCGGGGCAATGCTCCAGCCCATGCATCCGCGCCAGTGCGCGGCTAAGTTCAGCCGCCTGATTGTAGCGCCGTTTCAAAAACCGTGTCCAATGCAGCGGAATCGGGGCGACCAACATGCCCGGGCGCAACAGCGGGCGCGCGGCGCGCGCCATCCAGCGCGCGGCGGCGGGCACATGGTCCAGCCGGTCGTAATATTTCAGCCCCAGCAGCAGTTTGCGCGCTTTGTCGCCATATAGCAGCGCGGCGCGCCCCTGTTCCCATGGGCGGGCGAGGGTCAGGCATTCGTCGCAATGCACCGGGGTTCCGGGGTCGGTGCCCGGCAGCGGCAGGCCGCAGGCATCGCAACACAGCCCGTCTATGAAGGGCATTTCGCGCCAGCAGGCTGGGCAAAGCATCCCTTCTTCTGCGACCAACATCTCGCAGGTCACGCATTGTGGCGGGTAAAGCACACGCAGCGCCGCACGTCCGGCTTGGTGCAGCGCCTGCCCGGTTGCGTTTTGCATTTTGCCCATTCCCGACCTACATCCCCTGCACCATTAGGATAACGCCGCCATGACCACCCCCCGCCTGACCGACCGCGCGGCATTGCTGCGCAACCGTGCCCGTGCCAAGGGCCCGATGTTTCTGCACGATCTGGCCCGCGAGGAGCTTCAGGATAGGCTGTCGGTGGTTAACAGAACCTTTACCGCGCCAGCCATCGTGACCGGGTTTCCGGGCCATTGGGGGGATCTGTTACCGGGCGCGCGCGTTGTGCCCGATACGCCCGTGCTGGACTTGGTCGAGGGGGCGCATGATCTGGTCATCCACGCCATGGCCTTGCATTGGGCCGACGACCCGATCGGGCAGTTGGTGCAGGCGCGCCGCGCCTTGCAGCCCGATGGGCTGTTTCTGGGGGTTCTGTTCGGTGGGCAGACATTGGCAGAGTTGCGCGCCGTTCTGGCGCAGGCGGAATCGGAATTGCGCGGCGGGCTTAGCGCGCGCATTCTACCCATGGCCGAAATCCGCGATTTGGGCGCGGCTTTGCAGCGGGCGGGCTTTGCCCTGCCCGTCGCAGATTCGTTGCGCCAAAACGTCGCATACCGCGACCTGAATACGCTATTTTCCGATTTGCGCGCGATGGGAGAGCGCAATGCGCTGGCCGCGCGGCCCCGCCAATTGACCCCGCGCGCGCTGTTTTCCAAAGCGCGCAGGCTGTATGCAGGCAGCTTCGCAACCCCCGATGGGGCATGTATGGCAGGGTTCGAGCTGATCTTTCTGTCAGGCTGGGCACCCTCTGCCGACCAGCCCAAACCGTTGCGTCCCGGTTCCGCGACATCACGACTTGCCGATGCGTTGGGAGCCACGGAAGTGCCCTTGCCGGATGCCGTGAAAATTCCGCCGAAAGATTGAATCCGTGCGAAAATCCGCTATGTCCGACACAGTGTTCAGGAGACGGTGAGATGAAAGACGAAGCCATGCTAGATGCAAAGCCCGTTCCGACCATGGCGAAATGCCCGGTCCATATGGACCAGCCCGGCACCGGGCGGCTTGCCCATGCAGAGGCCGACCATCCCGCTGTGCCGCAAGCCAAGATCGGGGTATTGGTTGCCAATCTGGGCACGCCCGACAATTATGACTACTGGTCGATGCGGCGCTACCTGAACGAATTCCTGTCCGACAAGCGTGTGGTCGATTACCCCGCATGGCTGTGGCAACCCCTGTTGCAACTGGTAATCCTGACCAAGCGGCCGTTCACCTCTGGGGCGAATTACAAATCCATCTGGAACATGGACAAGAATGAAAGCCCGCTTCTGACCATCACCAAGGACCAGACCGCCAAGATCGCCGAAGCCGTTGCCGAAAAATATGGCGACAATGTTATGGTTGATTTTTGTATGCGCTATGGCAACCCGTCCACGCCTTCTAAAGTGGATGAAATGGTCAAAGCCGGGTGTGAGAAGATCCTGTTCTTCCCGCTATATCCACATTATGCCGGGGCAACCTCTGCCACGGCCTGCGACCAGTTTTTCCGCGCGCTGATGACGCAGAAATGGCAACCCGCCGTGCGCACCGTTGCGCCCTATTTCGAACACCCGTCCTACATCAAGGCGCTCGCGGCATCGGTGCAGCGGGCTTATGACGCGATGGAGGAAAAGCCCGAAGTGCTGGTGGCATCCTATCACGGAATGCCGAAACGCTACCTGATGGAAGGTGACCCCTACCATTGTCAGTGCCAGAAAACCACGCGCCTGCTGCGCGAGGAACTGGGCTGGCCCGAAGGGTCCATCCAGACCACGTTCCAGTCGGTGTTCGGTCCCGAAGGCTGGCTGCGTCCCTACACGGTCGACCATGTGGCCGATCTGGCCAAGCAAGGGGTGAAGCGGTTGGCGGTGATCGCACCGGCGTTTTCGGCGGATTGCATCGAGACTTTGGAAGAGATCAACGAGGAGATCTGCGAAAGCTTCGAGGAAGCGGGCGGCGAGCACTTCACCTATATTCCGTGCCTGAACGATGATGCGATGCATATTGCCGCGCTGGCAGAGGTGATTGACGAAAACCTGTCGGGCTGGTCGTAAACGTCGCGGCCAGTTGCCGCGCCCGATGTCATAGGTGGAAATAAAAAATGGCGGGCCAAGGCCCGCCATTTTTCACATGTTGTTTCGCAGTGCTTAGCGCGAAGCAGCGGCAGCAGCGACAACCAGCAGCAGCATCAGCGGAACGATGATGCCGGAAGCCGAGGACGACTTCACGTCTTCGACGACAACAGCAGGTTCGATAACCGGCTCTTTGTACTTGCCGCCCATGCCGCCAGCGAAAGCGGTCGTTGCGGCCATCGACAGAGCAGCTGCGAGTGCGATCTTCTTCATAGTAACCTCCAGAATGCGCCGACACATACCATTTGTGCCGACTCCCAAGACGAAATGTCGTATCTTGGGAAAAACCATTTTCTGCTGTCGAACGCAACGTGCCGCTTGTGCCCCTTACCTTAGATTTCGGCTGCGTCGTCAATTTCGCAACACTTTCCGACCATAAGCCTAACCCAAAGCCCGCCCAACGCCATGTTCACGCCGAGTTGTGTTTGAATCGGCGCGTTTAAACCGCTAAGGGTCGGTCGGTCGCCACCCGGAAAGTTCTTATGATGCGTTTTCTTGCTCCGTTGTTGCTAGTTGTTCTTGGTCTGAGCGCCTGCACCACCACGAACACCCCGATGCGGATGGGTCCGGATGGCAAGCCGATTCCCGTGGTCTACCGGATTGGACCAAATGACGCGCCGCGCGTGCGCCAGCGTATGCAGGACGGCATCAACACCATGCGCGCGCAAAACGGACTGCCCACGCTGACCAGCAGTCTGGAATTAGCCAGTGCCGGGGCGACCCACGCGCAGGACATGTCGTTCCAGCAGCGCCCGTGGCATTGGGGCTCGGACGGGTCCAGCCCGATTCAGCGCGCGCAGCGCGCGGGCTATCAAGGCGCGTTCGTGGGCGAATTGATTTCCGAAACCTTCGAGACAGAGATCGAAACCGTCAACGCCTGGATGATCGAGCCGGAAACCCGGCAGGTCATCCTTGACCCACGCGCGACAGAGCTGGGTGTCGGCTGGCATCAGGACGAAAACGGGAAACTGTGGTGGGCCGTGGTCTTGGGCGAAGGGCAGAGTATCATGTCGGTGGTCGATCGATAGGCTTTGTAGCCTATCGGTTCCGCGCTTTGCTTTGGCAGATCAGGAACCATGCGAAACCATGCACTGGTTTCGCATAGTGTGCTTGTGGGTCATTTAGCCCCGGTGCGCGCCTTCGGCCAACGCCGCGACATAGGCCATAACCTCGTCCAGTGGCTTGCCGTCTGCAATCTGCTTGACGATGGCAGATCCGACCACGCAGCCATCGGCCACGCTGGCAATGTCCTGCGCTGTTTCCGGTGTCGAAATGCCAAAACCCACGATCACCGGCAGGTCCGTCGCGGCCTTGATTCGCGCCACCTCTGGCCCGACATTCGCGGCTTGTGCGGTCGCGGCCCCGGTTATTCCGGTGATAGATACATAATAGACAAAGCCAGACGTGTTTTGCAGCACCTTGGGCAGGCGCGCGGCATCCGTGGTGGGCGTGGCCAGCCGGATAAAGTTTAGCCCCGCAGCCTGTGCGGGCAGGCACAATTCGCTGTCTTCCTCTGGCGGCAGATCGACCACGATCAGCCCGTCCACGCCCGCGGTCTTGGCATCGGACAAGAACCGGTCCACCCCACGCGAATAGATCGGGTTGTAATACCCCATCAGCACAATGGGGGTGGTGTCGTTTTCGGCGCGGAAATCGCGCACCATCTGCAAGGTCTTTTCCAGCGTCTGTCCGCCTTCCAGCGCGCGCTGGCCTGCAAGCTGAATGGTGGGGCCGTCTGCCATAGGGTCGGTGAACGGCACACCCAGTTCAATGATGTCCACGCCCGCGCCCGGCAAGCCGCGCATGATATCAAGAGAGGTCGCGGTATCGGGGTCCCCCGCCATGATATAGGCAACAAAGGCCTTGCGGCCTTCGGATTTCAAATTGGCAAAGGTGGTGTCGATTCGGGTCATGGCGTCTCTCTGGTTTTTTACGGGTTTGGTCTAAATCGCGGGCAGAATCAATCGCCAGGCCAAGCAGCGTGTCGGGCTTGTGTCCAAGCGGGTCACACCCTAGAAGCGGGCAAAACGCAGCCTTGGGGGATAGCATGGGCTTTCGCATGGGAATCGTTGGTCTGCCCAATGTTGGCAAATCGACCCTGTTCAACGCGCTGACCAAAACTGCCGCCGCGCAGGCGGCGAATTTCCCGTTCTGCACCATCGAACCCAATGTGGGCGATGTGGCTGTGCCCGATGCGCGACTGTTCAAGCTGGCCGAGATCGGCAAATCGAAAGAGATCATCCCAACGCGGATGACCTTCGTGGACATTGCCGGTCTGGTGCGCGGGGCCAGCAAGGGCGAGGGCTTGGGCAACCAGTTCTTGGCCAATATCCGCGAAGTCGATGCCATCGCCCATGTGCTGCGCTGTTTTGAAGATGACGATGTCACCCATGTCGAAGGCAAGATCGACCCGGTTGCCGATGCCGAAACCATCGAGACCGAGTTGATGATCGCCGATATGGATTCGATTGAAAAGCGTTTGGCCAACCTGACCCGCAAGATTCGCGGTGGCGACAAGGATGCGGTCGAACAAGACGCGCTGTTGCGCCGCGCCCTGACTGCGCTGGAAGATGGTCGGCCCGCCCGCACGGTCGAGGTGGCGGCAGACGAGCGCAAGGCATGGCGCATGTTACAGCTTCTGACCTCGAAACCGGTGCTGTATGTCTGCAACGTGGAAGAAAGCGCGGCCGCCAATGGCAACACCCAATCCGCCCGCGTGGCAGAGATGGCAGCGGCCCAAGGTGCGGGCCATGTGGTGATTTCCGCCCAGATCGAGGAAGAAATCAGCCAATTGGCGGCGGACGAGGCCGAGATGTTCCTGTCCGAAATGGGGCTGGAAGAACCCGGCCTAGACCGGCTGATCCGCGCAGGCTATGCGCTGTTGGATCTGCAAACCTATTTCACCGTCGGCCCCAAGGAAGCGCGCGCATGGACCATCCCGCGCGGCACGTTGGCGCCGCAGGCGGCGGGCGTCATCCATGGCGATTTTGAACGCGGCTTCATCCGCGCCGAAACCGTGGCCTATGACGATTACGTCACCCATGGCGGCGAAGCGGGCGCGAAAGATGCGGGCAAATTCCGGGTAGAGGGCAAGACCTACACGGTGCAGGATGGCGATGTGCTGCATTTCCTGTTCAACGCCTGACAGTTTGACAAGAGCCGCTCTTCAGGTGTCTTGTTAGGGTGTGACAGATCGGGGCGGCAGATGGCCTTGCGATACCAGCGATTGTTATGGGCGTTGGGCGCATTTGCGCTGCTGCTGGCCATCGGGGCCAGCCGCCTTGCCTATGATCGCGCGCTGAAAGCCCAATTCGCCGAACTGAACGAACGGGGGTCCAGCACGCTGACATTGGCGGCATCCAGCCTGTCAGGGTTGTTGTCGCGCTTTGAACGGCTGCCGGGGCTTTTGGCCGAACAGCCGCCCCTGCGCGCCTTGTTGCGCTACCCCGATGACCCGGCCCATCTCGATGCGGCCAATCAGCATCTGCGCGAAAATGCCGAGCGGTCGGGCGCATCGGTGATTTACGTCATGAATAGCGAAGGCGTGACGCTGGCCTCTAGCAATTACGACCAGCCCAGCAGTTTTGTCGGCGGGGATTTCAGCTTCCGCCCCTATTTCCAAGAGGCCATGGCAGGGGGCTTGGGGCGCTTTTACGCGCTGGGCACCACTTCGAACAGGCGTGGCTATTACTTTGGTGCCCCGGTTGAATTCGGGCGCGACCGTCTGGGCGTGGTGGTCATAAAGATTGATCTTGAACAGATCGAACGCGCTTGGGCCTATGAGGATCTGCGCATTATCGTGACCGATACCGAAGGTATCGTGTTCCTGTCCTATCGGCCTGATTGGTTGTTTCATACATTTGGTGCGCTGACACCGGACAACTTGGCCCGCACGCGCGAAACCCGCCGCTATGCTGGCGCCCAGATTGGCCAGATTGACCACACCACCGGAACCGTTCCCGGCGGGCATGCTGTGTTGCGCACAACTGCCGATGATGGCGCGCGCGAAGAGTTTCTGGCCCTGCAAACCCATATGCCGCGCGCGGGCTGGACCATGCAGGTGCTGTTGCCCACCGGTGCCGCCTATGCCCAAGCCCTGACGCTGGTCAGCACCGGCGCGCTGGGGCTGGGCCTGTTGGGGCTGGCGGCCCTTGCCCTGTGGCAGCGCCGGCGGCAATTGGCGGAACGGCTGGCGGTGCAAAGCCGCGCCGCCATAGAGCTGGAAGCCCGCGTTGCCCAGCGCACTTCGGAATTGAAGCGCACCAATATCGCATTGCAAGAGGAAGTGGCCGAACGCCGCATGGCCGAGAACCGCTTGCGCCAGACCCAAGCTGAACTGGTGCAGGCCGGCAAGCTGGCCGCGCTGGGCCAGATGTCGGCTGCACTCAGCCATGAATTCAACCAGCCGCTGGCCGCCGCGCGCAATTACGCGGAAAACGCCGCCGCCTTTCTGGACCGCAACCGCGGGCCAGAGGCGCGCGACGCAATCCACCAGATCCTTGGCATGATCGACCGGATGACCCGAATCAGCCGCCACTTGCGCAATTTCGCCCGCAAACCGAATGAACAGCTTCGCCCGGTGCCCTTGGCAGAGGCCGTTGCGGGCGCGCGCGATGTGCTGGCATGGCGGCTGGACAAGGCGGGCGTCATGCTGGAACTGGCTTTGGGCGATCCGCCACCAATGGTCACGGGCGGGCTGGTGCGTTTGCAGCAGGTGCTGGTGAACCTGATCTCGAACGCGCTGGACGTGACAGAGGGTTCCAACGATCGCCGTTTGCATCTGAGCGCGGCGGCGCGCGGAGAGATGGTCGAAATCTCGTTGCGCGACCACGGCCCCGGCGTGCCCGAAGCCTTGCAAGCGCGTATTTTCGACCCGTTCTTTTCCACCAAGGAGGTGGGCAAGGGGTTGGGGCTGGGCCTGTCGATTACCTATAACATCGTGCGCGATTTCGGTGGCAGCCTGAGCGTGGCAAACCACCCCGAGGGCGGCGCGGTCTTTACGCTGGTGCTGCGCGCAGCCGACCATCCCGCATTGGACGCCGCGGAATGAGTTCCGCGACGGTGTTCCTGATCGACGATGATGCCGATCTGCGTCACTCGACCGAACAGGCTTTGGACCTTGCCGGTTTGACCGCCCAAGGCTTTGCCAGCGCCGAACCGGTTCTTGACCGCATGACCGCAGGGTTTGCGGGCGTGGTCATTACCGATATTCGTATGCCGGGGTTGGACGGGCTAAGCCTGATGACCCGCATTCATGAAATCGACCCCGACATTCCGGTCATCCTGATCACCGGGCATGGCGATGTGCCGCTGGCGGTGCGCGCCATGCGCGAGGGTGCGCATGATTTCATCGAGAAACCCTTTTCCGGTGCGCAGCTTGCCAGCATTGCCGCGCGTGCGCTGGACTACCGCAAGCTGGTGCTGGACAACCGCCGCCTGCGCGCGGTCGCCGGGCAGGCGGACGATCTGGAAGCGCGGCTTGTGGGCCGCTCGAATGCGATGATTGCGCTGCGCCGTCAGATCCGCACCATCGGGCCGTCAGATGCGGATGTGCTGATCGTGGGCGAAACCGGCACCGGCAAGGAAGTGGTCGCCCGCGCGCTGCATGACATGTCGGCGCGCGCGGCGCGGCCTTTCGTGGCGATCACCTGTAGCGCATTGCCCGAAACGCTGATCGAATCAGAGCTGTTCGGGCACGAGGCAGGGGCCTTTCCCGGCGCATTGCGATCACGGTCGGGCAAGTTCGATCATGCCCGCGGCGGCACGATTCTGCTGGACGATATCGGCGCCATGCCGCCCGACCTGCAAGCCAAGTTCCTGCGCGTGGTGGAAGATCGCGTGATCTCTCCGCTTGGGTCGAACGACCTGCGTGAGTTGGATGTGCGTTTCATAGCCACCAGCCGTGTGCCGTTGGAAGCATTGGTCGCCGAGGGCCGGTTTCGGTCGGACCTGCTGTATCGGCTGAACGCGGTCAGCCTGACTGTGCCGCCCCTGCGCGACCGGGCAGAGGATATTCCCGCGCTGTTCACCCAGCTTTTGGCCAGCGCGCAGGCCCGCCACAGCCTAAGCGCGCGACGCCCGAACCCCGCCATGCTGGCGCAGCTTTCCGGGCTGGATTGGCCCGGAAATGTCCGCGAATTGCGCAATGTGGCCGAACGGCATGCGCTTGGCGTGGCCGATCTGGACGCGCCCGCCGCCGATACCGGCACGGGGCGGCTGTCCGATATGATGGCCGCGCATGAACGCAAATTGCTGGTCGATGCGTTGATTCGCCATCGTGGCGCGCTGAAACCCGTCTACGAATCGCTCGGGCTGTCGCGCAAGGCGCTGTATGACAAGCTGATGCGCCACGGCATTGACAAGGCGCAGTTTCAGGACCCGTCCTTGGATGAGTAGCATTCGACACATGACATGCGCGTGATGGGTAGATTTCTACACATCGGCTGTATTTGATTGCGCTAACGTCATTTCCGCCCTTCGCCACGCTTGCAATGGCCCGTGCTGCCCTGTCCTGTTGCCGCGTGCTCTGCGGCCCAAGTGAGGGGGCGGCAGGGACGGCGAAAATACGCATATCCATGGGAGGATCTTCATGCGTTACACCAAATTCACGGCTTTGGCCGCTGCTGCTCTTGTGACCGCATCCATGGCGCAGGCGCAGGACCGTTCCGACTGGCCTGCCAGCTTCACCGTTGGCACGGCAAGCCAGGGCGGCACCTTCTTCGCTTATGGCGCTGGCTGGGCGAACCTTGTGGCCGAAGAACTGGGCATGTCCGGCGGCGCCGAAGTGACCGGTGGCCCAATGCAGAACATGGCGCTGGTCCACACGGGCGACGCGGCATTCGGTATGACCACGATGGGCCCGGCAGCAGAATCGCTGGCTGGCACCAACCCGATTGCCCCCGGTCTGGCAATGGACAAGGCTTGCGCCATGTTCCCGATGTATCAGACGCCGTTCAGCGTGACGGCGCTGTCGTCCTCGGGTATCACCTCGATCTCCGAAATCCCGGATGGCGCGCGCATCGGCTTTGGCCCGGCAGGGTCCACCTCTGACACCTATTTCCCGCGTATGCTGGAAACGCTGGGCGTGAATTTCGAGCGCCGCAATGGCGGCTGGTCCGACTTGGGCGGCCAGTTGCAGGACGGCTTGCTGGATGTGATCGCCTTCGCTGCTGGTGTGCCGGTTCCCGCTGTCAGCCAGTTGGAAGTGCAGACCGACGTGAACATCATCGAGTTCACCGAGGAAGAGCAAGCGGCGATCATTGCGGAATACCCCGTGTCGGCGTTCGAGATCGCGGCAGACACCTACACCACGCTGGAAGCCCCTGCGCGCTCTGTGTCGATGTGGAACTTCGCTGTGGCCAATTGCGACCTGCCGGAAAGCTTTGTCTATGAAGCAACCAATGTCGTGATGTCCGACAACGAGCGGATGGTGAACATTCACCGCGCCGCACGCTCCACGCTGCCCGAGCATTGGGACAAAAACAACGTCCTGAAATGGCACCCCGGTGCGGCTCGTTGGTTCCAGGAAAATGCCGGTGCGGATATTCCCGCCGACATGATCTACGGCGGCTAATAATCTGACCTTAGTGGGCCATCCCTGTTTGCGGGGGTGGCCTTCGTCCGGGGCCCTACAAGGCCCTTTTCCAACTTTGCCAGCAGGTGCTGACCGTGTCTGATAAATCCTCTGACCAGATTACCCCGATTGTCGCCGAAGGTGTCGATGAAGAACCCCTTGTCGGCAACGCCCGTCAGTTCAGCGGCAAGGTGCTGATCGTCGCCAGTCTGCTGTCGGCCTTTTACGCGGCCTTTCACATGGCGGCTTTGAACGGGCTGTCCATTCGGGACTGGACCGGTATGACCATCCCGTTTTTGCCGCGCTTCCCGATGGAGACGTGGAATTTCCGCATTGTCCATGTCGCGGGCGCGCTGCTGCTGGGGTTCATGCTGTTTGCTTCCGTGCGCTTTGCCGAGGATGATGCCAATATTCGTCCCAACCTCTTTATTCGCGGCCTGTCATGGCTGTTGCTGCTGCCCGCGCTCTTTTCGCTTGGCGCTGCCGTCTGGTTCGGCACGTTGATAGAAGGCGGCGTCATGTGGAACGGCATGGATGCCACGCTGAAATTCCGCGAGGTCTACCTGTTCGGCATTCCGTTGATGGTGGCGACCGTGGGCGCGATTGGCTTGTCATGGGTAGAACGCTTGCCGCGCCACGCGTTTTCTGTGACCGACCTTGTCTTGGGCATTTGCGGGATTTCCGTGGCGGTCTACCTGATTGTCATATTCGGCACGCTAATGCGCAATTCCACCGGCACGCCTTTCGCGCCCATCGGCATTTCGATTGCCGCGCTGGCTGGCACGTTGCTGATCCTTGAACTGACACGTCGGGTGGCAGGTCTGGCGCTTGTCATCATTTCGGTCGTGTTTCTGATCTACGTGTTCACAGGCCAATACTTGCCCGGCTTCCTGAATTCGCCCGCAATCTCTTGGGAGCGGTTCTTCAGCCAAGTCTATACCGATGCTGGCATTCTGGGGGCGACCACGTCGGTGTCTTCGACCTACATCATCCTGTTCATCATCTTCGCGGCATTCTTGTCGGCGTCGAAAGTTGGGGATTACTTCGTGAACTTCGCTTTCGCAACTGCGGGGCGCGCGCGGGGTGGCCCGGCCAAGGTGGCGGTTTTTGCGTCGGGGCTGATGGGCATGATTAACGGCACCAGCGCAGGCAACGTGGTGGCGACCGGGTCACTGACCATTCCGCTGATGAAGAAGGTGGGCTATTCCAAGAAAACCGCAGGCGCGGTCGAGGCGGCGGCCAGCACAGGCGGGCAGATCATGCCGCCGATCATGGGCGCAGGCGCCTTCATCATGGCGGAAATCACCGGCATTCCCTATCAGGAAATCGCCATTGCCGCGATCATCCCGGCAGTGCTGTATTTCGCCTGTGTCTACCTGATGGTCGATTTCGAGGCCGCGAAGCTGGGCATGCGCGGCATGCGCAAGGACGAGCTGCCGAAATTGCCCGATCTGATGAAGAAAGTGTTCTTGTTCCTGCCCATCATCATCCTGATCGTGGCGCTGTTCCAAGGCTATTCGGTGATCCGTGCAGGCACTTTGGCCACGATTTCGGCCGCGGTCGTCAGTTGGTTGACGCCCTACCGGATGGACCTGAAAGCGCTTTACAAAGCGTTCGAGAATGCCGGGCAGATGTCGATCCAGATCATCGTGGTTTGTGCCTGCGCAGGTATCATCGTGGGCGTCATCTCACTCACCGGGGTCGGTGCGCGCTTCTCGAACCTGCTGCTGGGTCTGGCGGCAACTTCGCAACTGCTGGCGCTGTTCTTCGCCATGTGTATCGCGATTCTGCTGGGGATGGGTATGCCGACGACGGCCGCCTATGCGGTGGCGGCGTCGGTTGTGGCACCGGGCTTGGTGAACCTTGGCATCCCGCAACTGACGGCGCATTTCTTCGTGTTCTATTACGCGGTGCTGTCAGCCATCACACCGCCGGTGGCACTGGCATCCTTCGCGGCAGCCGGCATTTCGGGCGCAAACCCGATGGAGACCTCTGTGACCTCGTTCAAGATCGGCCTTGCGGCCTTCGTGGTGCCATTCATGTTCTTCTACAACAGCGCGCTCTTGATGCAAGGCACATGGCTGGAAGTGGCACATGTTTTCGTCACCGCATCGCTGGGTGTGTATCTGCTGGCGGCTGCGGTGCAGGGTTGGTTGTTCGGCAAGGTAAACCCGATTCTGCGGTTGGTCATCGGGATCGGGGCGCTTGCCATGATCTCTGGCGGGTGGATCTCGGATGTCATCGGTCTGGGCATCATGGCGCTGGCCTTCGCTATTCAGCGCGGCTTCCTGACGCCCAAGAACGCGGCGCGCGGCGCGGATTGATCCGCGTAAGCAAGCCCCGGCAATACCAAAGGGCCGCCCGGTTGGGCGGCCCTTTGCATTTGTTTCGACGGGCAAGATGCAATCAGCCGAACGCGTCGGGTTCCGACGCCTTGCGCCGCGCGACGTAATCGGCCAGCGCTTCGTTCACGGCGGGGTCAAGGGCGGGTTGCTGGTAGTCGCCCAGCATCTTGTCTACCCGCGCGCTGGCCAGCGCTTGCGTATCGCGCGCGCCTTCTTCGTCCCACGTCTCGAAGGGTTTGTAATCCAGCAGGTCGGAGCGCCAGAACGCATCCTTGAAATTGGCCTGTGTGTGGGCACATCCCAAGAAATGCCCGCCCGGTCCGACCTCGCGCAGGGCATCCATGGCTTGTCCGTTTTCCGACATGTCCACGCCGCGTGCCAGATGGTGCAGCGTGCCAAGCTGGTCGGCATCCATCACGAATTTCTCGTAAGAGGAAACAAGTCCCCCTTCCAGCCACCCGCAGGCGTGAAGCATGAAATTCACGCCCGACAAAAGCGCCATGTTCAGGCTGTTGGCGGTTTCGTAGGCGGCCTGCGCGTCGGGCAGTTTTGACCCGCAAAATGACCCGCCAGAGCGGTAGGGCAAGCCCAGCCGCCGCGCCAATTGCCCCGCGCCATAGGTGATCAGCGACGCTTCTGGAGTGCCAAATGTGGGCGCGCCGCTATTCATGTCAATCGAGGTGACGAAGGCCCCGAAGATCACGGGTGCGCCGGGGCGCACCAACTGGCTATACGCTACGCCCGCCAGCACCTCGGCCAGCACCTGTGTGAGCGTGCCCGCGACAGTGGTCGGCGCCATCGCGCCGCCGACGATAAAGGGTGAAATGATGCAGGCTTGGTTGGCGCGGGCATACACCTCTAGCGCGCCCATCATCACCGAATCGAAGGTCAACGGGCTGTTGATGTTGATGAGCGAGGTCATCACCGTGTTCTGGTCCACGAAATCGGCCCCGAACAGCAGTTTGGACATCTCGACCGAATCCTCGGCGCGCACGGGTTCCGTGACCGACCCCATATAGGGTTTGTCCGACAGGGTCATATGCGCTTGCAACATGTCCAGATGGCGCTTGTTCACGGCCACATCGGTCGGCTCGCACACCGTGCCGCCGGAATGGTGCAGCCATTTCGACATGTAACCCAGTTTCACGAAATTGCGGAAATCTTCCATCGTCGCGTAGCGGCGCCCGCCGCTGGCAGAGCGCACGAAGGGGGGGCCATAGACCGGGGCCATGACCAGGTTGCGACCGCCGATTTCGACGTTGCGGGCAGAGTTGCGGGCGTGCTGGGTGAAGGTTGCCGGTGCCGTGGCGCAAAGCTGGCGTGCCAATCCGCGCGGGATGCGGACGCGTTCCCCCTCGACCTCTGCCCCGGCCTCGCGCCAGCGGTCCAGCGCGGCAGGGTTGTCGACGAAATTCACGCCAATTTCTGCCAGAACGGTTTCGGCATTGGCTTCGATGATCTGAAGCGCTTCCTCGTTCAGAACGTCCAGATTGGGAATGTTGCGTTCAATATATTTCGCGGTTTCCAGACTGACCGCAGAGCGCGCCGCACGCCGGGCCGCGCCGCCGCCCCCACTGCGCCCGCGCCGTCCGCCTGCCCCGCTGCTCATGTCCATCGCCGGTTCTGCCATGTCGCACACTCCCTTGCGCCCGTCCTGAGGGGTCAGGCGGGTATCATGTCCGTTTTACAAAGGGGCACGGCGCTTGCATCGCCAAATTGCGGCGCTTCACGGTGCAAAGCGACATCTGCCTGTTCCAGTGGCTGGACAGAACTGGCTCTAGCGCATAAACGCCCGGTATAGAGGTGGCCTGTGCCACGGGGCGCGACGGTTCGTCCCTTGTTCTGCTGGGGGAAGTCCCCATATGCTAGCCCCCGCCCGGTCGTCATGGCCTTGGGCAAAGTGACAGGAGCCATGCCATGCTGGACATGCCCAATATTCGCGACACGTTGCGCGCGGAATATGACCTTGCCCCGAACCCCGACCTTGCCGCGAACATGCAGGACGAATACGCCCGCATGGCGCGGGTCGTTTCGCCTGCCGATTGGGCGATTCACGCGCCCTATGTCGCCGCGATCAATGCGCTGAAACGGAAGCGCAACGCGACCATCCTTGCGCATAACTATATGACGCCCGAAATATACCATGGCATTGGCGACGTGGTGGGCGACAGCCTGCAACTGGCCATCGCCGCGACCCAGACGGATGCCGATGTGATCGTGCAATGCGGCGTGCATTTCATGGCCGAGACGTCGAAAATCCTGAACCCCGGCAAGACAGTGCTGATGCCCGACATGCAAGCTGGCTGTTCGCTGGCGGAATCGATCACGCCCGCGGGCATTGCCGAAATGCGCGCGCGCTATCCCGGTGCGCCGGTCGTGACCTATGTCAACACCACAGCCGATGTGAAGGCAGCAAGCGATATATGCTGCACATCCGCAAACGCGGTGCAGATCATCCGCGCGTTGGATGCCGACACCATCATCATGACGCCCGATCAATACTTGGCGCAGAATGTCGCCGCGCAGGTGCCTGAAAAACGCATCGTCTGGTGGGAAGGGTCGTGCATTGTGCATGAACAATACACCGCGCAGGACATCCGCGAGTTCCGCGAGTGGAACCCCGGAACCCGCATTATCGCGCACCCGGAATGCCCGCCAGATGTGGTTGCAGAATCCGATTTCTCGGGTTCGACCAAGGGCATTCTGGATTATGTCAGTGCCGAACGGCCCGAACGCGCCATGCTGGTGACAGAATGTTCCATGGCGTCGAATATTTCCGACGCGCACCCCGATGTCGAATTCATCGGCCCGTGCAACATGTGCCCCTACATGAAGAAAATCACGCTGGAAAAGGTGCTGTGGTCGCTGCATTCCATGACGACTGAAATTACCGTGCCCAAGGACGTGGCCGACAAGGCGCGGCTGGCAGTGCAGCGCATGATCGACCTTGGTTCGAAGGGCTAACGGCTTGGAGACGTCGCGCATTGTGATTGTCGGCGCGGGGCTTGGGGGGCTTTATGCCGCGCTCGCCTTGGCGCCGCGCCCGGTCTTGGTCATTTCGCCCGAAACCTTGGGCGAGGGCGCGTCTTCGGCTTGGGCGCAGGGCGGGATTGCCGCGGCCATGGCTGCGCCCGACACGCCCGAAGCCCATGCCGCCGACACGTTGCGCGCAGGCGCGGGCACGGTGGACCCGGACGTGGCGCGCATGGTCACACAAGCCGCGCGCGACCATATTCTGGATCTTGCCCGCCATGGCACCCCGTTTGATCGCGATGCCCAAGGCGGTTTCGTGATGAACCACGAAGCCGCGCATTCCACCGCCCGCGTGGTGCGCGTGCAGGGCGACCAAGCGGGCCGCAAGATCATGGAAACGCTGATTGCCGTGGTGCGGGCCACGCCTTCGGTGCAGGTCATGGAAGGGGTGATCGCGCAGGGGCTTTTGACCGATGGCGACCGCGTTATCGGCCTGCGAATGGCGCAGCTTGCCGGTGAGAGTGTCAGCGCACCCGTCGCGTTGCGCGCGCCTGCCGTGCTGCTGGCGGGTGGCGGGTCTGGCGGGTTATACGCGCTGACCACGAACCCCGCGCGCATTCGCGGGCAGGTGATGGGCATGGCCGCCCGGGCAGGCGCGCGTATGGCCGATATGGAATTCGTGCAGTTCCATCCGACCGCGATGGATGTGGGGCTGGACCCTGCGCCCTTGGCGACCGAAGCGCTGCGCGGGGCAGGGGCGGTGCTGGTCAATTCAGATGGCAGCCGCTTCCTGCAAGGCGAACACCCCGATGCCGAACTCGCGCCGCGCGACATCGTGGCGCGGGCCGTTTTTGCGCAGTCGCAAGCGGGCAAGCGCCCCGCGCTGGATACGCGCGCGGCCTTGGGCGCGCGGGTTCTTACCGACTTTCCATTCGTTGCCTTGGCTTGCCAGCGCGCCGGTTTGGACCCGGTTGCGCAACCGATTCCGGTGGCGGCCGCCGCGCATTACCACATGGGCGGCGTGGCGGTGGACCGGCACGGGCGCAGCTCGCTTGCCGGGCTGTGGGTGTGTGGTGAGGCGGCCTCGACCGGGTTGCACGGCGCGAACCGGCTGGCTTCGAACGGGGTGTTGGAAGCGCTGGTTTTTGCGCGGGCCTGCGCGGAGGATATGCAGCGCATATCCGGCCCAGATAACGCCCCGCCGGTGCAACCAGATTTCGCGGGCGACGGCACGGCGCCGGACCCTGACGCTGTCGCAACCCTGCGCCAGACCATGACCGCGCATGTCGGCGTGCGGCGCACGGGTGCGGGCCTGCAACAGGCGCTTGATACCATCGACCGGCTGGAGCGGGCGCAAGCCGACAGCCCCGATTTTGCCAATATGTGCGCCACTGCCCGGCTTATCGCGGCCAGTGCACTGGCGCGGCGCGAAAGCCGCGGCGCGCATTGGCGCGACGATTTCCCGACATTAGATCCCGCGCAAGCCGCGCGCAGTTTCATCACCCTAGCCCACGCCACGGAGCGCGCATGACCCAACCCTTGCCCGAGTTGTTGTTGGAACCCTTGGTGCGCGCTGCCCTGATCGAAGACCTTGGTCCCAATGGCGACGCCACCACCCGTGCGGTCATTGCCCCCGATCTGACCTATCGCGCGCGGCTGAATGCGCGCGCCTCGGGCGTTGTGTCTGGCGTGCAGGCGGCGGAACTTGCGTTCCGGCTGGTGGACCCGGCCTTGCGCGTGACCGTGCTGCGCGGCGATGGTGCGCAAGTTGCGGCAGGTGATACGATTCTGGCCATTGACGGGGCGGCGGCATCTATTCTGAGCGCCGAACGCGTGGCGCTGAATTTTATGGGGCGCTTGACCGGCATCGCCACCTTGACGGCGGCGTTCGTGGCCGAAACCAGCGGGCACAAGGCGCGCATTACCTGCACGCGCAAGACCACGCCGGGGCTGCGGCTGGTGGAAAAGCAGGCGGTTTTGCATGGCGGCGGCAGCCCACATCGCTACAGCCTGTCAGACGCGATCCTGATAAAAGACAACCATATCGCGGCAGCGGGGGGCGTGCCCCAAGTGCTGCGCGCCGCACGCGACCGTGCAGGCCATATGATGCGCATAGAGATAGAGGTGGATACGCTGGCGCAACTGGAGCAGGTTCTGGCCACAGGCGGGGCCGATGTGGTGTTGCTGGACAATATGGACAGCCAGACCTTGACCGAAGCGGTGGCGTTGGCCAATGGCCGGATCGTGACCGAAGCCTCTGGCAACATGCAGCTAGAGCGCATTGCCGAGGTTGCGGCAACCGGGGTCGATTTCATCTCTGTCGGCGCGCTGACGCATTCGGCCCCGGTGCTGGACCTTGGGCTGGACTTTTAGCGCCCAATTGCACTGCACAAGTTAAATTTTATTGTGGCGATCTTGCCCGGAATGCGGGCACAGGATACTGCGTTGGACATGACCGTTCCAACCCGCCCATTCCGTTCTCATATGCGTTCCGTTCTGGCGCTTGGCCTGCCCTTGGCGGGCAGTCATCTGGCACAGTTCATGTTGGCGGTGACCGATACGATCATGCTGGGATGGTTCAATGTCCTTGATCTTGCGGCCAGTGTGATCGGCGCGGCTGTTTTCTTCGCCTTGTTCACCTTCGGTCTGGGGTTTGCCAATGCGGTCATGCCGCTGGTGGCGACGGCCGCTGCCTCGGACGCGCATGCAGAGGTGCGCCGGGCCACGCGCATGGGGCTGTGGCTGTCGGTTGCCTTCGCTGTGGCGGCCTATCCGATCTTCTGGTTTTCCGGCACCATCCTAAGCGCGCTGGGCCAGCCGCCAGAGGTTGTCCCCTTGGCGCAAGAATACCTGAGGCTGATGGGTGTGGCGCTGCTGCCCGCCCTGCTTGTGGCGGTGCTGAAAACTTACTTGGCCGCCCTTGGGCGCACTCAGGTCGCCCTGTGGCTGACAGTGGCGGCGGTGTTTCTGAACATTGCGCTGAACTGGGTGCTGATTTTCGGAAATTTGGGCTTTCCCGCCATGGGGGTGCGCGGCGCGGCGCTGGCGTCAATCTGGGTGCAGGTTGCGACGGTCGTTGGACTTGCGCTGTATTGCGCCCGCGCAAGCGGCTTGCGGCGCTACACGTTGTTCCAACGCTTTTGGCGCCCGGATTGGCAGGCCATGGGGCAGGTTTGGCGCTTGGGTTGGCCCATTGGTGTGGCGCTGGTGGCCGAAACCGCGCTGTTTTCCGCCGTGGCCGTGCTGGTCGGGCGTGTCGGCACATTGGAACTGGCCGCGCACGGCATCGCGATTGAAATCTCTGCGGCCATGTTCATGATTCATATGGGGTTTTCCAACGCGGGCACTGTTCTGGTCGGGCGGGCGCGGGGGCGCGGCGACACCGAAGCCCTGCGCGCCGGGGCGCGTGCAACCATCGTAATATCCGCCTGCTTGGCGCTGGTGACGATGGTGGTCTATGTGCTGTATGGCGGCTGGCTTGTTGGGCTGTTCCTTGGGCCCGACGAACCGGCCCGCGACCAGATCATCGCGCTGGGCGCTGTTTTGATGATGGTTGCGGCCCTGTTCCAGCTTGCGGATGGCGCACAGGTGGTGGCCATGGGTCTGCTGCGTGGCGTTCAGGATACCAAGGTGCCGATGTGGATTGCGGCATTCAGCTACTGGGGTATCGGGTTTCCGGCCGGATATTTTTTTGGGCTGGTGCTAGAGTGGGGCGCGCCCGGTATCTGGATTGGGCTTGTGCTGGGCTTGGCCACGGCAAGCGTGCTGTTGATGTGGCGCTTCTGGTCCGGGCGCGCGGTTGCGGCCTAAGCCAACAGGCGCTGCCATTCTATTTTGGGGCAGCGGTCCCAGACAACGCGCAGCCCACGGTCCTGCGCCTTGGCCTCGGCAACCGGGTCTTGAACGCCCAGTTGCATCCACACCGTGCGCAGATTGGGCAGATGGGCAAGCGCCGCGTCCACAACCTGACCGACATGCTCTGACCGGCGAAAAATATCAACCATGTCAACCTCGGTTGGGCAGTCCGCAAGCGTGGCGCGGATGGATTCCCCCTCGAACACCTGCCCTGCAAGGCCGGGATTGACCGGGATCACCCGGTAGCCCTTGGAAACAAGAAACCGTGCCACATCATGGCTAGGCCGCGCCTTATTGGCAGAGAACCCAACAAGGGCGATGGTTTTCGTATCTGTCAGGATGGCGCGGATCGTTGCGGCAGACGCATTTTGCATAATCCAATTCTTATCCGTTTGGGCTAGGCCCGCAACAGAAAAACGCCCGGCACAAGGGCCGGGCACAGGTGCGGAACGAGGGACAGTATCAGTGTGGCGCGAGTGTTCCGGCTCAACACCATGTGATAGACATGGGCGTGCTGGCGCGCATTTCCAGAGTTTTGACAAAAAGGTGAAACTTGGTTGCTGGCGGGCGATAGTTGATGACAGGAATTGCCTAGGGCAAAGCAATACACGCGCTTTTGCTCGACGGCGGACTGTCAAATAGTGAATACAAGGCAACCCAAACGCGATTGAAACCCAAGATCCCCGACCGCCAAAACAGGGTTGATGGCTCGATCATGCCGCATGTGACTTTACGCAGCGGCCAATGGCCAGCCCCTCTACATGGCCTTGGAAAGCACCGAAAGAACCCTGTGTTGATTGCCACTGAGATTTGACCCGGTAATCGCCAAAACTGTCATTGAGAATTGACCCATGTGCAACCTTGCCCCGGCTTGAACCAGCTGGGGGCAAATGGAGTGATCGACATGGGATTTTTGAAGGTAATCAGAACATGGGCGCTGCGAGACAAGATGCCCATTCGCGAGATTGCACGGCGCACGGGCATATCGCGCAGTGAGCGGTGACTGCCATCGGTTCGAAGGAACCGCGAACAATCAAGAAATATCTGCGGGAGGGGATTGTTGAACCGGCGTTTCAGACGCCGGATCGTCCTAGGCTCAGGACCCATTGATTTCACCTTTGCGGCGTGATTCACGCTCCGCAAGGA
>OFET01000502.1_pt1 | contig 23567 bp, 17 predicted proteins | sample 1521211 | NCBI WGS metagenome assembly OFET01 (sample SAMN03766358, study PRJEB24113) | microbial mat metagenome | isolation source: enrichment culture HLUCC-A from microbial mat sample contains cyanobacterium...
TTTTCTTTTCGAAATCCTGAGCAAAAGGAAGCTCTTGAAAAGGTTTCCAAGCCTCTTCATCTCCTTTCCAAGCCTGAACCACAGGTTTGACGTACTGCAAAAAGCAGGAAAGCACCGAACCGGGATTTCCCGGGAGTGCAAAAATTACTTTTCCTTCCTTTTGTCCTGCATACAGGGGCTTTCCCGGTCTTTGTTTTAGCTTGTAGAAAAGTTGCTCCACTTGATTTTCCTCCACGGCATTTTTGACAAAATCATAGTCTCCCACCGAAATTCCTCCCGTAAAAATCACCAAATCATTTTGGTCCAAAGCTCGGGCAAGAGTCTCAACCACAGCTTCTTTCTGATCAGGGACTTTGATAGCTTGGATTTCATCCACCTGCAACTTTCTAAGCCAGGAATCCAAAGCAGGCCCGTTGGCATTGTAGATTTGGCCGGCTTGTAGCTTATTTCCCAAGTCCTGAATCTCATTGCCTGTGATGATGACCGCGACTTTTGGAACCCGATAGACGGGGACCTCTTTTACTCCCACCGAAGCCAAAAGACTTACTAAGCCGGGAGTGATTTTTGCGCCAGCCTCGGCGATGATATCTCCTTTTTTGCACTGCGTGCCTCTGTAGCGAACATGATTTCCACTCACTGCATCTTCGGGATTGAAGCGAATCCTATTTCCATTTCGCTCCACTTTTTCCTGCATGATGACCGAATCAGCACCCGAAGGCATGGGAGCACCCGTGAAAATGCGAATCGCCTGTCCTTTCCCGAGTTTTGGAAGTTCGGCAGCACCGGCAGCAGCTTCCCCGACCAATTCCAATTGACTTACTCCCTCTTCCCAAGAAAACGCATAGCCATCCATGGCTGAATTGTCAAAAGAAGGAACGTCTAATTGGGAGGAGATGGGTTTGGCTAAGAAAAATCCCTGAGCTGATGAAATGGGTAAAACTTGGACATTTCGCGACAGTTCAAGCTTCTGAAGAATCGCCTTCGCTTCGTTTACTGAAATCATTTAGCCTCCGATTTTGATCATACTTCGGTTTTCGATAGCCTCTGGATTGGCCTTGAGGTAATCCGGGTCGAATTGACCGCCCAAGGCTTTGTGCTTACGGGAAATGGAAAGCCGGATGATTTCTTCCACGTTTTCTCCCCTTCTCAAAGCAATCAAAAGGTCCAATTCTTCTTTGCCAAAGAGACAGTTTTTGATCTTGCCATCTGCAGTCAGCCGGATGCGATTGCAGCCTGCGCAGAAGTTTTCACTCATAGTGGTGATAAAGGCAAAAGTGCCTTCAAAACCCGGAACTTTATATTTCTTTGCGGTATCGTGCTTCTTATCTTCGAGCTTGACGATTTCGTACTTTTCCTTCACCAAATCCAGCATCTGAGCAGCGGTAACCACTTTTTTACTCTGCCAGTGATTGCCAGCAAAAGGCATAAACTCGATGAAGCGCATGTGAATCGGAAGCCTTTCAGTCATCGCTACAAAATCACAAATCTCCTCTTCGATCAATCCATGAAGTGCCACTGCATTGACTTTGACACGGAAACCTTCCCGAAGGAGCAGGAGCATATTTTCCCAAACCCGATCGAATTGATCTCTTCGGGTCAGTTTCAAAAACTTTTCCCGGTTGAGCGTGTCCAAGCTGACGTTGACCGATCGAACGCCGGCTTTTTTCAACACTTCGATATGTTTGTGAATCAGGACCCCGTTGGTGGTAAGTGTAAGCTCGACCGGAAAAGCAGCCAATCGCTCCAAAATCTCCGGAAACTCTTTCCTCACCAAAGGTTCTCCCCCTGTCAATCGAATCTTTTTGACCCCAAGTCCTACAAAAGTCTCTGCCAAGGTCAAAATCTCCTCCTTGCTCATCAGTTTGGACTGAGGCATCCACTCCATCTCCTCCTGCGGCATGCAATAGGTGCAGCGGAAATTGCAATGGTCCGTGAGGGAAATCCTCAGATAATCGTGAACTCGTCCAAAACTGTCTTGAAGCATTTTGCTAGATTAGGTATTTTTTTATCAGTAGAAAACTTAAAAAGGTTAAATGGTTTCAACCAAACACAACCACATTATTCGATTTTATTGAATTAACTCAAAGATATTCAAAACCTTCGGGAGTATTTCTTGTTTTCATAACCTAAGAACAAACCCCTTACTAAAATGAAAATGAACAAAATTACGGCATTTGCCGCCACCTTCCTTGTTTTGGGCCTATGGACAGCCTGTAGTGCACCAAAAGAAGAGACCACAGAAGAAACAGTGATGGAAACTGTAGAAGAAACTCCAGCGCCAGTTCCATCCAATACCGTAGTAGATATCGCTATTGGTTCACCTGATCACACTACACTAGTAGCCGCTGTACAGGCCGCCGGATTAGTGGAGACACTTAGTGGAGATGGACCATTTACGGTATTTGCACCTACAAACGTTGCTTTCGAAGCACTTCCTGCTGGAACAGTGGAAGGATTATTGGAGCCAGAGAGCAAAGAAGCTCTAACTGGAATCCTTACCTACCATGTAGTATCAGGTAACGTAATGTCTGGTGATCTAAGTGATGGACAAGAAGTGACAACGCTTAACGGTCAAACGCTAACTGTTTCTATCCAAGATGGAAAAGTAATGATCGGTGGTGCTACTGTAATAGCTGCTGATTTGGCAGGAACAAACGGAGTGGTACACGTGATTGACACCGTACTTTTACCAGAATAAACTGATTGAATCCAAAATAATTGAAGAGCCGACTCGCAGGGGTTGGCTTTTTTGTTTTTGGAAATTGGGATGCCTACTTATAAAATTTATTTATTTACCATTTTTTCTTTCATGGGGGCCAAAAAGCTAAATCGATAAAGCAATCAAAAGCGAATATTCTATTTTTATTGTAGATTCAATCCTATGAAACTTATCTGGCTAGGGCCTATGCGTAACATCTTTCCAATTATTTTCCTTTTCACACTCCTTTCCTCATGTAATCAAGAGCAAAAAGGCTCCAGCGAATTGGAAATAGACTCTTTTGACTCATCATTCACCACCCAACTGGGAAAAACTTATCAACTAGCCGAGCCCTCTGAAAAGTTGATTAGCCAATATGAGGAAGCCAAAGCTAATTTTGAGGCTAATCCAGAAGATGTAGAGGCGCTCATTTGGTATGGAAGACGGACTGCCTACCTTGGGCAGTACAATCAGGCTATTGATATTTTTTCTCAAGGAATTGAGAGCTTCCCAGACGAACCAAAACTCTACCGCCATCGCGGACATCGCTATATTTCTGTAAGGGAATTTGATAAAGCAATCGCCGACCTAGAAAAAGCTGTAGAACTAATCCAAGGAACTCCTAATGAAATCGAACCAGATGGGATGCCTAATGCGCTTAATATTCCAGTGAGCTCTCTTCATGGGAACATCTACTATCACTTAGGCCTAGCTTATTATTTAATAGGAGAATATGAAAAGGCCTACGATGCCTATTTGAAATGCAGGGAAAGTGGATCCCATTACGACAATATTGTCTCCAGTACCCATTGGCTATATATGATTCAGCAGCGAATGGGAAATCCTGTTAAAGCCGATTCACTTTTGGCCCCCATCCATGCTGACTCCACGGTGATCGAGAATCAAAGCTATGCTGACCTCTGTAACCTATACAAAGGTTGGGTTTCTACAGATTCATTAATCCAGCAAGGACCTGGAGGTAATCCATCCAATGATGCAGTGCGCTATGGAGTGGCCAATTGGTATCTCTACAATGGGGACACTTCACGCGCCAAAAACATGATGGAAGGTCTCTTAGAAACGAATTCATTCGCTTCCTTCGGCTACATCGCTGCAGAGCAAGATTGGATAAGATTGTTTAAAAAATACTAGCCCTTTTATTTTGATCAGTTTTCAGCAGAAAAAGGAGAACATTCAATAGAATTTTCATCATCAGGGATTTTTTCGGCAGCAGGTCGAAAAAAGTCAAGTTTTACGATACCTTTTTCTAAATCAAGACTTAAGGGAAAGGCTGATATCTCATCACCTATTCTCACCCGGTCGAAATAGCTTTTTTCCTCTTCATTTAGAGCAGATTTTATTGATAGATTCCCGTTGATATAAGATTCCTTGAGAACAACTGTAATTCCAGCATTTGATCGATGAACTACTTTCCCATTTAAAGTTTCTTTATTCTCAATTTTATCTAAGATCAATTGGATTTTTTTCCGAAGAGGTAAGTCGAGTAAATATGCGCATACTTTTTCTTCTTCTTTCGGCCTGCTGATTTTGAATTTGACCCAATAATCTATTCGATCTTCCATCCATTCTTCAGGCTTTTTATGGCAGTTAGAAACAGAAATCTGAACCCATGCTCCAGAGTACCTGTGAACAACAAAAAATGAGTTTCCGCGCTTTTTAAGAGTTCCTACTAAAAACTCTTTCTCTGTAGCCATTTTAATCATTTTCAATCTGTAAAAATTAGTCATTCTTACAAGGCCAGCCGCAATCGGAGGATCATCAGGCCTAAAATTTGGCCTTAAGACAAAGGTGACTAAATCACCAATTAAGGCTTCATATCGTTTTAAAATTAATCCCTCCTCAAAGTCAGCCTGAAAATTTAACTCAGATTGATAAAAGAAATAGGTCTCCTCCTTTTCGGTTTTTATAAATCCGAAATATTTATCTGGGAAAAATGAGCTAATCTCTCCGACCATTCTTTCCAAACTCATAATAATGTATTTTTTAAGAATTAATAAAACTATGTTTTAAATATGTAAATAATTATTTAATCCTCCACGAAAAAGAAATACTTTAAGTCTCTAATATCTTACTAGGTCAATTTTATAACGCGATTTATCACGTGATTGGATTATCCATCTTTAAAATTCGAACCTTTAAACCTGAAAAAATTAACGGCTTCTATCAATTAGGCCTAACATGAAAATTGAAAAAGAACCAATAAATGTAATCGGATCGGGAATAATCGGTTTGACTTCGGCCATTGCATTGCAGGAGGCAGGATTTCGAGTTAAGCTTTACGCCAAGGAGAAATTTGTACACACACTTTCCCATAAAGTGGGAGCTGTTTGGTTTCCATACACCATCGAACCAAAAAAGAAAACCGATCAATGGGCAGCTATCAGCTACGAACGCTATAAGGAAGAGTCCGCCTATGCTGAGGGCGTCTCTATGATTCCTTTTTTAAATTCCTATAAAGATTTAAGCGAGGAAGAATGGGTAAAGCATTTGCCGCCTGGAACTGTACGAGAAGCCTCCTTATCGGAGCTGCCAAATGGCATGGAAAAAGGTCTGATCGCTGATGTGCCCTTAGCCGAACCTCCCCGCTACCTTCCGTATTTATTCGGAAAGTTTTTAGAAAATGGAGGTGAATTTGAATTGAAAGAGTTCAAGACCTGCAAGGACTTGGCTTCGCTGGATGAATGGGTGATCAATTGCACCGGTCTTGGTGCCAGAGAGCTCTGCGGAGATGAAGATCTCTATCCCATGAGGGGTCAGATTTTGCGTGCCGAAAAAATGAACATTCCTTCCTTTGCTGACCCTATCCGAAAAGGAGCTTTAACATACATCATCAACAGAAGTCGGGATTCTATCATTGGAGGCACTGATTATGACGAGGACTGGAACGAAGAGCAAGACCCCGAAGACACTCAATCAATTTTAGGGCGTTTGAAAAGTTTTGGTATTCAATCAAGGCCCCAAGTGATCGAAACACTTGTCGGACTTAGGCCGAAAAGAAAAGCAGTCCGTTTTGAATTTGATGAAGAGTTCCCTCAGATTTTTCACAATTATGGACATGGAGGCGCTGGATTTACTGTAGCATGGGGCTGTGCTTTAGAATTAGCCGAAATTCTTCTTCACAAAAGATCACAGAAATAATTGGTCTATCGCTATACTTGAGTGAACTGAATCCTGAAATATTTGCTTTTCTATTCGAACGAACGCCTGATATTTTTATCTAGAAATTCGCATGAATTCTAATCCCTCGAGTTCACAAGAAAAAAGAATCCTCCCCATCATCTTGGCTACGGCTATTTTTATGTTGATGCTGGATTCTACCATTTTGAATACCTCCTTGCCAGCCATCGCGGAAGATCTCAATGAGTCTCCACTGAATATGCAAAGTGCCATTATCAGCTACGTGCTGACTGTGGCTTTGCTGATGCCGATTAGTGGTTTTATGGCAGATCGCTTCGGGACAAAAAAAGTATTTATCGGCGCATTGGCAGTTTTTGCTTTGGGATCACTTTTTTGTTCTCTTTCACAAAACCTCAACCAACTAGTCATTTCAAGAGTGATCCAAGGTGTGGGAGGCAGCATGATGACTCCGGTGGGGAGACTGACATTGATAAAAACCTTCCCACGAAATGAGGTAGTGAGAGCCATGAATTTTGCCATCGTACCTGCTTTAATTGGTCCAATTTTAGGTCCTTTGGTGGGGGGGTACATGGTTGATTATTTTTCTTGGCAATGGATATTTCTGATCAATCTCCCCATTGCCTTTATAGGACTAATTCTCAGTTTGGTTTATTTACCGGATTATCATTCAGAAAATTCAGGTTTTGACTTAAAGGGATTCCTGATTTTTGCCGGAGCGACTTTTACTTTATCTGTCTCTCTAGAACTGATGGGAAATGCAGTACTGACCACTCCGCTTCTTTTGGGATTAGTATTGGGATTCCTGCTACTCTATTTCTATTACAGGCATGCACGGAAACGGGTAGAACCCATTTTTCCACTAGACTTATTTCAGGTAAGGACTTTTCGGGTTGGGATCGTTGGAAATCTAATTACTAGATTGGGAATCAGCTCAATCCCACTTTTACTTCCTTTGATGATACAAATTGGATACGGGAAATCTGCAGTCATCTCAGGCTGGATGGTGGCACCTATGGCTGTTACTGCCATGTTGGGGAAGTCTGTCGTGATGGGAATTCTCAATAGACTTGGCTATCGGCAAACCCTGATGATCAATACACTGATTATTGGAGCATTGATATGCAGCTTAGCTATTCCTGATGTGGAGCATTCTCTGTATTTGCATATACCCATTATCGCAGTATTGGGATTTTTCAACTCCATTCAGTTCACAGCCATGAACTCTATAGCCATTGCAGATTTGCGCCCTTACCATACGAGTAGCGGTAATTCTCTCCTTTCTGTCAATCAACAAATGGCGATTGGATTTGGAGTAGCTTTTGGCTTAGTGATTTTAAAGCTTTTCGAAGGAGATACAAGCCTGATTCAGAATGAAATCCACAATGCATTCCGCTATACCTTTTTGGTAATTGGAGGAATAACAATGGTTTCGGCCTTTGTATTTGGAAGACTACATGTAAGAGATGGTGACAACCTAAAACCGGCTCAATAAAAGGCCCACTTATTCAATCAAAGTGAAAACCATCTGTCTAAACTTCCAATTCGTATCATCACCATTGCCTGCACCACTTGTTTGCTTGAAAATGAGACCGATTAGCTGCTCCTCTGGGTCGGCGAAATATTGGGTATTAAAATAACCACCCCAATCAAAGGTTCCTTCACTCCCCAGTCCTCCTCGAGCAACTCCATCCTCAGTGACCACTCCAAAGGCCAGTCCATAGTATTTATCCCCCGACCACAAGTCCCCTACTTGGTTTTTCATGATAGTTTCGATGGTATTTGAACTCAGAATCCGATTACCATTCAATTCACCCTGATTTAAATACATCTGAAGAAACTTTGCATAATCAGCCGTGGTGCTCGATAGACCCGCTCCGCCTGAGAAAAATCGTTTTGCTCCTTTCCTAGGATAATCAGGATCGTAAAAGGTAACCGGGTAAGGCTGCCATTTTCCATCTTGATAAGTATGAACGGTAACTAAGCGCTCTCCCTGAGCATCATTCAGATAAAAGCGGGTATCGTCCATTCCTAAAGGATCAAAAATCCGCTCTTTTAGAAAAACATCAAAAGGCTGACCACTGATAATCTCCACGAAATAACCAAGTACATCCAAGCCTTCGCTATAAGTATATTTTGTCCCAGGGTCATGATGTAGTGGAAGTTTGGCTAGGCGCTTAACACTCTCTTCAATACTAATATTTTCAGTAGTGAAAAGGTCAGTTACCCCTGCTTTATGATAGATCATTTTCATCCGTTCATCTCCGTCTATCACTCCATAACCCAAACCTGAAGTGTGGGTGAGTAGATGTCTAATCGTGATCTCCTTGTCAGCAGATCTCGTAGAAAAAGTAGTGTCGCTATATCGAAAACCCGCCAAAACCTGTGGATTCTTGAATTCAGGGATATAGTTGGAAATAGGATCATCTAGCCTAAACTTACCTTCTTCCCATAAAATCATCACTGCTGTGGCGGTAATCGCTTTAGTTTGAGAAGCTATGCGGAAAATATGATCTTTTTCCATCATAGTTTTGGAAGCCACGTCTGCGTATCCTTTTGCTTCATGATAGACAAGCTCCCCATCCTTTAAAACCATAGCTACTAGTCCTGGAACTCTCTGATTGGCAATCGCATCATCCAGCATGGCATCCAGTTTCTCTACACGATCGGTAAGGATACCGGGGAAGGATTGAGGATATGCTAGAAAGTAGGCAAAAAAGGCTGAAAGAAAGGAAATATACTTTTTCATCTGTTTATTTTTTGATTTTTATTGGTCAGATGGAATCTTGGACGATTAAAATAATCATTTCCCTGTGTGTTTAATGATGATTTTAATCGTGTCGATTTCATAAGATTATAATTTTTGCTTGAAAGACATATGAAATCTTGCATAATGAACAAACATCACTATTTAGGTCCACTAGGTTCGGGATCCTGCTCGATTTCACGATTTGAAATTTGCATCAAAATCATCAAAAAAACACTTAAATAAAAATCAGACATTTATCCTTTGTAAATCAATTTTATCCAAAAAACATGGCAATCAGAAGCCGAGGAATGCAAAAAAAGAAATCTAAAAAGCAACCTAAGGAGAATAAGATTACGTATTAACACTAAAGATTTCTTGGACTAAACCAATACATTTATGAAAAAACCGGTTTTTATAATCTTAGCCGCAATTATCCTTTCCTCCTGCGCCGTCATTCGACAAGGAGAAGTAGGTGTCAAAAGTAAGTTTGGAAAATTAAACCCTGAAATTATGGAAGCTGGACTCACCGGTTTCAATCCTTTCACGACCCGAGTGATCAAAGTACCTATTAGAACAGTAAATCAGGAAATGAGACTTAATCTACCCAGCCAGGAGGGTTTGACCATCGATTCAGAGATTTCTATTCTATATAGCATTGAAAAAAACAAGGTTCCCTTTATCCTTGAAGATGTGGGGCAAAACTATGAGCGAGTGTTAATTATGAATGTTTTTCGCTCGGCGGCAGCAGATATAACATCTCAGTATATGGCCAAAGATATGCACTCAGGAATGCGGTCAGAGATAGAAAACAAGATTCAGGATAGAATGCACGAATCGTTACGGGATCGAGGTTTTGTGGTGGAAAGAGTTTTGATGAAAAGCATTCAGCTTCCAGAAGAATTAAGCCGTGCCATCGAACGAAAATTACAGGCAGAACAAGAAGCACAACAGATGGAATTTATCCTAGAAAGGGAACGCAAAGAGGCTGAAAGAAGGAGAATAGAGGCAGAGGGTACAAGAGCAGCCCAAATTATCCTTGCGGAGGGCCTTGTACGTGAAATCATCGAACTCAGAAGTATCGAGGCTTTTCGGGAGTTAGCTAACTCACCGAACACAAAAATCATTATCACGGATGGAAAAGCACCGTTTTTGATCAATACTCCGCAGGAAAAGTAATTGAAATAAATCCGCATTTGTTCCTCAGAACAAATTATCCGGTATAAAACTCCTTTTATCCGAGATCAAAGAGAAGTCTACTGAGGGTACAAATGCGGATAATCAGAATAAATGCCATGAGGCCACATAGCCCCCCAAACAAAGAATTTCTGGAGAAGGTAAATTGACTATAGAAAAAACCAAGGTCAAATTTGTAGGCCAAAGCTTACTACCAATACTTGCCCAATCTCAATACATGGATGTCAAAATATTTTTTGCAACTGTCTCCGAGGCAGATTTTTCTCCCAATTTTTCTAAAATCTCATCATATCCCTGAAGCATCTGCCCTTTAAAAACAGGATTAGAAAGAATTTTCTGAAGTTCGGCTTGGATATTTTTAGCCGAAAATTCGTCCTGAATCAATTCTTTCACCACCTCTCTTTCGGCTATTAGGTTAACCAAGGAAATGAAGGGGACACGGATCAATTTTTTACCAATAGCATAGGAAACAGGAGATGTACGGTACACAACCACCTGCGGCACGCGAAAAAGCGCAGTTTCTAATGTAGCCGTTCCGGAGGTCACCACTGCTGCGGTCGCATGGGATAGCAAATCATAGGTTTGGTTAAAAATCACTTTTATCCCGGCTTTTCTGGCAGGTTCATATAATTTAGAATCTAGGCTATCAACACCTGCCACGACCCATTGAGCATTGGGGAAGATGCTAAGCAAGTTGACCATTTCTTGAAGCATGGCACTTATTTCCTGTTTTCTACTTCCTGGAAGAAGCGCGATAATCGGCGCATAGCTCAATTCATTTTTTTGAAAAAAGAACTCGTGCGGAGTAAACTTCTTTATTTCATCAAAAAGGGGATTCCCTACATATTCCACATCCATTTCGAAACGCCTGAAAAAGTCAGGCTCAAAAGGAAGAATACTGTAAATCTGATCAGTGATTGCCTTCAATTTCAAAGCTCGCTTTTGGTTCCAAGCCCATACTTTCGGAGGGATATAATAATGAACAGGAATACCTTTTTCCTTAGCAAAGGCAGCAATTTTCATATTAAAGCCGCCGTAGTCTACTAGAATCAAGGCGTCGGGTTGAAAAGTATTCAAATCATCCTTCACTATCTTCAAGTACTTGAGTACTTTCCGAAAGCCCAATACCACTTCCAAAAATCCCATGAGGGCTACTTCCGAATAATTCACAGCTAAATCTACTCCAGCCTCTTGGGAATAAGTCCCTCCCATTCCTCTAAACTGAATGGTTGAATCGAGCTGATGCATTGCACGAACCAAATTGGAGGCATGTATGTCGCCTGAGCGCTCACCGGAGATGATGTAGAGTTTTCTCAATAGCTGTAAGTAGTAAATTGTAAAAGGTAAGTAGTCTGAGTTAATCGATTATTTCTTAATGAAACAAAAATGATCAGCTTTTGCAATCATTGCATTTAACTTGATGTTTATTGCTTCGCATTTCTCAAGAATATCTTGAACTTCTTTTTCAGAAACTAAACCACAATCGGATGCTACTTCAATCCAATGTCTAGTTTCATACTGCTCGGCATCGCTATCAGTTAATTTTGAAATAAAATGATTCACGTATCTTCTTTTACCCCATGATTCCGCAATCTGTGCACCAACGGATCTAGATGACCTTCTAATTTGATCTGTAAGGGAAAATCGCTCTTCAATTGGGAATTTTTTAGAAATGAGGAAAACATCCCTTGCAAGCTCTCTTGAAAGTTTATAAACATCAAGTTCATAGTAATTTTTAACAAAGCCCACTTTTACAAAAATTGATTGAAAGAAACCTCAAAATCCTTAAAAACATCAAAAATACCAAGTAGAATTACAAAAGTGATAAAACCACTTACTATTCACCACTAACTACTTACAAAAATCAACGAACTTTCTGTGGTGAAAGAAACCTTACTCTCCTCGATACTCCACGAAGTTCCTCGGGGTTTCGTAAAGTGTCAATTTATGTAAACCTCCCTTGGGAGTGATTTCTTTGATTGCAGGTTCTAATATCTTCCAAAACTCCATGACAAGGATTTCGCATGAAGCCATTTTTCCTTGCATGAAATCCACGTCCATATTTAGGTTTTTATGATCTACTTTATCGATCACCAGCTTTTTGATCAAACTACTTAAGTCCTTAAGGTCAACCACAAAACCGGTTTCGGGATCAGGAATTCCTTTTACCGTCACGATCAACTCAAAGTTGTGTCCATGCCAGTTCACATTGGCACAGGGACCAAAAACCTCGAAATTTTTCTCTTCGGACCAGTTTGGATTCCAAAGTTTATGTGCGGCATTGAAATGCTCTTTTCTACAAACGTAAATCATCTGAAATAAAATTCGCTGCAAAGGTAGCCAAAAGATCAGAGATAGAAAATCCTCAAAAAGACAAAAGCCCCGAGTTATATCGAGGCTTTTAAGTTGATTTCAAATCGATTAGGCTTCGTTGAGCTTTTGGAAAAAGAGTACCAAGTGATCTTCTCGGGAGAGATTAAGTTTATTGTCTTTCACAATTTGCTTGGCCATGTCCTGATCTTCTTTATTTAGAGACTTGATGATATTGTTTGTTTTGTTTCGCACTGAATTGACATTGTTATTTTCATCAATCAGATAGAAGTTTTCTTCAAAAACAAACATCCGCCCAGATGTAGGAGCATAGCTATTTTTAGGTGGAGTCACCAAGTCAGTCATAAATTTGCGGACCAAAGTATATTTCTCTCCCTCTGCGATCACGTTGACCAAGTCAGTGGCTTTTACTCCATTGATCATATCGAAGCCTTTTTTGAAAAGTAACTTTGTTAAAAGTCCCTCTTCGTTGTTTTCGGCGATGATTATGGATGGTCGCTCTAGCATCGCATATTCTACATAAGATTTGTTTAGATAAATCTTATTTCCGGCCTCATTGATTACTTCTAATTCATTTTCATAAATATTGAATCGGTAGGCTACATTCTCCTTTAAGCCAGCATTACTAAGTGATAAATCTGCTCTAGCCCAATCGGCAAATAGGTAAGGTGAACCATCTACGCCATCGTATCCAGATAATCGTGCGGGTGCCCCATTCAAATCAAAATTTGCAATCTGTGCAAAAGATAAATTCGCTGAAAAAAGGAACAGAACTACTAATAGTTTTTTCATTGTTTAATTACTTTTTTGTGTAAGGTTAAATTGTTGGTATTGATTTTCAATAAGTAAAGTCCCTGTCTGCCAGGAAGGTTCATTTCGATTTCAAGTTCATCCGTGTTTTTACCGACCTCAGTCCTACGATATTCTCTCCCCGCCATATCAACTAGGGAAAGGGTAAGCGGACCTCGATAGGTATTGGAAACATACACTGTGACTTTATCCTCTGATGGAATAGGCCCTACAAATATTCCAAATCGTGCAAGGTCTTGCTCTTGGTCTGGAATAGAAGAAATCACCACCGGATCGGAAACTCGATTACAAATATCATTAAATATTGCCACCTGATAAGATCCATCTGACTCGGCACTAAGGGATCTGTTAGTCGCTCCGGGAATCAATTCGCCATTCAGGTACCATTGATAGGAGCTTCCAGGTTGCTGGGAGGTCAGATTAGACCCATTTACGACCACGGTAGGTTTGGTCAGGTCGTTCGAACTTATTTCAATTGGTAATTCGTAGTTGACATCACCCGAAGAATTTGAAATGGTCAATTGAACAACATAAGAGCCTGGACTATCGAACACAAAGATTGGATTTTCCAACTCAGATTCGCCTAGGCCTCCAAAATCCCAACGGTAATTTGAAATAGCGCCCTCACTTAAGTTCTCAAAAGTAACAGCTGCACCTGCGCATGGATATTGGAAAGAAAAATCAGCGAAAAGCACGTCCTCACAATTTTGAGCTATCCAACCTTCCGAATTCGTAATCTCGGCATCCAAACCCAGATTGATTATTGCATCTCCTTCCAGATCGACATTTTCTAGGCTTAGATTTTCAAAACAATACTTTCGGTAGACATTATGTATGATTTTCCCCTCATTTCCCGCTTGAATCTTTGAACCTAAATCGGAAGTAGCATCGACGGAAATATTATCCAAAATTGTCAATTGACCGGAGGGACCTAAGTCAAAGGTAGAAGCCTCTCCCAAGTCCAGTTCAGAAATAGTCAAAACTTCTCGATCCAGGAGAACGGTAGAGTTAGATGCGGTGATTTTGTCTACTCCTGCACTTAGTAAGGTCAACTCGCCTGATTGAACCTCCAATTCGGTAATATTCTCAGATGCAAGTTGATTAAACAGCCCGTTCTCTCCAGTAAATATCACTTTGATATCTGATTTGATGTTTGCTTGTGGTTCAGCAATAAAATCTTCCTCAAAGGTGATTGAGGTAAAGCTACCATCGATGGAACCAGCACCTACCATCTCTAACAAATTCACCTCCAATGACTCAAGTGCTACCTCAAGATTGGCCTCATCGATCCGGACATCTCCTAGCTTTTCAGCTGCAATTAATCTCCAATTTCCGGTATTGAAATTAAGTCGTACATTTTCAAATGCCGTCTGACCAAATTCAATAATCTGGGAATTAGAAAGCTCATTTTCAAAGGTCAATGTACCGTTTCGGATCTCTGTGATTTGATTGCTAACGCGGAAACCGTTGGTCACATTAATATTATTTCCTCCCAGATCAAAAGTCACAACCTGGTCTCCGAATAAATTCACACTGAAGGCATTTACTGAAGCAGAAAGATTGACAGCGGTGTTTCCTCCTTCAGTACCTTCAAAGACCACACGAGTTCCATTTGAAGGAATCTTTCCGGCTGGACTTCCCTGAGCAGTCAAAGACCAGTTATTACCATCATTCCAAGAACCTTCCGCTCCACCTATCCAATAGAGCGTTTCTTCAGCTCCATCGATGGTGCCTGCTGTAAATACCAAGGAGAAATTTTGTTCTCCCCCTGCTAGTTCGCCTTTATGGCTAACGATCAATCGATATCTTTGAGCTTTCGGATTAGGTACCCATATCTGTTCAATATTATCCCGGAAATTGTCTTTGTCTTGCATCCCTCTGGCAGAGGGACCATTTTCTGGATTGAGAGTCCATGGAAAATAAGTGTTTCCTTCCTCGTCAATTATTCTCATATCCAGATCGTTGATCAGCATTAGATCAGTCGGATCTAATGAAGGCCCCACCGGATTTCCAGAGGGATCAATCCAAGCGATTGTCGAGCGGATAGGTGTGACACCATCCGATAAAAACTCATATTCAAAAGTATTTCCCTGAGACAAAACCTCTTCTCGGATAAAATCCGAACTGCCATTCTCATTCAAAATAACTTCTGCTGCAGCTTTAGCATCAAGCAAACCCCAGCCATAAATATAGTCTGGGCCAGGGTGATTTCCTGCTTCCTTACTGGTGTTCACCATCAGTGCTTTTAGCGAAGATGAACGCATAAATCTCCCATTATTTCTCTCCCCATATAATTGCTGAAGAAGAAGCAATGAACCGGTAATATTAGGAGCAGCCATAGAAGTCCCGTTTAATGAAGCATAACTATCGCTCGCTCCCCCATCTGCAATAGCAGAACTAAAAACCCCTACTCCAACTCCTACAATGTCTGGCTTAATTCTTCCGTCATCCGTCGGACCCCAACTTGAAAAACTGCTAATTTGAACGTCCTCTGGGCCGGTGTAATTTTGAATTCCACTGACAGCACCAACTGTAATTATATTCTTTGCAACTCCTTCTGGACCTATGGAATCATCGGGTCCATCAGGGTTTCTGGACCCGTCACCTGTATCATTTCGGTCGTTACCTGCGGCCCAGACTATTGTGTAGAAGGGTTTTGTGAAAGCTAAATCGTCCAACCCTTTACTTTTTGATGAATAAAATCCAAAACGATAATCTTCATCTGGGTCAACAGATGAATTACCTGACCAAACCCAACTCCCACTGGAATTTCGAAACCATCCAATAACGAAACCATAGGAATGATTAGAAACCAAATGACCATTTGGTTTAGAGATTGGATCATAGGCATTAGCATTCATTTTTGATAAGTCAGCATCCCAATTGAAAGCCCAGCCTGTTGATTCATATGCCATTCCTCTTACGCCAGGATTTATTCCAGCTGCTAGAATTGTCCCAGTTACGTGGGTGGCATGATTTGAAATATCTTCTGTTGAACCATCTATTTGTGTTAGTCTATCTTCGAATTCAACATGATCTGGCTTTGGTCTTGTTTGGTCATATACACCTACGGTCATGCCTTTGCCAGTAAGATTTAAACCCAATTCACCACCTGGATTCAAATCATTGGTCCCGGTAGTAATAGCTGACCCGGTATTAAATACGGTGTAGTATGTAGGATGTCCCGACTTATCAAAAAACTGTAGATCTGCTACACGGCCATTTTCTAATTCAATTTTAATAGGTATGCCTATCGATTCGGCATATTTATGAACAATATCTTTTTGTTGAAATAAATGTTCGTTTGATGTTTGAAACTCTTCGAATCTATTTTTCTTATCAACAACTTGTGAATAAAGACTTGTTTGTTGACCGACAAACAGCAGAAGTACCAGTAAAATGAAGCGCATAATCAATTTTTTTTCCACCTAAGAAAACCCTCGTAAATTAATAAAAGTTTAAAAAAATAGGGGCCAAAGGCCCCTATTTTAACATATTACTAAATAAAGTTTAAGATGCGGGTGTTAAAACAACTGTACCTCCATCTCCCCAAGTATTGCTCCAGGTAATTCTCAAGCGTCCATCGTCAAGAACTTCCCCATTGATCGTGAAAGGATCTGCGTACTGATCGACATTGCCATCAGCACCAGTCAAAACGTCACAGCTGTCGTTGATTCTACCTGAAGGAGCTGCGTCATTATAAATACCTGGGTACAAACCAAAGGACATATCATCGATATTGTACGCACCAGTTCCAGCCTCCTCAAAAACAACCTCATCAGCTGATCCAATTACAAAATCAGTAGCAGTTTGGTTAGGTCCTCCTGAACCATCTCCTGTTTGCAAGAACTCCCAAAACACGGTATATGTTCCTGCTAATTCTGATGGACAGATAACTCTAATCGCTATTGTCAATTGACCATAATTAGCTGAGACCTCAGCTCCTGTCGCACTCTCTATGTTGAGTACCAAATCAGGTGTTTCAGAAGGATCAATATTTCCAGTAAGAATAGTCACTGGGAAATCGGATACAAATTCACCGCCATTTAAGGTAACTGAAGTTGAGTTTAGCTCATAATGAACTCCTTCTACTGCGGTAGAAGATGGATCAACTGAAATATTTACTGTAATGGGTGCTGAACCATCTGTACTTACTCTGTTTACCTGAACATCTACTTGATCAGTTTGCTCGGGACTAGTTCTGATAAATCTGGCAGTTAATCCATTTGGCAAATTAGCTGCTTGGAACTCCACCTCATTACCTGAAAAGAACACATCTCTCCCCGGATCGTCGAAGCATGAAGTCATCGCCACTGCGGCAAGGACAACTGCTAGATAGTTATATATCTTTCTCATGATTGATTTCTTTTTTTTAGTTATAACCAGGGTTCTGCTCCAACTGATCATTCAACAGTAATTCGCCAGTTGGAAGCGGTGGCAATAATCTGTAGTCTTCGTAAGGGATAGTCTCAAATCGACCAGCTTTGGTGATCGGTAATCCATTACGCTTCAAATCAAACCATCTGTGCCCTTCCAAGGCAAACTCTTGTCTACGCTCTAGCATGATTTGATCGAAAAGATCAGAACCAGATAGGCCGGCATCTACAGCTCCCAAACCACGATTAGCTCGAAGTGCATTCAAATCTGCTCTCGAACCAGCCTCATCTCCACTTCTATAGCGGGCTTCAGCGCGGATCAAGAACATTTCAGCAGCACGAATAATCGGAAGGTTTTCAAGGAAATCACCTTTATGTCCCAACCACTTAGCAGAACGATAAACAACTTCGTCAGACCCTGTACGAGTAGTCTCAACCCAAGCATCTGCTCTTATATCTCCTTCTTCGTAGGACTCAATCAGTTCGTCAGTTGCCGTTGCAATGAACTGAGCCGAAGCGAATACATTCGCAGTCAAGGAAGAAACTGAGTTGTTAACCCCGTCTACTGTAGACCAGTCATTTGCACGAATTTCAACTTCGAACATGGACTCAGGGTTTGGAGCAGTTGAAAATCCAGAAATATAATTCTCAGGAGTAGCCAAACCAGTTCCATCATCTGCAATGCCAAAGGAAGCCAAAGCTGCAGACGCTGATGCCGCTGCCTCAGCATATTTGGAGTCATACAAGTATACTCTTGCCAGCAATGCCTGAGCTGAACCTCGACTTGCACGGTATACACTTGCAGAACCCAAAGTGGCATCAGGCAATAAATTAATTGCTGCCTGTAAATCAGAAATAACCTGGTCATAAATTTGACGATTGGTAGCACGAGCTCTGAAATCTGCATTTGAGAAACCTAAAGTAGGCTCAGTTCTCAATATTACAGCCTTATCCCATCCATTCACCTCTCTACCTGGCTCATAGCCATAAATTCTAGCCATGTCAAAGTACATTAAGGCACGGAGAAAATGCGCCTCACCTTTTACTCGTTGACGTTGAGCTGCATCACCTGGAATCGCATCTTCATCATCAATTTGTGCAAGAATGATGTTTGTGGTATTAATTCCCGACCACATTCCGCCATTCCAAATCCCGATATGGGCACGGTCTGCATTTTGCTCTTGGCCAATATATCGGCCTGTATTAGCGATAATTCTAAGATTATCCGCCATAATTTCAGGAGCAATGATTAATTGCTGACCATATCTATTGAAGTCTCTTAGGGTACCATAAGCTGTCAAGCCTAAAGATTCCATCCCGTCTACATCAGCGAAGGCAGTTTCAGGTGTTAAGCTTTGCCTTGGCTGTGTTTCTAGATCTGTACAAGATGCAGCTAAAATAGCTCCACCCAATACCATTGTTTTTACTATATTTTTCATGTCTGATTTCGAATTAGAAGGTTAGCGTTACACCTGCCGAAAATTGTCTAGCATTAGGGAAACGTCCAATAGAAACGTTTTCAGCAATACCTACTACTTCAGGATCCTGTCCTGTATACTTGGTAAATGTCGCCAAGTTCAATCCTTGAACAAAAGCACTCAAACCTTGCATACCGATTTTTTGAGCGGCAGAAGAAGGAAGTACATAATTCAATGTGACTTGCTTCAATCTCACATAGCTACCATCACTCAAGAATCGAGTAGAGAATGTGTCGATATTTGACTCACCTGGAGCCTGACCACCTTCATAAGGGCGACCTACTGTAGTGATATCACCTGGCTGTCTCCAGTAATCCAATTGGTTAACTCTCAAGTTACCTTGAGAAGCACCCCAATCTTCAAGATTGAACATGTCCTGATTACCTGCCAAGTTTCCAAACTGACCTTGGAAGAATACTTCCAATGAAAGCGGACCGTAAGAGAAAGTATTGGCCAAACCACCATAGCTACCTGGGAATCCACTTCCTCTGTAATCTAAGGTTGATTCTCCAACAATGTAAGTGTAGCCTCCATTTCCATCATCATACATAGCACGGCCATTCGCAGGGTTCACTCCCAAATATTGATGTGTGTACCAGAAAGAAATAGGCTTACCTACGATCAGGTCGTTTCCAATTCTATCCAATCCATCATAGAGCTCAAGTAGCTCATTTTCCAAGAAGGTAATATTAAAGGCAGTACTCCACTGGAATTTGCCAGCTACCACATTGACTGTTTGTAGATCAATGTCAATACCTTGGTTTCTTAGCTTACCAGTATTTCTAGTAATTCCTCCAAATCCAGAATCAATTGGAAGTGGTGTGTTGAAAAGAAGTGCTTCAGAATCTCTTCTCCAGAAATCAACCGTACCGATAATACGACCATTGAACAAGGTCCAATCCAAACCGATATTTGCAGTAACTGATTCTTCCCAAGTCAACAAGTCATTACCCAATTGAGAAAGACCCAAAGTTCCAAATCCAAGATATTGACCGGTGTTTCCTACAAGTGTTCTTGATGCAAAGTTGGCGATGTTTGAATTACCAGTCACACCATAAGATGCTCGTAGTCTCAAGTTGTCCAACCAAGTCAAATCCTGCATAAAGCCTTCAGATGAAATTCTCCATCCGACAGAAGCCGCACCGAAAGTACCCCACTGATTCTGAGCACCAAATCGAGAGTGACCATCTCTACGAACAGTAAAGTCTGCAGTGTATCTGTCATCATAATCATACTTCACCTGACCGAAAAAACCCACTCGCTTGAATTCCGTAAAGGAACCCCCTACTCCAAACGGAGTTGCTGCATTTTGAAGGTATCTTAAGGTAGGATTAGCAAAACCTCGACCTGTTGCAGTAGTCTCCTCAGTTTGGAATCCTTTGTATTCATAACCCAATAAGCCAGAAACCGTATGAACATCATTGAATTTCTTGTTGAAGTTCAAGTTATGGTTTGTGTTGAAGTTATTGGTTCTTCTATCGGCATAGAATGACTGACCTCCAAAAGATGAGAAAACAGGAATAGTAGACGGACGGTTGTTTTCGTCTCTATTATCTGCAAAATCAATTCCGAAATAAGAGGTCCAAGATAACCAAGGAGTTATTTGATAGTTCAACTGCAAATTGGAAACAGTCTGTACAGAAGTACCTCTTCTTAATTCCTCAAATACACCTTGTACAATATTATATCCAAAGTTGTGGTTGGATGGGTAATCAGCTTTGAAAGTTCCATCTTCGTTGTAAATAGGAACATTTGGACGCATGGTGAAACCAGCGGAGAACGGACCATTTACAAAGTTACCATTGGCAATCGTACCGAATGTTCTTTGGTATGCCAAAGATAGATTTGCCGCAATTGTCAATTTCTTGTTCGGTCTGTGAGTCACATTTAAACGACCGGTAGCTCTTTGATAGTCAGACTGAATAATTTGTCCTTCTTGGTCAGTGTATGAACCTGAAAGATAGAATTGAGTCTTCTCGTCACCACCAGATACCGAAAGATCATACACGGATAGACGGGCAGTTCTATACAATTCATCTACCCAATCATAGGTTTGTAAATTTGGATCCTCGGGATCTCCAAAAGTGTTAGCCGCACTAGCAGGATTCAATCCAGCATTGATAAATGCTTGTCTTTTGATACCTGCAAGTTGTCTCGCATCCATTACTTCATACAGATTTAATGGCTGAACTAAACCTTCTTGTACCGTTAGTTTGGTTTGGGTTGCTCCCCTTTTGCCTTTTTTCGTGGTAATCAAAACAACACCGTTTGCTGCTTGAGCTCCGTAAATGGAGGCGGCAGCTGCATCTTTCAATACCTCGATTGACTCGATATCATTTGGGTTAATAGATGCTAATGCATTTTGAGGTCCTTGACCTGAAAGTGATCCAGTTCCTAATTGCACACCATCCACGATGTAAAGTGGCTCGTTACCTGCATTCACAGATCCGACACCACGAATACGAACATTGAGTGTACTACCGGGAGCCCCAGAAGTAGAGGTTACCTGCACACCGGCAATACGACCTTGCATCGCTCGGTCGAATGATTGTACCGGAAGGTTTTCGAACACCTCACCTTTTACAGAGGCAATCGCACCGGTAATTTCTCTTTTAGATTGGTCACCGTAAGAGGTGATTACAAACTCAGACAGGGCCTGAACATCCGGATCCATCACCACATCGATAGTGGTTTGGTTTCCGATGGTCACTTCCTGTTGTCTTAAGCCCACAAAGCTAAAGACCAACACATTGCTTCCGGCAGGGACAGAGATGGAGAAATTACCATCTAAATCGGTAGCGGTACCGATTGTCGTTCCCTTTACCAGAACAGTCGCACCTGGTACTCCTAAGTTATCCTCCGAAGAGGTAACCGTACCAGTGATCACGCGATTTTGAGCAAACACCACGGCGCTGCCCAAGAATAGCATGAGTCCTAGAAGTAAAACTTTCCTCATATTTGGTTTGATTATGGTTTAAAATAGATTCAATGATATTCGATATCTTTGAATATCCCAAGAGCATTACTTAGAAAAATCATAATTGTTTTAGAGAAAAGACCAATGGTAAATATGGCCAAGACTCCTTGAAACAGAATAAAATTTTTAATGAATACTGATATAAGCACATGATCAAAATATTGTTTTTGTTATCCCTATGTTAACAAAAGTTAATTTTTCGAATCAGCTTGCTAAAAAAGTTTAAAAAACCTTTGAAAAATCAGCTTATCAATTCTTTATTCTTCAAAAGAATTATTTTACAGAATTTTATTATAAAATATTGGTAATTATATCTTTTTACTCATGTTTTTATACACTTTTATAAAACTTTTAAAAATGTATTTTAATACTCTGAAAATGTTAAATAGGTTTTTTTATTTATTACAAAATAAAATTCTAGGAATAGCCCGTAAGAAAACTATAGAATCCGTATGGTAATCCTGCGGTTTAGTGCTTGATTTTTTGAATTGGTATTTGGTACCATCGGTTCACGATCTCCTTTTCCCTCTACCATCGCCCTTCCTGACAAAACACCATGCTCTAAAAGATAATCTCGAACACTTTCTGCTCTTTGCAAGCTTAATTTCTGATTATAGGCGGAGCTTCCTACATTATCCGTATGTCCGGTGATCATAATGTTCACATTAGGGTTCTCGTCTAAAAACTTCACCAATCGACGAAGTGAGCTCAGAGATTCAGGCTTAAGATCAAACTTATCGAAGTCAAAAAATATGTTTTCGAAAACAAACTCTTCTCCTGATTCGACCGGTGTGAGGGAAATTTCCATATCCTCTACATTCTGAAGACTATCTCGCTGCACGTTATATATTTTGGGCAAATAGCCCTTTTTTTCTACATAAAGACCTGAAATAGACTTCTCAGGATAAAGCATCATGAATTCCCCGGTTTTACCATCGGCGCGAAACTCGTAAAGCGTACTGTCATTAGTCAATGACACCAAAGACAAAGTCGCATCGATAGGCTCGCCGGTTTTGGAATTAAAGACTTTTCCGCCCGTTACGGTGAGATTATCACCCAGATAAATTTCTTTTGGGAAATTAAAGCGGTAAAGCAATGCCCTGTCATTATCACTTTCTTTTGAAGTCAACTCTGTAAAATAGGCATAGTCTTTTTGAGCAGTGATAAATAAAGCTACTTGCTCCAATTGATCGTTGATAGGTAAACCAAGGTTTTCAGGTTCTGCAAATTCCCCGTCTTTGACCCTCGAAAGAAAAATATCCATCCCACCAAATCCTTGATGGCCATTGGATGCAAAGAATAGGATCTCATTATTAAAAAACATAAAAGGCGATATCTCATCTTTGGGAGTATTGATCACTTCCCCTAGATTTTTGGCCTCCGACCAAGAACCATCACTCATCCGTACCGAGTACCAAATATCATTTCCTCCAAAGCCCCCTCTCCTATTCGAAGAAAAAAACAAGACCCGACCATCAGCCGAAAGGGAAGGTTGAGAGTCCCAGGATCGGGAATTGACATTTTTACCCATGTTTTGAGGACGCTGCCATCGATCATTGACTTTGTAGGCCACATATAAATCACAGCTTCCCTGAGAATCTGGCGCATCACAGGACGTGTATATCAAGATGTTACCATCGGCCGTGACCGAACACGTCCCTTCATTGAAGCCTGAGTTGATATTATCCGAAATCCCCACCGGCAGCGACCACTCACCACTCTCATCTAAAAATGAGGTGAATATATCTTCCTTGTCAAAATTGCTCGTGCCATCTCGCTTGGTAAATAAAATTTGCTT
>OFET01000504.1_pt1 | contig 23487 bp, 19 predicted proteins | sample 1521211 | NCBI WGS metagenome assembly OFET01 (sample SAMN03766358, study PRJEB24113) | microbial mat metagenome | isolation source: enrichment culture HLUCC-A from microbial mat sample contains cyanobacterium...
CTGGCGCCATCAGGCGATCTTGGCGTCAAGCGGCAGGCCACTTGGGGAATGTCGGTTGAGGGCTTCCCTCACCTGCTCGACGATGGCGCTGTCGATGCTCCTGTTGGTTTCCAGCTCCAACAGCTTCGCCCGGATATCGACAAGAATATCGTCCTGGGACCTTACAACGATGTCGAAGGTCCGCCCCTCGGAGCGGCCGGCCACATCGCTGAAAGAATTACGATCCTTCAACGAGGTCGAAGCAACCCTGGTATCGTCACCCGTGGCGCGAGCCGAAAACTGAACTCTACGGAAGAGGCTGTGGCCGTTGGCTGCCGCCTTGCCGAGATCTTCGAGATCATCAACAAGCGCGAGACCGATCGGCTCATCCTTCGGCTTGGCGCCGGGCTGCCATGTCGCCTTTACTCGAGGTGCAGACTTGGGCGGTGTCTTGAGGCCCCCGAGATCTGAAAGATCTTCCGCCTCGACAAGATAGAGCTCGAGGTCCACGCGCCGCGCCTCGTTCGCCTGAGACTCCTCACCAAGTTGGTGAGCAAAAGCTGCATCAAGATCCCAAACGACATGGTCGTTGAACAGACCTCGGACCGACTGAAGCTCGAAACGGAAGAGCCGCAGGATGTCTCTGTCGAGAGATTCCCAGAATCGTGCCTTGTTGTGCTGGGTCGTCCGGACGAGGACCCTCGGATCCTTCTTATCGGCCAGAGCACCCGAACTCGCAATGACAAGCGCCTCAAAACCTTCGGCGAAGGTCGATACGAGATCGTGACCGAGTACCTCTTTCGAGAAGAGGCGCTTCTGCCATCCTTTGAAGAGCTTGACCTCCTTCGGGTGATTCAGTCTCTCCTGCCAGCGGTTGAAGAACTCGACCTCGGCATCCAGAGGTTCTCCTGGTGTCTTGTCCTTCATCGATTCCAGGAGATCACGGTCCTCCTTTGTGACCTCGTCGCCGAAATTTCCCTCTATGAAGCGAAGGGTGCGTTCCCCGAGGCTCTCCCTGGGCGGTCGGCGTCCGCCGCCGAAAAGCGCCGCTCCGATCCGCTCCCATGATACGGCTTCACAGAAATGGCTTTGACTCGGCCGCCAACCACCCGGGTGAATGTTGGGTGCATCGTCAAGTAGTCTTCGAACAGCGTCGAGAGCGTCCAGTATGTCCCGGTCGTCCTCGTGTGGGTATTCTTCGACCGCCTTGCGAACAGCAACTATGTCGACGCGCTCGTGCTTGGGCGTCATCAGCTCGACAGAGCTGCCCGCCTCAAGGCGGGCATCGAAAAAGGCCGTTGCGAAGGCTCTCGGCTTGGCTTTCGGGTTGCCCGCCTGCTTGTACGCGGGCAGCTTCACCACTCCGTCACGTGGAATCCGCAATGCTGGCATCGCATTCTTTATGCGCAAGTCGGGTGGCAATGCGAAGCCTTTGGCCCGGATCGTGGATACGAAATCGACCCACATGCGCAGATCGAGATAGATCTTGGAGTCGCGCAGGCCCTCGAGAGCAGATCTGAGGTAAGAGCGCCCCTCTCCAGTGTCGTTGAGGTGGTCGACCCAAGCGTCGATCTGATCGATAATGCGCTGCTCGTCGATACGCGGGATGGGTCCGAGACCTGCACCAATCCCTTCACGCTCTTCGTCAGACGGCGCGAAGACAATGACGTCGGCATCGTCGTTGTGCCGCCAATACACCGCCGACTCCGTTGACAGGAGGCCTCCTTCGACACGCAGCCGCGGCGCTGCCTTGGGATCCATGCGCAAAAGGAGGCTTCGCCCACTGATATCGTTTGGCGCATTTCGGGCGATGCCCTCAAGGGCGTGTGCGGACAACCCCGTCAGCATGAACGTCACCCTCTGACCCGAGCCCGCGTCGTCGACCGCCGCGCGCACCAGATCCCAAACCACCTTGGCCACCATGTGACCGCTGGAAACGCATGAGGTGCAGCGTGTTCCGGTACTGGCAGAGGAAGCCGAGGGCGCACAGAGATCGCAGGTGTTTTCGACAACGGTCGCCGGGTCGTTCATCGCTCTACTGAGGCTCCCGATACGGGTTTGTAACGAACGCACAGTCGTCGGACAGGCGTTGGGTCAGCGCGAGCCGTGTAAGGCGCGCCTCGAGGGCGGACAGGTTTTCCTCGAACCGCTCGGCGTGAATCCGGTCGAAAGCCGTTCGCGCCTCCTGTGGGCCGATGACAAGCCCGTACCTGTCGTAGAGACGGGCAACGAACTCGCGAAGCTCGATTGTCTTGTCCGCGTTGGCGAGAACCAGGGCGAACAGGAGACTGTCGTCGAGGGCGAACCATGGCCCCACCCGCTGTCGTGACGTGACGAGCCCTGAGCCCTTGGCGAGCGGCAGAAGGTATTTATAGATGTTATTCTTGTCCCGGCTGATCGCATTCTCGATCAATGCTTCGACCTGATCGTCGGGCCCGAGCGTGCGTTTCTCCTTGTCCTTGTACGCAAACCGGTTCTCGATCGCCTTTTTCGCCACGCCCGGATCCCCGAGATCAAGCGCCTTCTTCCATCCATCGTCTTCTGCGAGGCCCTGGGAGATGAACGCGCGTACCGCGCCGTTCGCGGCATCCCGGTGCAGACTCAATCGCTTCTTGGCGTCATCCCGGAGATGGGCGTTTCCGCCGTCCGTAAGGTCTGCGATGATCGGTTCGCGCGCGGCGGCCTTCATCTCGGCTTGAGCACGCTCTGCAAGGTACACGATCAGATTGAGGCCCGTGATGCGGAACAGGGGTTCGAAAAGGTGGCCCTCGGGAAGCCGATCGCAGCTAAGGATGTTGAACCAATCCTCCGCCAGGCGATCATAGGCCGGAAGATGGAGGTACGGCAGGTAGCCTATATGGGTGCTCGACTGGCCTGATCCGGCCGGGTCCGAAAGCGCTCGAGCGATCTGATTAATCGGGTCGTCGACATTGAGCAGGCGCCGCGCGACGAGGGAACCGACCGCGTCAACATGGGCGGACCGGTTCAGCATCAGATAGACGAGTTCGCCGCCCCGTCCGAAGAAACGGCGATCCGCCGTCCAGGAGCCCTGCTTCTCACGCATGTCCGTGCAGATCATGTCGGGGCCCGTCACCGCCAGAAACCGGGAGGTCCAGCGGCGGTTGTGCATGACGTCGACCTCGCGCGACCGCAGAAGCCTCACGGACTGGCGAAGCGCCTTGAGGTCACGGTCGAAAGCTTCGTCGAGGTAGGCGAAGGCATCCTGCCCCTTGTGTTCCGGGTAGAACTGATCGTTCGCGCGGGCCTTCCAGATGTCCCATTTGTCGTGATCCGGAATGGTCCTGTCCTCTGCGACATGATCGAGATGACGATCCTGGAAGAGCAGGAATCGAAGCTTTCTGCGGTGTGGGAGCACATACTGGAACGCCTCGTGGGCATTTTCGAGAGGCTTCGTGCTGCCGAGAGGTTGGGCCGCGCACACCGCCAGGGTCTCGAGGACGATCATGTAGGGCTCCTGCTCCTGCACGAAGCGATGACCATGGATCCTCTCCTGAACCTGCATATCGATGCTGTCACCCAAGGCGTCCTTGGGCACCGGAAGCGGTGCGCTGACGGTGTCGCTCATCCCCACGCATCTCCTCTGGTCATGACGGCGATCTCCCTCTCCTGCAGCACACCGTCATCATCCATTTCGACTTCTTTCGGGATGATCGTCGCCCCGGCACGCGCATCACGGGCGGCAGCCGTGGAGCGGAGTTGGAAACGCTCGACCTCGCGCCGCGACTCTGACGAGAAGCTCGCGGGCAACGCGCCGTCTGCGATCCTCAGGAGGCACTCTACCAGCGTCGGCCTCAAGGAGAGATCCACGCTGGGCATGCTCGGCGCCAGCATGGTGACCTTGAGCACTGGTGGGCGACCGTTGTCGGCCGGGATCGAGAACGAGATCTCGCATGAGCCTTGACCCGGGCGACCGGCACGTTGCACGAGGAGCGGTATCTCCCGACCCATGAAGACGCCTGCGGGAGCCGTGATCCACAACTGGTCGTCCGTCGACGTCATCTCGCCTGTCATCATGCGATTCAGACCTCGCATGAGACCGCGGCGCACAGCCTGTGGCGGGGTTGGCTTGCCCTCAAGAAGGTCGTTGACCATCGCCACGTAAGACGCCCCATGCTTGAAGACAGAAAGGTTCCAAGGATTGCGACGCGGATCGCAACGGACGTCTTCTCCATCGGGGTCGATCGAAAAGAAGAGCCTGCGCCGTTGGTCCACCATCTGGCGTTGGAACTCGGCCGCGTGCTCAGCGGGATCGCCCCGATACCGGTCGCGTGCCGAAAAGAAGATCCGCTCGCCGTAGTACGCACAGCCGGGAAGGTTGTTGATCTCCCAAAGCAGGCCATGGTCGAAGTAGTTGTTGGTCTCGAAACCGATCTGGAACTCACCGAGAACAGCGAATGCTCCGTATTGGCCACGCTCCTTGTCGGTCAGGTTCACCCCGAACGCGTTGGCGTAGGGGTTGGTGTCGGCATAGTCGTTGGCCTTCGCCCGGTTCCTTGCCCTTTGGCAAGTGAGAAGCGCAGCGCCCGGTTTCTTGTCGCCCAAAAAGATGTTGACCGTCAGCAGGATCAGCTGACGAATAGAAAGGTGTCGCCCATCTGCGGCCGCCATGCGGATCATGTCTTTGAGGCGGGCGCGGATCGACGCCGGCCCGGTCTCTCTCAGGATCTCCAGGTTGCACCGGATAGGGCACGGGTTCTGCGTGTCCCTGAGTGCCGGACAGCCCTCGCAGCCAGACCAATTCGGGTGGTTCACGACCCCGTCGATGATCTGGTCGATGAGGTGCTGGTGCGACTGCCGTGACATGTTGATCAGGAGGAACCCGCCGTCCGGATCCTTCCGCTTGTCCGCCCGAAGCATCTCCGCCACCTTGTCGTGCAGGACCGTATCGCCTCGATCACGGAAGAACTTGAGGAGATGACCGTCGTTCACGCAGATGATGAAGATGTCCCGGCTCTCTCCGACAAGAGCGGCCCGGATCTCGGGGTGGATCTCCTTCTTGTCGTCCTCGTTGAGCTCGGACAGGTCCTTGATGAAGCGCAGCCGTCTGTCAGACGGGAGCACCTCGGAGAGCTCGAAGACTTTCTCGGTGTTGCGCCACGCTGTCCCTTTCTGGGATAGGGCCTCTGCCAATTGCCGGGCCGTGAAGGTCTTGCCGTCGCCAGCGGTGCCGGTCAGGATCACTGAGGTCGGCCTATCCGATCGAAGGAGGTTCACCAACTCGGTGGCAAGGGGCTGCTCGATCCTGAGCGGAGCACAACCCGTGCGTCTTGCGGCCTCGACCACGAACTCGTCGTAGAGGTTGTTCGAGGACGGCTGCGGTCCGTAGGACGCGAGAAAATCCACGAGCGGGTTGGTCGTCACGGGAACCTCACAGGTGGCAGATCGCGCAGCCGTCTTCTGGCTCCCCGGTGGGGGACTCGTAGCGCTCCTGGAGCGCCTCCAGCTCCTCGAGGGACCGCGTTTGGGACCAAGTGAACCGTCGTCCATTCGCCTTCTCGGTCTCGTAGGTCTTGGCGGCCTCGAACAGATCCGGGTGCCGTTCTTTCAGCCCCTGCCATTCTCCGACCTGCTGGTAGAAACAGAAGTAGCAGCCCGACCGGGACCGCCAGTCGTAGTAAGGCGGGAGGCCGAGGCCGCTTCCGAGCAGGACGTCCCTGACATCGTCGATCCCGAAACCGATGTCCTTGAGCGGGTACACCGGTAGGATATTGTTGCGATTGGACAGGACGACCGGCTTGGCGCGGCCGGCCCCCGAACCTTCTTCGGACCCCGCCTGAACGCCTGACCGGAACCCCTCGCGATTTTCGTCGGCCCGGATCCCGATGTAGGAGTACGCGTCGTCTCCCCCGACAAAATGCTCGAATGGCTTGATCTTCAGCATGCGGGTGCACCAGCGCGCCTGCGGGTTCGGCAGGAAGCCGGAGTAGACCTCTTTGAGCAGGACATCGAAGGGCGAGCGCCGGCCACCCTTGGACCGCACCTTTAGCTCTGGCAGGTCCAGCGCGGTGAGCCGGTTAATCTCGACACCGAAGATGGCCTCGAAGCGCCTCAGGTAGCTGTAGGTTTCCGGCAGCTCGGCACCGGTATCGGTGAACACGAACTCGAGCGGCAGATCGCCGTGGTGCTCGAGCAGGTAGACCGCAAGCGCCGTCGAGTCCTTGCCACCGCTCAGGGGAATAATGTGGCGACGGGATTGATCCTGCGCCGCTTCTTGAAGACTTATGGGTGTCATGACGTCTCCCGGTAAATCTCGTCCAGATACTGGATCAGACGCTCTCGTCCGATTTTCGACCGATAGGTTTCGAAGATGGTTGCGAGCCGGTTTCTCAGGAAAGGCTCGAAGGCATCGCTGCCATCGGCATGTGTCAGAACCGCGTCCTCAACGCGGAGAACCGCTGCCTCCAGGCTGCTTCGGAAGGTTTCGACCGTCTTGTCGTCCCACGCATCGAAGCCCTCGCCACAGAGAATCCCGCTCAGCTGGGTCACGAAGCCACGTTCTCCACGTGGCGATTTCCTGGCGGCTTGAGCCCGGGTGAGTACCCCGCGCGCCTCATGGTCCAAAGAACGCACACTCGCGTCACCTGCGGGCACGCAGCTTCCCCATGCTTCCGCTGCCGCCAGAAGAGGAAGGTCGTTGCCCTGAAGGCGACTGTTGAAGACACCCGCGGAGACCTCGGCTGCCCGCCGCGCGAACGCGGTCGCAACGCCCTCCATTTCTTCCACCGCCTGCTCGAACAGCGCGACTGTTGTCCTGCTGAATGGCTTCGCACCGAGTGCCTGAGGCAGCTGCTGGAGCAAGAAGGTCAGAGGGTCGAAGCTGTTACGTCGTATCAGCGGTTGGAGACCATCAGCGCATTCCCCAAGGCCTCGCGTCGTGAGAGCCGTGGATGGAAGTCCAGCACGCCACGCGAGAAGAGCGTCGTAGAACCCCCTGACGCGATCCGTTTCTTGACTGTCCAGTTCGCCGGCGAGGCAACGGATCATTTTTTCCAGCTTCCGGAGGTCGCCTGAGGTCAGCGGCGCCACCTCGAGTTCGAAACGGCCAGGTGTCTCGCAAAGAGCTTCGATCACGCTCGGCTGGATATCATCGACATATCGCAACATGCCGTCGACGCGCTCCCGGAGAGCGAGAGCCCTTCCGAAGGCCACAAGGCCTGCAGCCACAAGAATGGGTACAACGCCCTCCCGAAGACCGATGGGCGGTGCGAGAAGGTCATCGATCAGTTGTTCGAAACCCTTGGGCGTGCTGTCCGGCACCGAGAAGAAGTTTTTCAATATTCGCCAGACCCGCGCCATCCCCGCGTCTGTCACCTCGTCTGGATCGCTCCATCGCCACACTCCATCATGGTTGGCGTAGAGACCAGTACGCTCGAGCACAGTGCGGTAGAGTGAGGCGTCGGCGGCGGTAGACCCGTCATAACCAAGTGACGGAACCCCCGATCGCTCAAGGATACCGAGGATACATCGCTTCCGTGCAGAACGGGTCACCGCCGAAACCTTGCGGCGGACAACCTGCTCGTTTCGGATGATGGGCGTGTCCGGAAATCGGGCTTTGAAGATCCGAGACAGGACATCACCTTGCGTGATCCCGTTGCGGAAACTGCAGACAGCCGCGCCCGACAGCCAAACCACCTCCCCTCGATCGGGGTTCATCAGACGATCAAGAGCGTGACGCAAAGAGGCTTCCGCCTCCGCTTTCAGTTCGAGCAGCTCTCGCTTGATGAGCGGGTCGGTATCGAGGACATCGGAGCGACCGAGGAGTGCCTCTATGCCGAGCAGATCCGCAAGCACAGAGTCCACATCCGTCGACCGACGGGGCAACGCGACGATGAGGTGCGCTGGAAGGACTGCTGCGATCTCGCGCAGGTCCGGGTTGTCGACGGTGGCGTCGACGACGAGAGCGACCAAGGCATCTTCGGCGTCTGCGAGAGTCCGAATCTCGTCGAGACGCTCTGGGGCCATGAGATCACGCGCCCTGACGAACCGAGCTCTCGCGAAGCGGGTCACCGCCTTCGTGTGGTTGTAGGCTGGTGCGGTGTAGGCGTCCGGGGGGAACAGCCGCTCCAAAGACTCGAGAGGGTCGCACTCGAGCGTCAGCCGCGCGGCCTCTTCGGCCACCATCTGAGCAAGATCGACATCCGCGCCATGCCAGACAGAGATGTCGTCGACGCGGCGTCGGTAGAGGAGAAGCTTGCGCTGGACAAGGTCGTCGATGCAGTCCTCGACCGCGCCGCGCGTATGTCCTGCCGCCTCGGAGGCGGCATAGACGAGGCGCTCGCGGGAAAGTTTCACGCGTTCAGAACTCCGCCCCAATTGGAGCAAAGCTGCTGTCTTGATTACTTGCTGCTCAAGGTCGGTCGTCGTCCGGGACAGGGCTGTCTCCGTCTCGACCAGCCGGCGGTGGGTTCCGCCGGGACCGGTGTCGACGCGCATCGCTGGAACGAAAAAATCGTACACGGCTTCGGCAGGGATGGGCTGGCCGCTCGGAGCCAAGGCCACGACCTCCTCCAGGAACCGGAAGGTGGTCCTTTCCGCCTGGGCGACCTGGGCAGAGATCCGTGGCAGCAGGTAGAGTGCGGCCGGCGTCAGAGGCGCCGATCGGGCGAGCAAATCGGCCAGATGCTCATCGTCGGTGACCTCGGAGAAAAATCCTGCCGCGCGCGCCCGGGCGAGGGCCTGCGCATCCGGGCGGGCACCATCGCCATCAATGGCCTCCGCCAGCATCTCGAGCGCGTCTGGCCCGTCGTCGAAGAGGCTGAGGGTGTCGAACCGGCCCTCGATCTTCTTCCAAGCCGCCTGCGCCGAATCCGCAACGCGCCGCGTGTAGTGATGGACCCCCTGGTGCATCAGCGTCGTCAGGGTCACGAGCGGCCGGGACCGGCGGACGACCCATTCCGCCAGATCCTGAACCGCCAGGAGATCCTCGGGACGTCCTTCGCGCACGAGGGTTTCGAGGTGTTGGCCGAACTCGTCCCAGACGATCACGATGCGGTCGGCATACTCCTTCCGCGCCTTGCGCTGGATGCCGGCGAGTACATCCGTCATGGTCCCGCCTTCATCCAGACCAGTCGAGGCCGCGAGGGAAGCGGGGAGGTCCGGGCAGGCGCCATGGAGCAATACGACCAGCGCCGCCGATGTCCGATCTGCCATTCTGGCAGCGAGATCCGGATCGGCAGCGCCGAGCTTCCGTCGGAGCATTTCCGCGACGGATGCTTCGCCCGCGACCATCGTGATGCCTGCAAGGGCGGCCAGGGACTTCCCGCTTCCATACGGGGCCACGACATGCGTCGCGGTGCTCCGCTCACCCCCGCAGACCGCGCGCACGACCTGCAGGCTCTTCCGCGTCGGCCGATAGGCGGCGACGACCTCCGCGCGGGCCTGGTCGTCCCGGATGTTGATCGACCGAAAGACGTTCACGCCGCGTCCTCCCGGGCTTGCGCTGCCATACGATCGTAGAAGCTGCATGCCCATGATGCCGCGCGTGCGCTCTTCACTGTCACGACGCGCTCGCCAGCGAGGGATCGTAGCGATATCGTCGAAGACCCGAGTGCGCGCTCTCCGTCATCTACAATGGTGAGGAGGCCTTCGCGCGACCGACCGAAGAACGCGCCAGCGCGCCCGAGCAGCGGACTTGCGACGGCGATGTCGAGCAGCACGCCTTCCTGCAGGGACTGTGCAGGCTGGTTCGTGGCAAGGGCGGACAGGACCATCCCCAAGGCCTCCGGCGGCGCCGCCGTAGGCTCGGAGCGCTCGAAACGGTCCGATGCCCTAAGATGCCGCCACAAATCGAGACGATGGAAGGGTGACCCAAGGTTGTCCTCCGGGTCTCTGAGTGGGCGCGGGACGGGGACTGCGTAGGTCTGAAGGACCGCTGCCACTTCACGCTGGATCGTCTTGATTGCGGGTGGCTTCGCCTTGCCGGATGACATGTCCTTCAAGAGCGCTTCTGCCAAGGCAGCCCGATCCGCCCGATCCGCCCGCCGCGGTGAGAAAAACCAGGGCAAAGAAGATCCAGTTGCCGAGGTCATGGCAGAGGCGTGAAGAAGCCACCAAGTCCCAAGATGGGCCATGAATGGATCGCGCTCAGCGACGACCGCACCGAAGTCCGTCAACTCTATCGGCCCATTGCGCGAGGGCCGCGAACCCAAACCCATTACGTGAAGCCACCACCCGATGGACTTCGCCATATTGCGGCCGACGCCGAGTTCATCGGCGACCTCGGGCAAGGAGAAGGCGCCTGCGCCACCACTTTGAAGGTGGAGGAGGCCCTTCGTAAACCACCCCGGTCGCGGGTAGAAGGTTTCGTGCCCCCCGAGCTTCATACAAGGCCTCCCATCATATCGCGTATGAAGCACACCTCATCCACAATTGCTTGTGAAGCAGCGTCGATCTCCTCAGGCGTGTTGTCAACCGAGACGGCGAACCGGACGCTCGCGAACGCGTCGTCGGACGACAGCCCCATTGCAAGCAGGGTCCGAGACGGCTCCGGCAAGCCGGACGAGCAGGCTGAGACCTGCGAGCAAAGGATACCGCGATCGTCCAGCCGTGCGACGAGCGCCATCCCGTCGACGCCGAGGAAGGCCATGTTGCTCGTGTTGGGTACGCGAGGCGCGCCGAGGCCGTTGATTCGGACACCGTCCAGCATGCCCACGATCTGCCGCTCGAACCGATCACGCAGCGCGGCCAGATATTGGATGTGCGATCCGAGGTTGTGCGCCCGAACGTCGCACGCTGCGCCCATGCCAAGGATCCCGGGCACGTTCTCTGTGCCGCCTCGGCGCCCTCCCTCCTGCCCGCCGCCAACCGCGAGGCAGACGGACCCTCCATCGGAGGGCAGGATGAGAACGCCGATCCCCTTGGGACCATGGAGTTTGTGGGCTGAGAACGTCAGGTAGGCGCGCTGCAAGGGCCCGCCCTCGATCTCGATGCGCCCGATGGTCTGGGTCGCGTCGACCAGACAGGACGCGCCATGCGCCGCGGCAACCTGCGAGATCCGATACGCGTCTTGGAGCACGCCGGTTTCCCCATTCGCCCAAGAAAATGCCACTAAGGCGTTAGGTGAAAGCTGGTGAAGGATCGCCTCGAACTGTTCGAGGTCCCAGCGCCCCTGCTGATTGAGAGGCACCACATGGAGCCGTTCCGGCGCATGTCTCGCAAAGAACCCTATTACGGCCGGGTGTTCTGCTTCTGAGGTCACGAGGTTGAAACCCAGCCCGGCATGGTGGCGCAGGACCGCCTCGTTCGCCTCCGTAGCCCCGGATGTGAAGATCACACGCTCCGACGACGCGCCCGCCAACGAAGCCACATGCCTGCGCGCCGCCTCGACGGAGCGCGACACGCTGTGCCCAGCCTCGTGCGTGCTCGACGGGTTAGCCCAAGCGTCTTTGAGGGCCCGCGTCATCGCGGTTACCGCCTCCGAAGCCGGCCGTGTCGTCGCGTTGTTGTCGAGGTAGATCTTCAAAGCCCAGGCTTATCTTCTTCGGTGTGTCTGTCGCTGAGGGGAGGTGGGTCCTGATCGCATAGCAGCAAATCCCTAAATGCAATCCGTGATAGGCCCGCACTATGCGAGCCGGGATCGAGCTTGGCCCAGTATAGACATCCCACAGCATCTCTGTCGCTCCATCAATCCCGGGATGGCAGTGAACCTGACGTAAGGGCGCTATGTGGGCAATGCCACCCGCCGCGATGGCAGGCACGCGCCAGAGCTTTCTGATGCTCCAACTTCATTAAAGGTCTATAGACTCTCGAGGGGAATGTCAGCAAACCGTGTTGGCGTCGCTCAGGCGATGATTGACCGGAATATCGCGAGAGGGTCGCTATCGCGCCGCGCCACCATCCAGCGCGCGTAGCCATCGAGATACTTCGTCGCCGGACCACGCCAGCGCCCACGGAAATCCCGCTTCCACTCGGAGTGCAGAGAGTTAACGCTGTTGAGGTGATAGGCCTTGGGCATCGTCTTGGTCCGGCGACCGCCAACGAGCACCTTGAAGGAGAACCCTCGCGCTTTGGCGATCGCCTCATACTGGGGCGCCCCATCGAAGAGCACCATGGCGTCGGGCGCGACCTGCGGCACGAGCGTCGCCTCGATCGTTGGCTGCAAGGTGTCCCGCATGTGCTGGAAGGTCGCCCGCCCAGTTCGATCCACGACCCCGAGGATCGGTTCGGACCAGGCGCGAGCGATGGCCTGCGGAGGCCGCCGCTTCGGATACTCATACCAGCGCTTCCGGGGTGGCTTGGGTGTCGTCTTCGGCTGCGCGGTGTCGCGCTCATAGCGAACCCATTCACGCGAGCCCTTGCGGCTCTCGCGTTGGTAGGTCTCATCAGTCTCGATGATGCCCGACATCGCGGTCGGGATCACGGTCTTCAGTTCCTCGAAAACGATCATTCGCCAGCGCCAGACCGTATCGCGCGAAATCCCGAGGCGTTGCCCCAGCCTGCGACACGACAGCGGTTCTTCGTTCGGGTCCAGCATATTGCGGACCACTTCGATGAACAGGCCGGGCCGGTGGATGCGGGACAGAGGCGAGCCCGTCCGTCCTGTCCAGGTCCTCTCGCAATCCTTGCACCGCCAGCGCTGTGCGCCTGCCCGCGTGGAACCCCACGAAGAGCGCTGCGCGCTGCCGCAATGCGGGCAACCTCGCGCCAGACCCACGGTGTCGATCTCGACGACAGCTTCCGCCCGACGGCGCGCGGTCGCGAGGGCGGCTTCGGCCTTCAGGATCTGGGCAGGCGGCAGGTTGGCGATGGCATTCAGCAGAGCGTCCAGAAGCTGGGCGGGAGTGTGTTGCATACGGTCTCTCCGGTGGCGTGGGAGAGGTCATATTGGCCATTTCGGGCGGAACGATGGCAGACCAACACGATCTGCTGACATACCCTTCTGTCGGATGGGGTGCACGCCGCCTGAGGGTCCCGGGGACACCCGCTCCGGGCGCGCGGCGTCACCCCGACTCTGTGAGCGCCACGAACGCCAGCGGCCGACCGGGATCGGCGACCCGCCGCACCGCGACCCGCCCGAGAAGCCGCGCCAGGCAAGCCCCCTCGAGCATGTCTGCCTCGAGCGATCCGAAGGCGAGCGCTTCGGCAAGATCGCGGCCAATGAAGGGGGTCGCCGAGATCCCCGGGGCGTCGGAGAGATCGACCATCCAGCGACGCAGACCCCGGGGTCCCAGCGCATGCAACAGGCTGCGGGCCGAAAGGGTGGCGGAGTCGAGGCCGCGCTCTTCGTCCGGATAGGGGTATGGCGGCGCCACCGCGCGACCTGCGCCGTCTGACAGGCGCAGGCGGACGTCCGGGACGCCATGCGCCGTCGCGATCCGGCACCGCAGATGCAGCCCCTGCCCGACCGGGAAATCGACCCCGTCCCATGCCTCGCGCCAGCCGTCCCGATCCAATGCAAGGGTCGCGCCGAGTCGGCGGCACTGCACCAGGCCCGCCGCCTTGGCATGCGCCGACCCCGCCTGGACGATCTCCGCCTCCGCCGCGCTTTCGTCGTGCATCGGAAGGCGCAGATCTGCCGTGACCCCGTCGGGCAGGCAGGCACCCATCCGCATCGCCTCCAGACGCACACGGTCGAGAAAACGACGGATTTCCCGGACAAGGCGCAGCGCACCGGGCGGCAGGGTCTCCGGCGCCTCGGCCCAGCCCAGCGCGCGATGGCAGGCGCTCTCGACCTCGTCCAGGGGGACAGGAGCGTGAATTCGGGCAAGGGATGCATGCCCGCAGAGATCGAAGACCTTCCGGACCTCGCCCGCGCAGGCGCCCCGGAGACGGACTTGCGTGTTGACCAGGCGCACGAGAAACTCGGGCGCCCCGGCATCCGCCCGACCCCCGACCGCGAGGCCGTGAAGCCCCTTCGAGATCTCGGCCAATCGCTCGGCAACGCGGGACACGGACTGGCGCTCGACGGTCAGGCCCAGAGCCGGGATCCTCAGGGCATAGGTGGGGCGGGATACACCCCTACCCGGGCTAAGCGAGACGGCGTGGGCGACGGAGGCGACCGGTCCCAGGGCCTCGAGGATGACGGCCTCGGGACGAGGGCCGCCATGGATATGGGCAAGAAGCGCATCCGCGATGTCCTCGGCGGCAGGACTGCCCTCTTCTGTTCTCTGAGATTCGTCCGGCATGTGGATGCCCCCTCTCGTCGACAGCGCCCGGCAGCGCGTCTCATCGCAAGATTGGCCGCACCACACCGAACCGAAGCGCGCGGATCTCGCGGACCCTCCCTGCCTCCGGGCTCACAAGCGCCGCGTCCGGCGAGAGTGACAGACGATCATGCGGCCGCCCAGCCGAAACCGGACCGCCACCATCCCGTCACGATGGATCCTCGCAATTGCCGCGACCGGGTGGCACGATGCGCTCATGCCTGCGCCCGGGCGCGCGGCAGGCCCCAGGATTCCAGAACGCAGAGACAGACGCCATGCCCCGTGTTTCTTCGCCGCTGATCGCCTCCATCATTCTTGCCGGCGGTGTGCTGGCCGCGAGCGCGGCGCTCGCCGAGGCTCTGACCAGCCAGCAGCGCAATGCCGTCCGCTCGGCCGAGCTCTATCTCTCCATGTCGGGATTTTCGCGCGCCGGGCTGATCGAGCAGTTGTCCTCCCCCTATGGCGAGGGCTATGCCCGGGCGGACGCCACCGCGGCAGTCGACAGCATGGACGTGGACTGGAACACGCAGGCGGTGCGTTCCGCGCGCCAGTACATCGAGATGACCGGCTTTTCCTGTCAGGGTCTCGTCGAGCAACTGTCCTCGGACTTCGGGGAGAGATTCACGCCAAGCCAGGCCCGCCATGGGGCCACGCAGGTCGGCGCGTGCTGAGCGTACCCCGCCGTCCGCCACCCTGGTCGCGCGGCACCTGCGCCGTCGCGCCCGTCGGGACAAGCGGCGCCGCCCGCCGCCCCGCCCCGGAGCGCAAGCCTGGCGTTCTGTCGCCGTTGCAATCCCGGACGCATCGCGGATCGTGTCTCTTCCCCCGGCGCGGCGCAGGCGCCATGAAAGCCCGTGGGCCGAGCGCCCCTCGGATCGCCTCCGGAGGACCATGCGCGCGCACTGGCGGCCCCGGCTCCGGCAGACAGTCCGGCTATTCTCGACATGCGCCTCGCCCGAACGGGGTCGCGGGGTCGGAACGGCGCGCGCATGCCCGTCCGGTTCGTGCCGGAGGCCTCCTGCCGGCACGCTTGCGGGGCCGCTGCGGCCCGATGTCCCGATGACCAGCTTCCTGTTCAAGATCAACCGCGCCAAGGACGTCACCGATCCGTCGACGGGGCGCCTCCAGCCCGACAAGCGGTACTGGGAGGACTGCGAGGTCGCGATTCCGCTCGCAGGACCGGTCTGGCCGACAGGGACGGATCGGGGCGCCCCTCCGCAGATCGCTCCCGGCGACGAGATCTGGATCTGGACCCACACCCACAAGAAAGCCGGTGCCGGCTGGGGGCTCACCGCGACGGCCCGCGCAGGCGCGGTGCGCATGAGCACGGCGCAGATCGTCCGCCTCTTCGATGTCAGGCTTCTCGACGCACCGTTCGACTTCCCATGGGCCGAGAAGGCGGGCGCCCTGCCCCCGGTCCTGAGGACCGCGAAGGACTACCGGGGCGCCCGCGCCTACGTCCTCGGCGACGAGGATCGAGACGGACTCCGCGCGCTCGTGACGGCGCACGACGATGCGCAAAGGCGCGCGCCGGGGCCGTCCATGGCGGATTCCGGCGCGCCTTATCTGCCGCAGCGCCCCTCCATGCGCGCCATCGAGGCCCATCGCGAGCAGATCGTCCGCGACTTCCAGGCGCGGCGGCAGGGCACCTTCAAGCCCCGTCCATTGCAGGCGCGCTTTCGCGCCGACCTTCTGGATCTCTATCCAGGATGCGTGGTGACCGGGTGCACGCTGCCGGACGCCTGCGAGGCGGCCCACATCATCGCCCATACCGGCGATCCGGTCTGGGACGACCCCGCCAACGGGCTGCTCCTGCGCCGGGACATGCACGCTCTGTTCGACCGGATCCAGTGGTCGATCCATCCCGGCTCGGGCCGCCTCGTCCTCGGGGAGCGCATGAAGGGGACCGACTATTCCATGTATTCCGGCATGACCGTGCGCCACCACGCGAACTCCGACTACCTCGGCATCCACTGGCACCAGTTCCGCAAGCACGAAGGCAGGTGAACCATCGGCGCTGAACCGCGCCTCCGGCGGCCGGAAGAGCGGCAGGCCGGGCGCGATCTCCTGCCCTCGGGCAGCCTCAGCCGTCGACGACGCGCGGGGCGGGCTGGCTTGCGGCCATCGCCTCCCGGCAGGCTGCGCCAAGCGACGGTATGAAGAGCTCCAGGTTCACGCTGTCGATCCGGAAGGAGCGCGCCATGTGGCGATCCTCGCCCCAGAGGCGTGATCGAGGAAGAGAAGGTGATGCCGTCGCGATCCTCGGCCACACCCGTGCCGGCGATCACCCGGCGCCGGATCTCATCCGGATCGGCGATGCGCGAGGAGAGGGCGTCCAAATTGAGGTGATTGGCGTGCAGGGTGATATGCCACCGCCCCTGCGACGGGATCGTCGTCCGCCGGCTGCATGGCAGTGAGGCCAGGCCGCTCAGACACTCGGAGATCTCGCATCTTCCATCGGCTTCCATGTCGATGTAAACACCGTGGAAGGCCCGGACGATTGCATGCATCGTGTCCCTCGACACGAGGCGGGTCGCCGCAATACCGATCACCGGCACGAGATCCAGAAGACTCCCCTGCCACACGCAACGGCCGGGTCCTGACCGAGGAGCTTACCGTGATTTCTCTGCGACCTGCACATGGTTTCCTGTTCCTGCCCCTGGTCCTGACACTTTGTCTCGCGGCGGTCGCGGGCTCGACCCGACCTGCCATGGCGATGTCCTGGCAGGAGGCGACCCGCACGGTGGAGCGGCAGAGCGACGAGTTGTGGGATCGTGCCCGGGAGGAGGGGTTCGTCGGGCACCTCGGAACCGGCCTGAACGAGCTCCACGTCGCCGAGCACCAATGCGCGATTCTCGGACGCATGCTGGGACAGACAGAGGCGATCCGGGAGCTCGAGACCTCGACCGAGATCGACACGGACGCGGCAGATCCCCACACGATCGCCCTTGCCGCCCATTCACTCGGGAACTGGGCCTTCGTTGCGCGGCGCCTGCTGGACACCGACCGCGAACGGCGCATCGAGATCTGGAATCTCGATTGCGCAGGACAGATGGGCATTCCGGTGCAGGCGGCCATCGCGCGGGAGGGACCCGCGACCTTCTACGAGGTCGAGGGCGATATCCTCCACGTCCTCGGCGCCATCGAGGAGGGGTTCGCCGACAGGATCGTCGAGGCGCTCGACAGCGAGCCGGGCATCGAGATCGTGGCGCTCGGAAGCGGCGGCGGGCTCGTGCGGGAGGCGATCGAGGCGGGTCTCGTCATTCGTCGGCGCGGGCTGTCCACCACCTTGTGGAACGACTGCTACTCGGCCTGCCCCCTCGTCTTTCTGGGCGGGGTCGACCGAACGATCTGGTCTCCCTATCCCGACCTTGCGTTCCACGAGGCCAGCCTGGACGACGCGGTCGTGACCGGCGACGCCCCCGTCTACGCGACGATCGCGTCCTATGCCGAGGCCATGGGCGCGGACGGTGTCACCGTTGTCGATTTCATGCGGCGAGCCGATCCGGCGACCTTCTACACGCCGCCCCTCGATGCCCTGTGCCGCGCCAGCATCGCGACCTGGATCCAGCGGGGGTGCTCAGCGCCATAGACGTACCCGCCCCCTCGCTTCCGGCCGTCCTGCCCGGGACCTGCCCCGGAATCTGCCGGCCTGGAAATCCCGCAGCCACCGCACCGGCGGCATGGCGCACCACCCCGCGGATGGCCCGGACGGATCTGCCGGGGAGAGCAGTGCCGCAGAGGGTCGCGCAGAGCTTCCTTCTTGCCGTGAGGACAGTCTTGACGTCTCTCGCGTTGCGCGGGCATAGGCCGGCCGGCACCGCGCAGACCGACAGGAGACTGCCCGATGAAATTCCTCGTTCACGATCCCTATCCGACGCTCGACGAGATGGAGGAGGTCGCGCGGCAGATCGCCCTGCGGGACGCCACTCCCCTCGACGAGGCACGGGACCGGGCCGCAAGGACGCGGTTCGACCAGGGCTGGGACGACATCTGGAGCAATTACGGCGCGACGCTCGATCAGAACATCATGACATAGAAATTCGACGGCATCACCTTCCAGGTCGTCTTCCCCGAGGATTTCCTCGAGACCGGGAATGTCGGCCTCCAGGATGGCGCCTTCGAGGTCTTCGTACGCCCCTCGATCGCGCTGCTCAAGGATTTCGATTCCCCGCTTGTCGACGCGAGCACACCGGCCGGGGAACCGGTGATGCAGCTGACGATCGACCGCGATCCGTTCAACTCCGGAACGCTGGTCGTCATGCGCAAGATGGATCTCCGGGCGGTCGCGCCGGACTGCCCGCGCCATGCGGTGGCGTGCGAGGTCTTCGAAGAGCTCGTGACGCCGTTCTTCGAGACGTCTCTTCCCGATCGGGACGACGACTGGCGATCCTGCTACGATACGATCGCAGCCCCCGTCGAGCACGTCGACCAGATCCAGGACCAGCTCGCCGCCATCGAGGATGTCTTCGGGACGCAATGGGCGGCGCGATTCGCTGAACTGATGCTCTTTCCCTGCCCCTGGAACCCTGGCGCCCTGTCCATGGCGGCGCGAAACGAGACCCTCTCGCCGCAGGAGAGCCTTGAGTTCGTGAGGGCCGGATATCGCGCCGCCCTCATCGAGGCGGGCGGGGCCCTTCCCCCGGCCGGGCAGGACGACGACTGGGCAAACATCCATCGCCGCCAGGCGATCCGGATGCGGGTACAGGAGGCGGAGCTGCTCGAGAAGATGGCGCGTCGCGCAGAGGCCGCCCGGATCTACGCCGAGCTCGAGAAACGCGTGCCGCGGGACAACCTGGGCCTTCACGGCCGCGCCGGGGAGATCGCGCAGGCGACCTGACGAGCCGCGCCCTTTCCCGCGGCGGGCAAGCCTGCATTTGTGCGCCGCGGGGCCCGGACCGGTCTCTCGCGCCGCCTGCCTCCCGGCGGGGTGGCGCGACGCGGCCCCGGGCGCCGCGGCGCGCGATGCCGCCCCTGTCGCTCACGGCTCGAGCGACGCCGTCTCGTCCCCCTCTGCCGCGCGCCAATCGGCGGCTATCGTGCGGTAGAGATCCAGCCAGTCCTGCAGCATCGTGGCATAGGTCGCCCCGAAAGCGGGGTGCGGGGCGGCCTCAGGAGAGACCTTGGCGAGGCGATCCTCGATCACCTGGATCTGCTTTTCGAGGACGCCGATCGCGTGCTCCGGTGCGATGGCCGCCTCGGCCACGAGACGATGGAGGACCGGCACCATGGAGGTCATCGGCGCAGGCTCCGCGGTATCCCGGGTCACGCAGTAGCGTTCGAGGTCGGCACGGGCGATCCCCGTCTCCCGAACCTTGCACAGAACGACCTCCTCGGTCACCGCCCGGGTGGCCGCGCGTTCGGCGTCGCTGGCGCCCAGCAGGACCTCCTCATGGGCCTGTTCGATCTCGGCGTCCGTGAACTCCCCGTCCTCCCAGATCACCGGGGCCGTCCGATCCACGGTGCAGGCGCCGTCCCTTTGCATCAGGAGTCGCATGATCGAGAAGGCCGCGGCATCGCCGGCATCCTCGAGGGGGATGCTCTCGTCGAAGGGGACCAGCCGGCACTTCGCGGGGCGGGCGCCGTAGATTCTGCAGAACCCGTCTTCCTGGCGCATCGGGCAGCTTCCCGTGTCGTCCATCATGTCGGTGAACATCACCCGAAGCGCGACATCCGAAGCCGGACCGTCACGGAACGAGACGGGCGTGCCCAGCGCCTTCGCCTGGGCCGTGAGGTTCTCCGAGAAGCGCTCCCTCCGCCCCGGATCGCCATCGAGGTCGAGGTCGGGATACGTCACGTCCAGGTGATGTTGGTCGAAGGGGATCTCGGGATCGATCTGTGCCACCGACCGCAGCTCGGCTTTCAGCACGAACCTGTCGGCGAGGCGCAATGCGTCCGCGAGGTTCATCCCCGGGGGTGTGTCGCAGCATTTTCCGCACCCCGTGCACGCGAAGCGCAAGGCGCGCACGACGCCGGCGTCATCGAGCGCGATAGCTCCTTCATTCCACAACGCCGCCTTGGCCGACGCGCGCATGGCTGCGACCTCCTCCTGTCGGGCGCGGAACGCGGGGGATTGCCGTTTGGCGCGCAGGTGCTTCTCGAACTCCGTCATCCCCGATCAGCCTCTCTCTTCGATGTCCATCTCGGCCATCTCCGCCATGAGGGACTGGAAATCGCCGATCTGGTCCGCCATCTGCTGCTTGACGAAGAAGCTCCACTCCCCCTGGCCTGTTGCCAGCGTATAGTCGGAGCGGGCAAAGCCGCCGTCGGATGGTGCCACCGCCTTGTCTCCGTGCATGTGCGACGAGATCTCATGGTGCCGGTCCGCCATGTGATTGTCGATCGCGATCTGGGCATCGATCACGTCCTCGAGGCGCTTGCCGTCGTGGCCGCGGTCGCGAAAGAAGCCGCGACTGATCCGCGAGGTGCGAAAGAAGTGCGTCTGCTCCAGGAGCCCTTCAGAACCGCCCGGTTCGATACAGAACGGCCGGCATGCCGTGGCATCGATCAGCCATCCGCCGAACAGCACGAAGCGCGTCACGCGGCCCTCGCGATCGGTGAGAGCCTGGAACGTGGGGTGCATCTGGAGAAGGCAGACGCGGTCGGCCTGGCCGCGGAGGTGGTCGGTCAGGCAGATCAGCAAGGGGTCGCCCTCATCGAAGGGCGTGGCCATCGCGCCGAAAGTGACGACGGGCCAGGTTTCACCTCCGATCTCGACGTCGCAGAGAAAATCGCCCATGGAAACGACCTCCTGGTCCGTCCGGTCGACCGGCTCCCATCCGCCGAGATCGTGCAGGAACGCGAGCGCGGCTTCGACGGGGAACGATCCCGCCGCTCCCCGCATCAGGTCCTGCAGCATTTCCTGGCGCGCGATCGATCCCGGAGGTGTCCGGTCGAGCATCCGGGCCGCGCCCGGCAAGCTGGCGCGGATCGCCTCCTCAACCTGCGCGAGTGCGTCCTCGAGATCGGCATCGACGGACTCGTCGATATCTGTCTCGTCCTGCAGGTGTGTCATTCCGGGTCTCCTTTCCCTTGCGGCGCGCGGAGTGGGGGGAATCCCCGGCCGACCGCGTCATGGATCAGTTCTGGTGGATGCCGATACGTCATATCGCGGCTCCGGAGGTACGGTGCGGGTCGCTTCTTGCACCAGGCGCCCCGGAGAGGATCTCGATGAAACGGATCGGGATATCCTGAGATGTGCGGGACGTATCCCCGCGGTTTCGCCCGGCGATGGGCGCGGCAGCAACCTCGAGTGGAAGTTACCCGTCAAGAACGCAGTGGTGCAACCCGCAGAGAGGTATCCGAACCGTGATCCTGTACGTCGGATAGGTGCGAAGAGCCTTCATTCCGGGCGCGATGGCCCACCCCCGCGTCGCGCGTGCGCACGCCGTCTCATTTCCCGGGGTTCGTCGTGACAGGGTACGCCCTGCGGGAGGCCTGCAAGGTGGCCCGCACCATCGCCCAGACCGGCGTTCCAGCCCGGGACAATCCCGCCAACGGGCTGCTGCTGCGTCAGGACATGCACGCTCTGTCCGGCCAAATCCTGTGGTCGATCCCTCCCGCCTCGGGCCGTCCTGCAATTCGGACCCCATTTCAGAGCCTGAGGATCTCGCGCCGAGGATCAGCCATGCCGACCGACACCACCACTCCCGCAGACGATTTTCCGATCGACGGTACGGGGTCCGACCCAGTCGAAGATTCGCGTACGCGGGCGCTGCGCGCCTCCCATGGCACCGAGCTTGCACATGCCCGCGCGCGGGCCGACGCGGCAGAGCAGCCGGGACCATCAGAGGCGGCGCGCACCATGACAGGCCTCCTGCGGACGGCCCTTGAACAGGAAGCGCCCACGGCCTCCGAAAGCAGGCGGCGCGCTCTCGTCGCGAGCCTCGACCGCCTCAAGCCCGACGACGATCCCTTCGCCACTTTCAAGGTCTCAGACGGGGAACGCGCTGTGCTTCGCAAGGGGCTCGTTCACGATGACGGCCTGCGCGACGCGCTTTTCCTGGCCAACGAGCAGGGTATACGCGCGATGCGTAGAGAAGAGATGATGGTCAAGGAGCGGGCGGCGGCACGTCTCGACCGCCATCGCTCGGAAGACGGCTCCCTCGATGCCCAAGGCGCGCGCACCGATATCGGATCCGGCTTGCGCACCACGATCGACACCCTCTCGAAAGACACGTGCGTTCTGTCCTTCATCGACTGGGACGACAACCGCGTGGAGGGAATGTCAGCAAATCGTGTTGGCGTCGCTCAGGCGATGATTGACCGGAATATCGCGAGAGGGTCGCTATCGCGCCGCGCCACCATCCAGCGCGCGTAGCCATCGAGATACTTCGTCGCCGGACCACGCCAGCGCCCACGGAAATCCCGCTTCCACTCGGAGTGCAGAGAGTTAACGCTGTTGAGGTGATAGGCCTTGGGCATCGTCTTGGTCCGGCGACCGCCAACGAGCACCTTGAAGGAGAACCCTCGCGCTTTGGCGATCGCCTCATACTGGGGCGCCCCATCGAAGAGCACCATGGCGTCGGGCGCGACCTGCGGCACGAGCGTCGCCTCGATCGTTGGCTGCAAGGTGTCCCGCATGTGCTGGAAGGTCGCCCGCCCAGTTCGATCCACGACCCCGAGGATCGGTTCGGACCAGGCGCGAGCGATGGCCTGCGGAGGCCGCCGCTTCGGATACTCATACCAGCGCTTCCGGGGTGGCTTGGGTGTCGTCTTCGGCTGCGCGGTGTCGCGCTCATAGCGAACCCATTCACGCGAGCCCTTGCGGCTCTCGCGTTGGTAGGTCTCATCAGTCTCGATGATGCCCGACATCGCGGTCGGGATCACGGTCTTCAGTTCCTCGAAAACGATCATTCGCCAGCGCCAGACCGTATCGCGCGAAATCCCGAGGCGTTGCCCCAGCCTGCGACACGACAGCGGTTCTTCGTTCGGGTCCAGCATATTGCGGACCACTTCGATGAACAGGCCGGGCCGGTGGATGCGGGACAGAGGCGAGCCCGTCCGTCCTGTCCAGGTCCTCTCGCAATCCTTGCACCGCCAGCGCTGTGCGCCTGCCCGCGTGGAACCCCACGAAGAGCGCTGCGCGCTGCCGCAATGCGGGCAACCTCGCGCCAGACCCACGGTGTCGATCTCGACGACAGCTTCCGCCCGACGGCGCGCGGTCGCGAGGGCGGCTTCGGCCTTCAGGATCTGGGCAGGCGGCAGGTTGGCGATGGCATTCAGCAGAGCGTCCAGAAGCTGGGCGGGAGTGTGTTGCATACGGTCTCTCCGGTGGCGTGGGAGAGGTCATATTGGCCATTTCGGGCGGAACGATGGCAGACCAACACGATCTGCTGACATACCC